>Ga0209123_1003216_pt1 | contig 12546 bp, 10 predicted proteins | sample BarGraIncu00431A_FD_184500 | JGI IMG/M metagenome (GOLD analysis project Ga0209123, IMG submission 184500) | Arctic peat soil microbial communities from Barrow, Alaska, USA - Barrow Graham LP Incubations 004-31A (SPAdes) (version 2) | ecosystem: Environmental > Terrestrial > Soil > Wetlands >...
GCCATTGAGTTTTCATCGGCAGAAGAAAAACAACAATTGGCTCATTTGTTTTCTGTTCAACCGGATGACAGTGCCAATAAAATCAATTCTGTTAAGGAAATTTTCAATTCAAGCGGCGCATCATTTGCCACACAAAAAGCCATTGAGAATTTTACTTTCAAAGCTTTTAAAACTTTGAAAAAAATGGATATTTCCAAAGATAAAAAAGCAATATTGAAAGATTTTGGAAAAAATTTAATGAGTAGAAGCGTCTAAAAAAATAGCAATTTCAATCGCAAAAATCAATTTCAATGTTGAAAATTGCCATTGAAATTGCCATTGAAATTAAAAAAAATGTACATCACTCCCATAAATACCGATTTACTACTCGAAGAAGCCGAAAAAGAAGCTTTGTACTTGAAATTAATCGAGCAAATCAATAAGGATTTCAATCTGGCCAATGAAGGAATTGATTTTCCAAAAAGCATTTCGCCCGAGGAATTAAAAATTCAGTTACACGAAAAAGTATATCGATTGATTCAATATAAATTTGCCGAATATCTCAATTTGCTTTACATCATCGATGTTTCCGAAGACCAAATAAAAAAACTCGATGGCTCGGACTTAGTGGTTCTAGCCGAAAATGTTGCTTTTTTAATTTTGAAAAGAGAATGGCAGAAAGTGTGGTTCAGGAATAAATACTAACTACTGCAAATCCGTTTTAAGGATTACTTTATTCCACAATTCTTTCCCGTCTTTGTCGAACAGGGACAATTTCATTTGACGATTTTCTTTGTTTCCGGAAAAAGAAATAAGCCCAAAATTATTCACGGCAAACAAACTTCCTTTCACTTTATTCGTGTTTTTGTCTTCTTTATAGGAATCTGCAATCCCGGAAGTTAATGGCGAAACTGTCCAGTCATAAAGAGGATAGGTTCCGTTTCTTTCTAATTTTGATAATTCGGAAAAATGTCTGTCACCCGACAAAAAAAGGACGCCTTTAACATTATTGTCTAAAATTTCTTTTAGAAGTCTTTCTTTTTCTTCAGGATAAGTCGCATAATTTTCGAATCGAGCAGCAGTTGTAATAACTTGTCCGCCAATATAAATGATTTTAAAAGGAGCATTTGAATAAGTGAGAGCATCTATCAACCATTCGAATTGTTTGTCGCCAAGAATGGTTCTCGCACCTGTTTTTCGGTCGTTTGGAGATTTGAAAAAACGATCGTCAAGCAAGAAAAATTGAGCGTCGCCCCAGTTAAAAGTGGAATAATTCCCTTCGTTTTGCTCTGGATTCATCCCGTAACTTTTATTAGTCCAGAAATCCTTGAAAACTTCTAAAGTCAGATTTTTGTTGTAAAAACTCCTATCGCTATCATTTGGACCAAAGTCGTGATCGTCCCAAATGGCAAAATTTTGAGTTTTTGCAAGCAAAGGTTGCATTTCCTTGATGGATCGAGAATGGGTGTAACGATGCAAAATGCCAGTTTTATTATCCCAATCGGCTTCTCGTAAATAAACATTGTCGCCTCCCCAAAGCATAATATCAGGATTTTTTGAATTTATGGATTCAAAAATAGAGTAGCCACTTCCGTATCCTTTTCCTGGTCGGTCAAATTCAGGTTCGTTGATATAAGTGCAACTGCCCAAAGCAACTCTAAAATCAGGCGCATCTTCGCGCCATTCCCACAATTTTTTCGAAGAAAATGAAGTTTCATAAGGCAAAATGATCTTTTTATCATTGATGTAAACGGTGTAGTTGTATTTTTTTCCGGGTTGTAATTTATCTAAAACAAGGTGATAGGTAAAACCCACGTCCTTGGCGGAAGTTTGGTTGTCCGAATAAAATATCTCGGTTGGTTTGTCGATGGCAAAATAGGCAACCTTGACGGTGGCTTTTTCATTGGTTTGCAACCAAATAACGGCTTCTTTCATTTCGCAATAACCCACCATTGGACCTGATTGCAAAAGGCTATTTTGTGAAAATCCGTTGGAAAAATAGAGAAGAACTACTAATTGTAAAATCTTTTTCATGATAAAAATGGGTCTAATAAATTATTTGGCAAATAAAACAAATTTTGTCAAAAGCCGTGTTATATTGATGTTATCTTAATCCAATTGCTTGTTATTTTTCTAAAAATAAACCCTGACAAACGGCATAAATGCGTCGCCATAAATGCTTTTATTGGCATTGTATAAAACGTCATATCGTCCGCCAATGGTCACATTCCCGGTTCTGTAACCTGCTCCAAGATACAATCCGGTATTCCAATAATTAGTGGATAAATTGCCGCCATCAAGTTGATAATCTGTCGAGGCATTAATTTCTTCTATTTCTACAGAAAGTTGAATTTCGGGAATAGGATTCACCAACCCGATTACGCTGGCACCATAAACAGTGGAAGTGTAATGGTTTTTTTCTTTAGCATAGCCTACTTGTAATCCTAATCCAGCCGAAATAGTTGAATTTATGTTATAAATGGCACTTGGAGCCAAAGTGATATTAGTGTAACCAGAGCCAAATCCCAAGCCAATTCCTCCGCCAATTTGGACATTTTTCCAAAATTCATTTTGTGAATTTGGCGCGAATGTTTTTCCTTGTGCAAATACACCATTAGAAAACAGTAAAACTGTTACAACCAAAATTGATTTTGAAACAATTAAAAAACAACTCTTTTCCATAATCGGTTATGTTTTTAACAAAAATATGGCATAAAAGTATCTAAAAAAAAATTATATCCTTATTGTATTATTGTACTTTTGCCAAACTATTTTGAAAAATTAGCGGATTCAATACTATATTATGGACAGGTTTTCATTTTTAAATGCGGCACACACCGAATTCTTTGCACAATTATACGATCAATATCTAGAAAATCCAGATAGCGTAGAGCCAAGTTGGAGAAGTTTTTTTCAAGGTTTCGACTTTGGAATGGCAACTTATAATGAGGAAAATCCAGTGACCCAAATTGCAAATGTTGCTTCGGGAGCTATGGAAAGCACTTCTGTTTCTGAGAAACTTCAGAAAGAGTTTAATGTCATTAATTTAATCAATGCTTATAGAACTCGTGGACATTTGTTTACCAAAACGAATCCAGTTCATAAACGAAGAACCTATACGCCAACCTTGGATCTTGAGAATTTCGGACTTTCAAAAGCCGATTTAACAACGGTATTCGATGCGGCAAAAATTATCAAAATTGCGCCTTGTACACTTCAGGAAATCTTGGGTCATTTGGATAAAATTTATTGTCAATCCATCGGGGTTGAATATATGTTTATTCGAAGACCGGAGGATATCCAATGGATTCAGAATAAAATTGGATATAATGACAACCATCCTAAATATTCTCAGGACGAAAAGAGGGCGATTCTCAACAAATTAAACCAAGCGGTTTCATTCGAGAATTTTTTACACACCAAATATGTGGGTCAAAAACGATTTTCTCTTGAAGGAGGCGAATCCATCATTCCGGCACTTGATGTATTGATTGAAAAAGCCGCCGAAAAAGGAGTGGAACATTTTGTAATGGGAATGGCACATCGTGGTCGTTTGAATGTTTTGGCAAATATTTTTGGCAAATCTACCCAGGATATTTTCGGAGAATTTGAAGGTAAAGATTACAATCAAGATGATTTTGACGGCGATGTAAAATACCATTTAGGACTTACTGCCGAAAAAACAACGAGTACCGGAAAAAAAATCAACATCAATCTTGCTCCAAATCCTTCACATCTTGAAACCGTTGGCGCGGTAATCGAAGGAATTACAAGGGCAAAACAAGACAAACATTTTCCTAATGATTTTTCAAAAGTATTGCCAATTGCCGTTCACGGAGATGCCGCAATCGCTGGTCAGGGAATTTTATATGAAATAATTCAAATGTCACAACTCGACGGTTACCAAACCGGCGGGACAATACATATTGTGATCAATAATCAAGTGGGTTTTACGACCAATTATCTGGATGCTCGTTCATCCACTTATTGTACAGATGTTGCCAAAGTAATCCTTTCGCCTGTTTTGCACGTTAATGCCGATGATGCCGAAGCCGTGGTGCATTCCATATTATTTGCCTTGGATTTTAGAATGAAATTTGGTCGAGACGTATTTATCGATTTGTTGGGCTATAGAAAATACGGTCATAATGAAGGCGATGAACCTCGTTTTACACAACCTTTATTGTACAAAGTTATAGCCAAGCACAAAAATCCGAGAGATATTTATGCCGAAAAATTATTGGCTGAAGGTGTAATTGATGCCAATTATGTAAAAGGATTGGAGATTGAATACAAATCGGAACTTGAAGTTAACTTGGAAGAATCCCGTAAAAAAGAATTGACGGTAATTACCCCATTTATGCAAAATGAATGGCAAGGTTTTACAAAAGCTGGAATAGCTCAAATGTTCAAAAAAGTCGACACTTCTTATTCCAAGGAAGGGCTAACGGCGGTTGCCAATGCTGTTTGCAATTTGCCAGAGGATAAAAAATTCATCAACAAAATACAAAAATTAATAAACGACAGGAAAACAATGTTTTTCGAAACCAATAAGCTGGATTGGGCAATGGGCGAACATTTAGCTTATGGTTCCCTTTTAAAAGAAGGGTTTGACGTTCGTATTTCTGGACAAGACGTGGAACGCGGAACATTTTCGCATCGTCATGCCGTTGTAAAAGTCGAAGATTCAGAGGAAGAAGTAATCCTGATCAATAACTTGGAAGGGAAAAAGGGTAAATTTTATGTTTACAATTCCCTTTTATCAGAATATGGAGTTTTGGGGTTTGATTACGGATATGCCTTGGCAAGCCCAAATACATTAACGATTTGGGAAGCACAATTTGGTGATTTCAGTAATGGAGCCCAGATAGTGATAGACCAGTATATTTCTTGTGGAGAAGACAAATGGAACAATCAAAACGGAATCGTTTTATTATTGCCTCACGGATACGAAGGGCAAGGAGCGGAGCATTCCTCGGGAAGAATGGAGCGTTATTTGCAGCTTTGCGCCAGACAGAATATGTTTGTTGCCAATTGTACAACGCCTGCCAATTTCTTCCATTTGCTAAGAAGACAGATGAAAACCACTTTCCGTAAACCCCTTATTGTGTTTACACCAAAAAGTTTGTTACGTGATCCAAGAGTAGTTTCGGGCGTTGAAGAATTTGCAACCGGGAATTTCCAAGAAACTTTTGATGACGAAACCGTAAATAAAGAAGAAGTTACATCCTTAGTTTTCTGTACCGGAAAATTCTATTACGACATCACTGCCGAAAGAGAAATCAACGGAAGAAAAGACGTGGCTGTGGTAAGAATTGAACAATTATTTCCATTGCCAATAGAGCAATTAAAAGCAATAATAGCAAAATATCCAAAAGCGGATGATTATGTTTGGGCACAAGAAGAGCCTAAAAATATGGGGGCTTATGGATATATGTTGATGAATTTTAATTTGGTCAAATGGAGATTAGCTTCGCTAAAAGCTTTTGCGGCAGCAGCATCTGGAAGTTATACCAGGTCAAAACGTCGTCATGCAGAAGCAATGAAATTTGTCTTTGACAAGAATTTATCCAGATAGAAAAATTTGTTTCAGGTTTAAAGTTTCGGGGTTGATGTTAACCAACTTGAAACTTTAACCAATTTAAACTTTAAACTAAAAATTATGATTTTAGAAATGAAAGTCCCATCACCGGGGGAATCTATAAAAGAAGTTGAAATCGCAACTTGGTTAGTGAAAGATGGAGATTATGTAGAAAAAGACCAAGCTATTGCCGAAGTCGATTCTGATAAGGCAACACTGGAATTGCCGGCAGAAGCAAGCGGAATAATTACGCTAAAAGCCGAAGAAGGTGATGCGGTTGCAGTAGGATCAGTGGTTTGCTTGATTGATACCGAAGGTGCAAAACCATCAAGTTCAGCACCAGTTGCGGAGGCAAAACCTGTAGTTGTGGTTGAGGTACCAAAAAAAGAAGAAGTTAAAACTGCTCCAGCAGCTCCAGTTTCATATGCTTCATCAACACCATCTCCTGCAGCAAGAAAAATATTGGACGAAAAAAATATCCAGCCTTCTGATATTATTGGAACCGGGAAAGATGGACGAATTACCAAAGATGATGCAGTAAATGCAACTCCATCAATGGGAACACCAACAGGTGGAAGCCGTGGATCCGAACGTACAAAATTATCAATGTTGCGCCGAAAAGTTGCCGAAAGATTGGTCGCAGCCAAAAACGAAACAGCAATGTTGACTACGTTCAACGAAGTAAATATGACGCCAATTAACTTGTTGCGCAATGAATACAAAGAGGCTTTCAAGGCAAAACACGGCGGACTTGGTTTAGGATATATGTCATTCTTTACAAAAGCAGTGACAAGAGCATTAAAAATGTACCCAGATGTTAATTCAATGATGGATGGCGATTATAAAATTGCTTTTGATTTTGCTGATATTTCTATTGCCGTTTCTGGACCAAAAGGGCTTATGGTTCCTGTGGTTCGCAATGCTGAAAACTTGACTTTCCGCGGAGTGGAAGCTGATATTAAAAGGTTGGCCATAAAAGCGCGTGACGGACAAATTACGGTTGACGATATGACTGGAGGAACATTTACAATCACTAACGGAGGTGTTTTTGGCAGTATGTTGAGTACGCCAATTATCAATCCACCACAATCAGGAATTCTTGGAATGCACAACATTATCGAGCGCCCTATTGCCGTAAATGGCAAAGTGGAAATTCACCCAATGATGTATGTTGCCTTGTCTTATGACCACAGAATCATCGATGGTCGTGAATCAGTTGGATTCTTGGTTGCAGTGAAAGAAGCATTGGAAAATCCCGTAGAATTATTATGTGATAACAATCCTAAAAAAGCATTTGAGTTGTAGTCATTGCGAGGAACGAAGCAATTTCTTGATAAATAAAAAATCCTATTTAGTTAATTCTAAATAGGATTTTTTTAGTTAGCTTTAAATTCTACATAATCAAAAAGAGCGTAATTCTTGGAATTGGGTATATGGTCGCCTACAAATGTTAAATTTTCGACACTACAAAAGATGTTAAATTTAGATTTAGTACCATAATTGAGCGGGGTCGAAGCCAGAATAGCGCCGTTAATTTTCCAAGTGGCAAAATATTTTCTGTTAGAATCCAATTTCAATTCAATTGATAAGGTATACCATTGCCCTCTTTTGATTTTATTTTTAATAGATTGAAACGGATTTCCTTGGGAAGTCATATAAAGAATAAGGTCGTCTGATGCTGCATTTAATTCTTGCCTAACGGCTTGTTTACCATAACCAACCTCAAAATCAAGTTCGTGGGTGTCATTATTGTATAAAAAAGCTCCAATGCTTGCCATGTCGCCTATTCCCATTTCAGGAATATAGACTCTCCAACTATAAGTTCCGGTAGTAAATGTTGAAACGGATTTTATTTTTGGTCTTTCCCAAGTATTGGCATTGGTAAAAATATTTAAAATACCATTGTCAATGCCATAATTTATTGATCCATTTGTATTCATGGAAGCATCCTCCCATTCATTCAAATCATTGAAATCCCAAAATTTTGGAGGAGTGGGATTTGAAGTTTTCAAAGTGTTGGAATTGGGAAATGTTTCAGTTTTGTTTCCTTCAATCAGATTTTCATCGGTACAGGAAAATAATAGCAACCCCAAAACTAATAATAAGATTTTGAAATTGGTTTTCATTTTTATATGTAAGTTGGTTTATTATTGTAAATATAAATAATAATTATTATAATCCACTATTGCTTTCCCTTTCATTAGGATGTCTGCACCAATAATACCGTGAACGGGTTTTGCTTTATGTTCAATCAAAGCCTCATTTACGTGGGATAAATCGAAAATCACGAGTTCAAAACCGGAATGTTTCCAACGACCAAGTTGAAGTTGATTGCCAACGGCAATTTGAGTAAACATTCCTGTTGCACCCGCACCCGAAGCTTTTGTTTTAGATTTTTTGGCCTCCAATAAAAACAACTCGATGCTTTCAAAACCCACACAACTTGAGCTGGCTCCGGTGTCGAGAATAAAATTACCTTTCACGCCATTGATACTCGCTTTTATGAGTAAATGTTGGGTTTTTGAAACTTGAAACTTTATTTTCTTGTATTTTTCTTTTTTAAGAATGTCGGGAAGGGTTTTCATAAATATCGATCGTTAATCAAAAGTAATCCAAAAATCTAAAAAACCAACAATCGAAAATATTAACTTTGCAACTTTAAAAAAACAAATGATAATTACGGATACACATACGCATTTATATTCAGAAGAATTTAGCGAAGATCGAAACGAAATGATACAGCGTGCCATTGATGCCGGTGTTTCACGGTTTTTTATTCCCGCCATAGATTCAACTTATACGCAAGCGATGTACGATTTAGAGAAGTCTCATCCTGAGAATATTTTCTTGATGATGGGTTTGCATCCAACGCATGTGAAAGACAATTATCTCGAAGAATTGGAACGGGTGGAAGTAGAATTGTCCAAAAGAAAATTCTACGCCATTGGCGAAATTGGCATCGATTTATATTGGGACAAAGCCCATTTACAGGAACAACAAATCGCTTTCAGAAAACAAATTCAATTGGCAAAACAATACAAATTACCTATAGTTATTCATTGCCGGGAAGCTTTTGATGCCGTTTTTGAGATTTTGGAAGAGGAGAAATCAGATGATTTATTTGGAATTTTTCACTGTTTTTCTGGAACTTATGAGCAAGCAATACAAGCCATCTCGTATAATATGAAACTCGGAATTGGAGGAGTGGTTACTTTCAAAAACGGAAAAATTGATCAATTCTTGAGTCAAATCGATTTGAAACATATTGTTCTTGAAACCGATTCTCCTTATTTGGCCCCGACTCCTTTTCGTGGCAAGCGCAACGAAAGCAGTTATTTAGTGCATGTTGTAAGCAAATTGGCTATGATTTATAATTTGCCACAGGAAGAAATCGCAAGGATTACCACCAAAAATTCTGAGACTATTTTTGGGATTTAACACAGAATTCGAATATTTTCGGTAAAATTTTTGTTCATTTGTTATTATAAAAAAATATATTCTAATATGTCAAAATTTGACGCTATTCGGCCTTATTATGATGCCGAAGTAAATGACGCCATTCGTTCCTCAATAAAGCATCCTATGATGAAGGCGTTGATGAACTTTACTTTTCCGGAAGTGGACGATGAAGTTTGGAAAAAACAACTAAAAAAAACATATTCCATACGTGATTTTCAGTGCAATTTCATATATCATTCCGTTCAAAAAGTGCTGAAAAAATCATCTGATGGATTGACAACTTCGGGCTTCGGGAAGTTAAAAAAAAATACTTCCTATTTGTTTATTTCAAATCACCGTGACATTTTGTTGGATACGTCACTATTGAACGCTTGTTTGTATGAACACGGGCTTATTATGACCGCATCGGCAATTGGGGATAATTTAGTAAAAAAATCATTTTTAAAAATACTGGCAAAATTAAACCGAAACTTTCTGGTTCAAAGAGGGTTGTCCCCTCGAGAAATGCTGCAAAGTTCAAAATTATTGTCTGAATATATTGGGCAGTTATTATTGCACGAAAATCGTTCGGTTTGGATTGCACAACGAGAAGGAAGAACCAAAGACGGTAATGACGCCACAAATCCAGGGGTTTTAAAAATGCTTGCAATGGGTTCCGACGAACAAAATTTAATTGATTATTTCAAGAAAATAAGGATAGTTCCCGTTTCCATTTCGTATGAATATGACCCGACCGATGCTTTAAAAATGCCGCAATTAATAGCCGAAGCCAATAATGAAATTTACACAAAGGAAAAAAATGAGGATTTCGTTACCCTTATGAGCGGGGTCATGGGGCAAAAAAAACGTATTCATATTCACGTTGGGGATATTCTTGGACAAGAATTGGATGGAATTAAGGAAGAATTCGAAAATTCAAATAAGCAAATACAGGCTTTGGCTCAAGTCATTGATGATTCGATACTGAACAATTATAAATTATGGCCCTCCAATTATATTGCCTATGATATTTTGAATAATGCCAAAACCTATTCCCATTTGTATACTGAAAATGAAAAATCACTTTTTGAACGCAGATTGGAAATGAGAATAGATCAAAACAATCCTGTGGCTTTACAAAGTTTTCTTGCAATGTATGCCAATCCGGTTGTCAATAAAATGAAATACACAAATGCAACCTAAGGCCAAAATACTTTTAATCTATACCGGAGGAACCATTGGTATGATGAAAGATTTTGAAACGGGAGCTCTCAAGGCTTTCAACTTTAGTAAATTATTGCAAAGAATCCCGGAATTAAAACAATTGGATTGTGACATTGAAACCATTTCATTCGAAAATCCGATAGATTCTTCCAATATGAGTCCTGAAAAATGGATAAAAATTGCAACAATAATAGAAGATAATTATTCTGATTTCGATGGATTTGTTGTACTTCATGGTTCTGATACTATGTCGTATTCGGCCTCCGCATTGAGTTTTATGCTCGAAAATTTATCAAAACCCGTAATCTTTACCGGCTCACAATTACCAATTGGCGATTTAAGAACAGATGCCAAAGAGAATTTAATAACCGCCATTCAAATTGCTTCTTTGCAACATAATGGCAAACCCGTACTAAGAGAAGTCTGTCTTTATTTTGAATACAAATTATACAGAGGTAACAGATCCACAAAGATAAATTCGGAACATTTTAATGCATTTTCTTCGCCAAATTACCCGCCATTGGTCGAGTCTGGTGTGTATTTGAAAATATATCCAGAATTATTTCTGCCTAAAACAAGAGTCAAAAGATTAAGAATTCATAAAAATATGGAAAACCGGGTGGCAATTATAAAACTGTTTCCCGGAATTAGCGAAACTGTTTTGGCTGCTATTTTTGGCATACCACAACTTAAAGGAATTGTTTTGGAAACCTTTGGGGCAGGAAATGCCCCAACCGAGGATTGGTTTTTGTCACTGCTAAAAAAAGCCGTTAAAAGTGGCTTACACATTGTCAATGTCACACAATGTTCAGGCGGAAGTGTAAGAATGGGACAATATGAAACAAGCACTTCTATGAAAAAAATAGGCGTGATTTCTGGAAAAGATATCACGACCGAAGCGGCAATCACCAAATTAATGTACTTATTAGGTCAAAATGTGCCGTCTGATATTTTTAAAACAATATTTGAAACTTCATTACGCGGGGAATTGTCATAAAAATCTAGTTTTAATTTTCTTAAGTCAATTTTTTTCGTGTTCTTTGCAGCCTTAAATTAATAGAGAGGTGGCCGAGTGGCTGAAGGCGCACGCTTGGAAAGCGTGTATATGGCAACATATCGAGGGTTCGAATCCCTTCCTCTCTGCTGAAAAGCTTTTAAACCCTTATTTTATAAGGGTTTTGTTTTTTAGGGGCATAAAAACATTTTTTATTATTGCTTTAAATTAATGGATTTCTGTAAATATATTCATCAGCCATTTGATTTATTTCTTGTTTTGACTTCACTTTTGATGAAGTTATCCAATTTACAATATCTGATTTCTTAAAATACAATTGTTTACTAGCTTTGAAGTGTGGAATTTTACGTTCGTGGGTTAATTTAAGCTAACAGCCTTAATACCCTGATGGGTTGGAGTTACTTGTTTTATACTTCCATCAGTATTGAATTCCAGTTTATCGATACATACCTCTCTATTATATCCTGCAGCATCCCCCATGGTAATTCCTTTTGGATAATTGAAACGATGATAAACAATGTACCACTCGTCTTTACCAGAAATTTGAATTACTGAATTATGGCCTGTTCCATATATACCAGCTTTTTTATCTTTTGCAATTACGAGGTTATTTTTTGAGATATTTATTTTCCCTGTTGGAGCATCAGAAGTTCCATAACATACCCGATAGTTTTCGCTTCGGGTATCGTCTTCTGACCATAAAAAATAGTATTTACCATTTCTAAAAAAAACAGTCGTTCCTTCACGGAAGGTATTGTCTGGGGTCATGATCTTAACAGTTTCTTGTTTTATCGAAACCATATCGCTGTTAAGTTCGGCACAAGCCATATAATTATTCCCCCAGTACAAATAGTTTTTTCCTGTTTGTGGATCAGTGAATACATCTGGGTCGATTTGTTGTCCGCCAGAAATGCCATTTGGTAATTTGTCTACCAATGGTTTTCCTGAATCTACAAAAGGACCTGTAGGATTATCGGCAATAGCCACACCAATTTTTTGTCCTGCAGTAAAATAGAAATAATATTTATAATCGTTTCCAACTTTTTTCTCGGTAATACAGGGAGCCCAAGCATTATTTTTTGCCCAAGTAACATCTTTTTCGAGATCAAGAATAATTCCTTCATCGGTCCAATTCACTAAATCAGGAGAAGAGAACGTCTTGAAATAAGTACCTGACCAACCGTCAAATCCATCACTTGTTGGGTAGATGTAGTATTTTGAAGTTTTTTCAGAATACAGAATATCCGGGTCGGCATAAAAACCGTTCAAAACAGGGTTGTTGGCCACCGAAGCGGTAATCGACCAGATT
>Ga0209123_1003217_pt1 | contig 12541 bp, 12 predicted proteins | sample BarGraIncu00431A_FD_184500 | JGI IMG/M metagenome (GOLD analysis project Ga0209123, IMG submission 184500) | Arctic peat soil microbial communities from Barrow, Alaska, USA - Barrow Graham LP Incubations 004-31A (SPAdes) (version 2) | ecosystem: Environmental > Terrestrial > Soil > Wetlands >...
GGCCCTCTCCCGGAGGGCGAGGGAGAGTTTTTAAAAGTCTCAGGAGCGTGAAGAAACAACGGCTGCCCCGACAGCAGCACAAGAAAAAAGGGGCACCACGCAAGCGCGATAACCCCTTTTAAAACTTGTGGGGTAGCTAGTTAGCTCCTCCTGACATTGAGGTTCCAATTATATCCGTAAGTTACATTGGTTAAGGTTATAGGCTTAGTCGCGACAGCCTGTTCCATCAGGCGGAAAAACACTAGACCGCGACTCTTGGAATGGCGCCTGTTAAATCTGAATGTGAACTCTTCCAAGTAGGATTGGAGATGCTCATGGGCCACAGACCCTTGGTGAGTGCCTAATATCCATCGTTTCAAGAGACTGGCAACACGATGCATTCCTGGCATTGATACATGTGCAGGGTCTTCAGAAGATGCCATGACAGTTATTTTGTGCTCATACCCACGACCAGACAGGTTATTGTACCCAGTCCAACCATCAGTGTGTACAAGTGATCCTTGGGCTGTAGTATCACAGACAAATGGGATTAAACTTGCCCCGGAAGCATCTGCAATATGACGCATCCTAATACGACCAAAACCTTTAGGCTCAATAATTTCAACAGCTATCACAACAACCGCTTTGCTGGTTCCTCGCCCACACTTACCGCCTTGCTCAGTGCCACCTATGAGTGTTTCATCGACTTCCACCATACCAGGTAGTTTTTCGCGCTCGCTTCGGACCATAGCTACTCTGAATCGTTGCAGAATAGCCCATGCCGTCACATAACTTACGCCCAATGTCTTCTCTAGCGTTTTAGCTGAAAGGCCACTCTTAGCGGTTGTCAGATGCCATGCTGTATCAAATCAAGTTGTCAATGGGGTCCGTGTTTTTTTTTCGAAGATAGTGTCTGTAGTCACTGACGTCTGATGCTGGCACGCTGCACAAACCAATCTTCCACGCGTTTGGCGCCAGGGCACACCTACTGTCTGGCAAACCGGGCAACAAAAACCGTCAGGTCAACGAAGTTGCTCTAAAAACAGGGCACATTCTTTGTCATCATGGAATTTTTGCACAAATTTACGGTGTGTACGAGGAATGCTGCTCCTGTCTACCAACATATCGTCTCCAACTAATGGCGAAAGACTGGATGTTGCACTCAAAGGGAACTATCGGGCCGTTACCGGGTCTGATACCCCGCCTCTACAGCAGATACGTGTACGCGATGAATGAACCCCTTAAATCCTTCTTCACCGATGGTATGGTCTGGCCACCCCTCACCGACTAACCTTTCTGACATAGATGTTGCCATCATTTCCCGTAAAGTAGTGTCACAGTCACCATAGGATGTCAGTGTAGAGAGAAAACCTGTTTCTGTAAGGAAAGTTATCATCTGTTGTTCCGTCAAGATGATGCCTGTAACCCTGTCCAATCCTTCAATAGCCGCAACGACGAGTTTATTTCTTTCCGTCAAACGATGGAATTTCTTTTTAGAAAGCATGTCTGCTCCTTACACCTTGATTTCACTCCACAATTCAGGCGGAAACTTCATTATACACCAGGAGGAGCTAACTAGCTACCCCCCTAAAACTTCTCGATTGTGCAGCGATGCTACCGAGGGGGAGCCTGGGAGCGACAGTCATTGCTCCTGGGACCCTCCAGTAATCACCCGCCTAACGAAAAACGCCCCAGATCGAAAACTGGTTGACCGGAAAGGTGAGGTTCCCCGAGCCGTCCACTTTGGCAGTTTGCCCCGAGATCCACCTGTCCGTGTCGGGGTCGAAATTGAATATGCTCAGCGTTTCACCTGGAACGCCGACCGTGACGCTCACCGAGGGGATCGGAGTCGCGGTCGCGGCCGAGCCCAGCTCGAGATTCACATAGCAAAGAAACTGGTTAGCCGGAGTCGGGGCCGGAGCGTGAGCGGCTGCGGCGGGCGCAACCGGCGAGAACCCAAGGGTGGTGGTGAGCACGCCCGAAACAACGCGGTTGCCGGCGTCCGCCAACAGGGTGTGTCCCGCCAGCGTCAGGGCCGTTCCTTCGGGGGCCGCGACGGGGTCAGGGTTTGCACCGGTGTAACCCCAGGAATCGGTCGCAATGGTGCCCGTCGCTATTGTCTCGGTATTGGTTGTCGATCCTGTCCCGTTCTGGGTGCCGAACCCGTCGCGGTTTCCGCAGCCAGCCAGCCCGATACCGAGGGCTGCCGCCAAAAGAAGAATGCTGATGCCTTTATTCATTTTGACCTCTCTAGTCTTGCTCTCAAACGCCAGGGCGTTGTAGGTTGTGGTTTGAAACGCTCCCCCAGGTCCGTGTCAGAACTTGATCCTGAGTCCGACCGCGGCGTTGTGGCTTGAAAGCCGTAGGTCGGTGGAGTTGGGCCAGTCTTTTCCAAAACTCGCGCGACCGGTGCCGAAGTAGCGGTAACCGAGGTCGAGTGAGAGCCGCCGGTTCAGGGCGAGCTCCAGACCGGCGCCCGCCTGATAGGCAAAAACAGTATCATCGTCGGAGGAAAAGATGTGGTCGTTGAGCTTCCCGGAATTGGCATCCACCCCCCTGGTCGTACTCAGGTTCAGTGCGGCAAACCCTATCCCCCCGCCGAAATACGGGGTGACCAGGCTCGGGTTGTGCAGATCGAAAAACCCGTTCATCATCATGGTAAAGGCCCCGAGGCGGCCATCCACATTCACGTACCTGGTGCCAAAGCTCTGTTCGGTGACACTGGTTATTTCGCCGTTTTTGTAGGACATCTCGCCCTCCAAGCGCAGCAGGCCGAAATCGTAACCGGCGGTCCCTCCGATGTTGATGCTCGGGTCAAACCTCGCCCGGGTGTTCTTGGTGGTGACCGGGTTGAATTCGCTGATGGTGACGTCGGTGTCCTGCGGGGCGCTCGCCCCGACGAAGACCGACATATAGGGGCCCGGTCGAGCGGGCAGAGCGAAGCTGGCGGCAGGGGTAGCTGCCAATCCCGCCAGGGCGGAAAACACCATCAGGCTTTGTTTGATGTTCATAAATCTCCCTCCGTTGCGTTGTCGGGACCAGTAGCGTCCCAAAGGAAAAGAGAACGGAGCAGTTCCGGTTCCGGCACCAGGAAATACCAAGCCGGGTGCGGTTAGGGCTCCGATCCACAAATAGCCGGGGTACGCCGGCCAGCGTGGGGCGCATTATAGTCGGCATCGCAGCGAAGTGGAATCATTTTTTTCGAAAAATCAGCACATTAGGTGGATTGAATCAGGTCATACCAACAGATGGACGGGGAAAGAGCGGTACCGGGGTAAACTACCTGAGTGAAGTCTCCCTCCCCTTCAAGGGGAGGGCCGGGGTGGGGATGGGGGTGCAACTAGAGTGTCAGAGCTTTCTGCCGCCCCATTTCGGATTGCGGAATGGGAACAAAACTCTCTTTTCGTTCCGGTTCGTCCGGCCCGGGAAGCAATACTGCCAGAACGCAGTAGCCCAGGAAAAGATAACCGAGGAAAAAACCTGACACTATCAGGGCGAAATGGGAGGGCCCACTGGCGAGAAACCACCAAACTCCGCCACCTATGATGCAGGAAACCGGAACCCCGAAGTCTTTTTCTTTCTGTTCGTTTGTTGTGCTCACCATACATTCCTCTCTGCCTTTCCCGGGCTGCCGCTACGCTCTCAGTTAGAGGCGTGGAGTTCCAGACCAACCATGTAATTGTAGAAAGAGTGCATGAATTCCGCGGGGGCTACCTTCTTGGCATGGATGAGGTTACTGAGAAACAGAAAGGCTTCAGGTTCCAGATGCGGCGAGGAACAGCCGATTCCTGTATCAGAAACCCTGGTGACGGCACAGGGCAAGGTAACGGACAGGGTTGTCTTCCCGTCCTGCAAGTATACCGAAACCAGAGTCCTGTCACCCTTTTCGTAGTGATCGCCCGTACTGACAAACATGCCGTGCTGGCAAATGTCTCTGATTTCACCGGCAATTGTTTTGCCGTTTTGGACAACCTGAGCGGCAGCCCTGAAAGGGATTCTCGTTGATTGTCTCCGGTCCATATCTCCCTCCGTCAATGCCAGACTGTATTGTAGCTCTCCGGCAGACCGGGCACAAGTCAAGAATCTTCCAAAGGAGGCTTTTTACCCTCTCGTTTACTCAGTAGGTACGCCCGCAGGCATGCCCCCTATGTATCGATAAAGCAATTTCACTTCCCTTGCCCGCACCAGGCACTTAGCTCCAAGATAATGACCATGCTAACACTCTCCGTATTTTTGCAATGGCCCCCATTGCACATTTGTCTCCCAAAGGATACAACAAGGAATGACTGAAACACCTTACCATCTGGTATTACCTCGAAGAACAAAGGCCAATTGGAAACGGCAGCAGAAGGGAGAGCAAACATGACTCGGAAAACGGGGAGCTATGACGAGTATCACCTTGAATGGCTGAAAGATCCTGAGAATGCCGCCGCATTCCTCAATGCAGTGATAGAAGACGATGACCATGAAGCGTTTTTGCTGGCATTGCGAGATGTCGCTCAGGCGCAAGGCGGAATGACCGCCATCGCGGAGAAGACTCACGTCAGTCGTTCGAGTCTCTACAAGACGTTGTCGAAGCGGGGGAATCCCGAATTTGGCAGCATTTTGAAGCTGTTGCATAGCATGGGGATGCGCTTGACGGTCGAACCGGATTGAGCAGAATAGGAATTTTACGAGCCGGAGAAAGTTTGGTAAACTCTAGCCCCTGCTACAGGATGCAGATGAAGGCAACCGTTGCCAGCAGTATCAGCAGCCGGTGGTAGACCAGCCCCGAGGTGCTGAGGCCGTCCTGGCGCTGCAGCATGCCCAGTGCGAACCAGGAGAACAGGCCGCCTACCACTATCAGGGGATAGACCAGCAGACGCAGCGTCCCCAGTTCCGGGGTAAGCCGCGCCGCGTCGAGCCAGTTGGCGAGCCCCACCGCCTTTATCAGCAGCGGCACCAGCTCCGCCCCCCCCTCGACGAGCGGACGGAAGTAAATCATGAAGAGCCCGACGACGGCCAAGGGAAGGTAGGCCAGTCCGCTGCAGGCAAACGCCGACTTCCAGCGCGCTCCAGCGCTCCCCAGCGAGGCCAGCAGCGCCAGGCCGGAAAAGACGGCCATGATCCCGAGCGCCAGCAGGTATTCAGAGGGGTCCCAAAGGGTGCGGGGAAAGAACTCCGGCTTGTGCCCGGCCAGTAGCGGCGTCCCCTTGGCGGCCAGGACCACGCCGACCAGGGTCACGCTGAAGAACGCTTCGTTGAAACCCCGGCGCGCCTTGTTGTAAAGACCCCAGGACGGATTGCGCAGGTCGAGCTGCATGGAGTGGTGCGGGCAGTTGCGCACGCAGTCGAGGCAGAGCACGCACTGGTCCGTGCTGTCGATCCCCGAGGGGTGCAGCCCCATCGGGCACCCTTTCTCCTTGATGCAGTCGTCGACCTTGCAGCGGCTCATGCAGACGTTGTGGTTACTGTGCATCTCCAGAATCGAGACCCGCGACACCAGCCTGACGATGCGCCCCAGGGGGCAGAGGAACTTGCACCAGCCGCGCCGGCCGATGATCAGGTCGGCGCAGACCGTGGCGCCGAGCATCCCGGACAGCAGCAGCCCGGTCGCCAGGGCGCGCGAGAACATCCCGGTCGCCTGCTCGATGAGGAGGATGAAGACCAGGCCGCCGAAGCTCAGTGCCGGACCCCAGCGGCGCAGCCATTTGGTCGGCTCGTGCACGACCCGGCTCGAAACGCCGAGGAATTCCCCGATCGCCTCCAAAGGGCAAAAACTGCACCAGCCGCGCGCCAATAGAAACGCGGTCAGGACCAGTCCCGGCCAGCCGATGGTCCAGGCAGCCAGGTTGGCAGCATTGTCCTGGCGCGGCCCGAAAAGCGTGTAGAGCGTCACCAGCAGGAAAAGCGGCACCGTGCCCCAGCGCAGCACCCGGGGAAACTCCGGATGCCGGGCGAGCCGTTCCACCGCGGGGAGGGTCAAAAGGTTGAAGCGCCCCTCGCCGAACGGCTGTCCCTGCAGTGAGATGTGCTCCGGGAGGATCTCGTCCTCCTTGCAGACCACGACCGCGCGGCTGATGACCTGGTAGAGCTCGGAGCCGTTCAGGGGCCAGTCGTGGTCCACCAGCAGGTTGAGGGCGTCCTGGGAAAGACGGCGCACCCCCTTTTGGTGCTTGGCGTTGAGGGTCTTCAAAAGGGCGCGGGCGACCACCGGGATGTCCTTCTTGCGCTCCCGGAGCGGCGCCATCTGCAGGGTCTCGCCTTTGAGCCTTTCATAGAGCAGTGCGTTGAAATGACCGCTTGCTAGGAGCGGCTCCAGGTCCTTGCCGCTGGTCGCGATGATCCTGACCTGCGCGCTCCGCAGCCTTCCTTCCCCCCTTCTTTGGAACTGCCCGCTTTCCATGAAGCTGATCAGCTCTTCCTGCACCGCCGGCACCAGGCAGTCGATGTTGCGCAGGATGATGTCCCCGCCCGCGGCCAGCTCGATCATGCCGCGCCTAATCCGGCGGGCGTACACGGCCCCTTCCGGCACGTGACCGAAGAGCGCCGCCTCCTGGGCGATCCCCAAGAGCAGGGAATCCGGGGTGGAACTGGCGGTGTCATGCTCGCTCCCCACCACCGGCGGGGGGGAGGCGCAGTCCAGGAACAGGACGGGACAGGGGGAGTCGTTATGGAAATGAATCAGGCGGGCGGCGAGGTCCTTCCAGGTACCCGGTTCGCCGACGATCAGGACATGCCTGCGGGTCGCGCCGAGAAACTGCAGGCGCTCGTTCAGCTCCCGCACCCAGGGGGAACTGCCGGGGAAGGCGCCGAACTCGGGGAGCAGTTGCCAGCCGATGATGTTGGTGATCATCTCGCGGTGCTCGTTCTCTTCGCGCTGGTGGCGATGCGCCCAGCTCCCGAGCTGACTGGCGAGGATCCTGCTCAGGTTCGCGTAGAGGAGCGGCATTTCCAGCAGCAACACCTCGAAATCGCTCCGGGTCAGCCGTCCCGCCTCGACCTCGGAGATTGCCCGGACGTCGGCCGAGCGCGTCTCGCCGGTAAGGATGGCGCGCTCGCCGATGACGGCGCCGGCGCCCATTTCGGTGAGGTTCAGCGTCTGGCCGATCCCGGCTTCCAGTTCGACCCGCACCCGTCCGGACAGGATCACGTAGAGTTCCTGAGCCGGCTCGTTTTTGGCCAGCATGACCACGCCGGGGGAGAATGTGCAGGTCTGCAGGCGCCCAGCGACGCGCCGCAGCTCATCCGGACTCAGGCCACTGAAGAGGCGTATTTTTGCAATGACATCGCAACTGGTTTCTACGATCAAGAAGATTCCCCGACTGGCATAGGCGGTAAGTCCTTTAACTAAAAAGAGCGTGGCGACCGGCACAATCGCCTTTTGGTACATTGGCAGGTGCCGGTGCAGCATTGAGGCAAAGTGGCAAGTGCGGCCCGCATGTCTGGGCCTTAAGAGAGCCGGCCACAGTATGATGACACAGTAGGTAGATGGTAGCGCATTATTCCAGTTACGTCCAAAGTGTATACCGATCCCTGGTGGGAAGCGCACTTAAGCGCGAGACAGAAACACCCGTCAACGGCGACGCCGGTAACGGGAGCGGTTGGCAGGGCCAGTGCGGATTTTTTGCTAAGAACAGCGAAGGGACCATCGTTGGTGGGGTAACAACGCGGATAAACTCAGGTAGAGACGCATTGCATGCGTCTCCACTTTTTCCTGCCAATCCCGACTATTAACGGTAAAGGAGGAAGCGCTCTAGACAAAACCGAGACGCATGCAATGCGTCTCTACCCGGGAACACTTCCCCCAGGGGCCGAGTCGACGCGCTGCGCGGGAAGCAAAAGTGTGATAATCGATGTTTAGGCAGGTAGGATTAGGCTCGAGTTGAAGCATGAAACGCGACGGATGGTGCCATCTGGAGAGAACTTTTCAAACTCCCCCTCGCCCTTTGGGAGAGGGCCGGGGTGAGGGAGGTGTCTGGTCCCCCCTGTGGGAACAGGGGGGAAGGCTCGCGAAGCGAGACAGGGGGGTCTTTAGCCCAGGCAAATCACCCCCCTGCCTCTCTGCGTTCGGCTTCCCCCCTATTTCATAGGGGGGACAATGCACCGCCTCTGGCGCAGGTATCCTTGAGGCAGTCACCCCTGCACCACTCCCGGAGGGCGAGGGGCAAGACTCCTCAGTGACGGTTTCCTCTGCCGATAAACGATCTCCACGACATTTTGCACGTAGCGCTCGGCCGCCAGCCCTTCGAGCGCTTCCTGGGGAAACTTCACCAGGCTCGCGAACTGTTCCGACATCTCGCGAAACAGCTCGACCCTGGCCTGCGGGTCCAGCTCATCCCGGCGCAGCAGGGCCTGCAGGGCTAGTGCCGCTTGATCAGCACTGACTTTTTGCCGCAGGCGGGCGGCCAGCTGCGGATATTCCCGCAGGCTGTTGTACTTTTCCTCCCCAAGCTTCTCCAGGTCCGGGATATACAGCTCCGGCATAATCACCACGATGGTGCTGGCGGCGATATCCCCCAGGCGCTGGTTTCTCCGGGTGAAAAGGGCCGACACCCCGCCCACCAGATAAAAGGCCGGGACCAGGTCCACCACCCGCAGCAGGTTCCTGATGACGACCTGGCTGAACTGAAGATAGAGCCCCTGCTCGTCCACGACCCGCAGTCTCAGGAGCCTCTTCCCCAGAGTCTGCCCCCGCAGGAACCATTCGCAGCAGATGCCGTACCCCACGGCGATGAGAAAACTCGCCAGGGTAATCAGGGCCATCCCGAAATCCAGGCTGAAAAGGGCGGTCACCTTGAGGAGCCCGGCAACCGTCGAGGTAGCAACGAGGATGCAGCCGGTATCGATCAGCCAGGCCGCGAAACGGATGGCGGGACCCGCCGGAACGAGGGAGAATTCCACCCCTTCCGGGGTCCTGATGGGGAGAGTGTTTTCGGCTCTATCCATGCGCAGCGCCCCGAGCTGATGCCGGTTTCGTTCCAGCTGCAGCTGCCGTCAGCGAAGCCAGAGCCGGACCCGAAGCTGCGGCCGCAGCGCCGGCAGCGGCATCTGCCGCAGCTCCGCCCCTGGTGAGGTACAGGATCAGCCCCGCCAGTTCGGTGAGCCCGAAGCCGATCTTCAGGCCATAGGGGAGCACCGGCTCGTGGTACTGGGAGAAAAGCGCCTCAACCATCCCCGCCCAGACCAGCATGAGAGCCACCCCGCCTATCAGCGTGACGAGGTCCGGCATGGCCAGGCGCATCCGCTCGCGCAGGGGGTGGCCGCTATCCTTCCCCATCAGCGCCGCGGCAAGCAGGAAGCCCCCCTCCCCCGCGATGAGGATGGCGGGAATCTCGATCACCCCGTGCGGCAGGAGCCACCCGGCCAGGAAAGCGGACTTCCCGGCCAGGAGGTAATCGACGACGACCGCCCCGAGCACGACGCCGTTATAAAAGAGCATCAGCAGCGTGCCGATGCCGCAGGTGATCCCGAGCGCCAGGCACCCCACGGCCACCTGGGTGTTGTGGGTCATGAGCTGGCTGGAAAAGGTCAGCTTGTGGTGCTCCAGATTCTTGTTCACCTGCCGCTCTTCCCGGGCCACCCGCTCGGCGGGGCTCCCGGTCAGCTGCTCGAAGGGGAGCATGGCGCCCTTACTTGCGGGATCCATGACAACGGCGGCCGCGCCGAACAGGGCGCCCACGACCGTCACCAGGAGCGCCAGCCGGAAAGCCCGGATATGGCGGCGAAAGGCCCTGGGAAAGGACCCGCAGATCCAGCCCCAGGGGGCGAAACGGTAGGGAACGCCCCTGGTGGCATGTATTTCGCCGAAGGCGCGGGCCACCAGGTTTTCCAGATACTGGCGCAGCTCGGGGTAGGCGGCGCAACTGCCGAGGCGGGCCAGGTCGGAGGAGGCCCGCTGGTAGAGGTAATGGAACCGCTTTACCCCATCCAGTTCGAGGGTCGCCCCGAGGTCCCCCTCGAAACGCTCCAGGGTTGCCTGCAGCTCGTCCCAGTAGGGCTTTTCCCCGGCGATAAAGCGCTCCAGGTCAAGTATCACAGGATCTGCCTCCGTTTCACGCTCAGGTAGCCGGAAACCATCTCGGAGCAAAAGCGCTCGTTTTCCATCAGGAGGAACTCCACCCCCTTCAGGCGCAGCGATTCCTTGAGCTCCCTCAGGGTGTGCCAAAGGAGATGTCCGCCGAGCTCCCGGTAGATGTCGGGACTTTCGGCCCGGGGCCCGGCACTCTCCAGGGGGGACCCGGCACTTCCGGCCTGTGGCTCGACACGGAAAAGCGGCTGCGCCCCGGCGGGACGCACCATGCCGACCAGCACCAGGTGGCGCCGGCTCAGCACGCGGATGCTCTTCAGGAAGTTTTCCGCCAAAAGCGGCTCATCCAGGCTGGTCATGACCAGGATCAGGGCGCGCCGGTGCAGCCTCTGGCAGAGAAAGGAGACCATCTCGTCGTAGTCGGGGGAGACCTCGCGTGTTTGGAGCTTATAGAGGAGTTCCCGACAGCGTGCGAAGGCGAGCTTCCCTCCCTGCGCCCTCAGAAACCCCTCCGGCCGGTCGCTGAACGCCGCACAGCCGAACTGGTCCCCCTGGCGCCGGGCGGCCAGACCGAGAATGAGGGCGGCGCTCAGGTAGCGCTCCAGCAGCGACTCCTCCCCGCCGTCTGCGGCGCCCCCACTCCTTCCGCTCAGGCGGGAAGCGTCCAGCACCGCATAGACCTCCTGGGACCTCTCGATCTGGAATTCCTTCACGATGAGCCGGCTCCGCTTGGCGGTCGCCTTCCAGTGGATGTCCCCGAGGCTGTCGCCGGGAAGGTAGTGGCGCAGTTTCTCGAACTCCCTCCCCTGCCCCACCTGGCGCCTGAGGTGCCGGTTCTCGTTACGGTTTAAAAGCAGTGCGGCAAGACCCTTGCTTTCCCGGGAAAGGCTCGGATAGACATGGATCTCCGTGGCGACCTCGAAGGCGGTTTGCAAGGACCAAAGCCCGAGGGGAGAGCCCCGGCGCAGCACGCACCTACCCGGCCGGAACACCCCCCGGGCGTTTCCCGTGAGGAGAAAAGGGACCGGGACCCCGGCGCAGGAGGTCGGGACGCTCAGCGTCAGGGGCGCCTGGGCGCTGAGCCCCGCGGGCAGTTCCAGCCCGATCCGGACCGCAACCGGTTTGGCCCGTCCGCCCGAAGCGTGCAACACCAGCGCCAGCGCCCCCTGGCGGCCGCGCACCAGATTGAGCCGCTGCGGGAACTGCAGTGAGACCCCCCTGCCCTGCCGCAGCGCCCAGATCCCGTCGCCGATCCCGAGCGCCAGGCAGAGCGCCGCCACCGCCTGGGGGAGCCACCCCAGGGGAAGGAAGGCGCCGACGAAGGCGGGCGGCAGCGCCAGCACCCCGAAGTAGAGCAGCATTTTCTCCCGCGGGACGATCAACGGGGCACCGCTATGTCCTGCAGCAGGGAGCCCACCACCTCGGCCGCCGTCGCCCCTTCGATTTCGTAATCGGGCTGCAGGATGAGCCGATGCTCCAGTACCGGGAGCGCCATCTGTTTCACGTCGTCCGGCGTGACGAAATCCCGGCCGCAGACCGCGGCATAGGCGCGCGCCGCCAGCACCAGGGACTGGGCGCCCCGGGGCCCCCCGCCCAGCAGGACGCTCTCGTGGCTGCGGCTTCCCCGGACGATATCCACGGCATAGCCCACGATCTCCTCGGCAAAGCGGATCTGGCGCAGCCCCGCCCGCAGCGCCAGCAACTCCTCGGCACCGACGACGCAGCGCACCCCGTCACCGGCGAGCATCTCCTCCGGGGCGTCAGCACCCAGGGTGCGGCCGATCAGGGAGAGTTCATCCGCGCGCCCCGGCCCCTCCATGGCGATCTTCAGCATAAACCGGTCGCGCTGCGCCTCCGGCAGGGCGTAGGTCCCCTCGAACTCCACCGGGTTCTGGGTGGCGAACACCGAGAAGACCGCCGGCAGGGTGTAGGTCCTCCGGTCGATGGTGACCGTCTTTTCCTGCATCGCCTGCAGCAGCGCGGACTGGGTCTTGGCGGGGGCGCGGTTGATCTCGTCGGCCAAAAGGAAACTCGTGAAGAGCGGCCCCGGGTTGAAAGTGAACTCGTTCAGCTTCATGTTGAAGATCGTGCTGCCGGTTATGTCGGCGGGCATCAGGTCGGGGGTGAACTGGATGCGCGAGAACTTCCCTCCCACGGCGCGGGCCAGGGTGCGCACCAGCAGGGTTTTCCCCACCCCCGGCACCCCCTCGATCAGTGCGTGCTGTCCGGCGAGGATCGCCACCAGGGCGAGATCGATGACCCCCTCCTGGCCGATGATCACCTTGCCGACCTCCCGCTTTATGTTTCCGATGGACTCCGTCACCTGGGATAGATCGCAGTTCATTGTAGGGTCCTTTTTTTTCGTTTTGTTGAGCATTATCGTTCCCACGCTCCCGCGTGGGAATGCAGCCAGGGACGCTGCCGCGTCCCGATTTTTAAAACGTGGGAAACGCACCTGCCGGGCACCGGAGTCGCCTCCGGTGTTGGAGTTTTGTCCCCCCTATGAAATAGGGGGGAAGCCGAACGTCAGAGAGGCAGGGGGGGGGTTTGCCC
>Ga0209123_1003219_pt1 | contig 12534 bp, 7 predicted proteins | sample BarGraIncu00431A_FD_184500 | JGI IMG/M metagenome (GOLD analysis project Ga0209123, IMG submission 184500) | Arctic peat soil microbial communities from Barrow, Alaska, USA - Barrow Graham LP Incubations 004-31A (SPAdes) (version 2) | ecosystem: Environmental > Terrestrial > Soil > Wetlands >...
AACGATTCGGCGTTAAAACGGAGGATGGGAAATTCAAGCCCTTTCACCTGTACTCGATGAAGCAGGCCATTGAAGAAGGTTTTATCCTCGACATCCTGTCCAACTACACCACCTACAAAAGCTATTACCAGATCGAGAAATCCATCACCGACAACCCCCTGTTCAACACAGCCAAGGCGCAGAAGAAGCTGCGCTCTTACGTGGAAGGACATAGGGAGACCATCGCCGTCAAGGCCGATATCATGGTCAGTCATTTTCTGGAGCAGGTAGTGGGTCCGAAGAAGCTCAAGGGACAGGCCAAGGGGATGGTGGTGACCCGCAACATCGAAACGGCGATTCACTACTTCAATGCCGTGCGCGACGCCCTCAAGGGGCAGCCCTTCAAGGCGATGATCGCCTTCTCCGGCAAGAAATTAGTCAATGGCATTGAGTATACAGAGGAATCTATCAACGGCTTTCCTTCCAAGGATATCGAGGAAAAATTCGACTCCGACGAATACCGGCTGTTGGTTGTGGCCAACAAATACCTGACCGGCTTCGATCAGCCCAAACTATCAACCATGTACATCGACAAGAAACTGCAAGGGGTGTTGGCGGTGCAGGCCCTCTCGCGTCCGAATCGTTGCTCCCATGCGCTGAACAAGCGGAAAGAAGATACGTTCGTACTCGACTTTTTCAACTCGACGGACGATATCAAGGACGCTTTTGATCCCTTCTATACCTCAACTTCGCTATCCAAGGCCACCGACGTTAATGTCCTGCATGACACCAAGGAGAAGCTGGATGAAGTCGGCGTCTATGAGTGGGATGAAGTCGAATCGTTCTGCACACTTTATTTTTCCGATGCCGAGGCGGAAAAGCTCAGCCCGATCATTGACACCTGTGCAGCTCGTTTCGATGCTGAGCTGGAACTCGAGGACGAAGAGAAGGTCGACTTCAAGATCAAAGCGAAGCAGTTCGTGAAGATTTATGCCCAGCTTGCCTGTATCATGCCTTTCGACAACATCGAATGGGAGAAGCTGCACTGGTTCCTGAAGTTCCTCATCCCGAAATTAAAGATCGAGGATAAGGACAAGGATACCTTGGATGAATTGCTGGAAAGTGTCGACCTTTCAACATACGGCCTGGAGCGGGTCAAACTGAAGGAGAGTATAGGCTTAGACGATAGCGATTCGGAGCTCGACCCTCAGAACCCGAATGTGCGCGGTGCTCATGGTGGCGGTGAACCGGTGGACCCGCTTGATGAAATCATCCGGGCGTTCAATGAACGCTGGTTTGCGGGGTGGGAAGCAACTCCGGAAGAGCAGCGTGTTAAGTTCACCAATATTGTTAAGCACGTCGTGAATAATCCAAATTACCAGACACAGGTCGTCAATAATCTCGACGAGCAAAACAGCCGCATAGCCTTGGAAAAACTCATCAGCCACGCGGTTAGCATGGAACGAAAAAAGGAGTTGGACCTCTACAAGCATTACGCGCAGGACCCGGAGTTTAAGCGAGCCTTTGACGCGAGCATTATGCGCCTGTTGGCCAGTCAGGAAATGTCGACGGTGGTTTCCGAGATGATGTCCCTATAATGCTTAGAGAAGACTCTTTGTGTCTAAAACCAGTAATAATCAAAAGGCCAAGCTGCTGGTTGGTCGGAGGATGGTTGAAATGGCGAATTTAGAAGGCCCGCAGCCTGACATCAAATATTGTCCGATATGTAAGGGGAACGTCGAGAATGTGCCTCGCAATAAAATGAGGTCAAGAGGCCATACAAGAAAGGATGGAACCGTTTCAGAGCACACCCACTCGTATGATTGTAAATCTTGCGACACGCGATTTGAGATAAACCAGGACCGCTGAACGCGAATGGATGAATGGCCAACCGGGAAGGGATTCCTATCGATAAAAGGGGACGAAACCTAATGTTATCGTGGTTTGGTAGATTGTTTGGCGGAAACAAGTTCGAACACAAATATGTATTTCTCGGGGCAGAGGAAAAGCAGTACCGAGACGAGTCAGCAGGTGCCTGGAGGTGGGTACTCTATGACCGATATTCTGATCGCCGCGATCCAAAGGGAGAGCTGACGAGGGCGCGACACAGCAAGCCGGTCGGCCAAAGTACTACTTTCTTGGCAGCCTCCGCTGCATTATTGGCTTTTAACGGAGACTTCATGGAACTTATGGTCCGTGGTGAAAAGCAAAAACATCTGGATTTTGTGAACCGAGATGAGGGGACCCGCACTGGCCTATCTAATTGGCGTCTCGCAGACGGGAGTCTTCTCTCTGAGAGTGTTAAATACAGCGCTTAAAAAGAGGTGCGAACGTGGTCACAACTTCTTGGGTCAAGAAGACATATCAGACGAAGGGGCTTGACCCTCTGGGCGTTCAGGCCCCGTCGATAAATATATACGGTCAATTGCTCCCTGGGATTACCAACGTGACTGACCGAGCGCGGTACTACTCTTTCTATCCTTGGATGGTTTGGGCTTATGAGCAGCAACCTCGCCAAAAGACCCAAACGGATTTCGTTGAGTGGGTGCGTCGTGCCGATTGCCTCTTTACAATGATCGGTATTCGGCATCGCATTGCCTCTGATCCCAGCAATTTTGCTTGGCATGATCAGGGCTTGGTTGGAAGTAATAAGCTTAGCCGCGCCGTAACAAACCTAGGCCCCAGCGACAAGATTCTCCTCTCCGACTATACGACTTTGGATGATGACGACGACAATCGTTACTTCAAAAATATCCTCGGAGGACTCAAGCAGTATTACATCGGCACTTTTGATGGCCTGGGACTTATGACAAGAAGTGGCGCTGTGGTTGCCAACACCAATGAGGGGGGGAAACCTCTTGCAGAAGCCATGGATGCCGCCGTGGCAAGAGAACTCTTCACTGAGACGGTTTGGTCCGACATTGTGACCGCAGATAAACTCGATGACTTGAGCTGTTTCTGCTCCTGCCAACTCCAGGCGTCAGGTGCGGAGCATAAGTCACTCGTCGATCTTTTTTTCGAGCATAAGCTCTCTATATCTTTGGAAGGCGAGCAGCGGCGAATGTCACTCGGGTTGATGCTAGACCTGATCAGAACAATTGAGCATGGTAGCTTGAGCCAAGATGTCGGTTTCGATCAGGCTGTTTTCCGTGCTTGTGTATACTCTGGAGCACTACGCGACGGGAACAAATGGGCCTTGCCCTCAGGCTTGGAACAAATCCGCACACAATGGGGTGCCTACCAGAAACACGAGATATTTTCCGTCGCAGTGCAGTGTGTCTTCTGGGTTGCCTTGGACGCCATCGACCAGGAGAATGCCAACTTATCGACAACCGAGGACTTCATACACTGGTTTGAGGAGCAGACCTGGGTTAAAGCCGCCTCGACTGAGTTGGGGGGAGGCACGTTTGCATCCGCTGTGGCGAAGACCAAAGGAATACAGCCACCTCTGTCCGATTGGTGGAACGATGAGCACGAGATCACTCTAACCAAGAAAGCCTTGGAAGCCTTTGGAGCAAGTTCAAAACGAGATGTGAGAAAGGAGCTTTTGGTTATTGCCGGCAAAGTTCTACTCGCTCTCACTGCAAGAGATGACGCGAGCCAGCAGATGTATGCTCCTCTTGTTTTCCCCGATAAATATTTTGATCTTTACCCGGTTAACCTCGAAGCCCTTCGAACCTATTCTCAAGGCAAATGGTCCGCTATGCCTTTGAGCCAGTGGCTTGCATGGGTTGCCGGTTACTGGGGGATAGAGTCCCATCTGCGAGTGGCACTGAAAAAGCTCCGTTATCAGACAAAAGATATATTTCACATTATTCCGACGGATCAGGGCTTTTCTGTAGAGGCGAGGCCGGAGCCCACACTTACCAGCCCTCGATTTTTCCAAGCGGTACAAATCCTGAGCGACATCGGGGCCATAAAACGCACTCCTGGCGACCCATTGGTTGTTCTCACTCCCTTAGGCGACGAACTTTGGAGTGAATGCCATGTCTGAGCCCATCGACATCCTCTGCGGATTTGCAGGGAAAGGTGGCGGAGAAGAGTCTGGCGCCCCCAAAAAAGGAAAGTTTGACGCCTCGATTTTAACCACCTTCAACGCATATTTGCCTTTTTACGAAGACGTAATTTTACGTCGACTTGTTTCCGCTGGCTGCCACCACAATATTCTGCTCATGGATGCGAAGAGTTTGGCTCAGAGCCTAGCCTCCCCATCTGGAAGGCCCCGCTTGGCAGGGCGCGCTTATACGCTTGTCCCTATGGTTGCTGCCGGAGCTTTTCACCCGAAGGTTGCGCTTTTGGTAGGGAAGAAAAGGGCCCGCGTCTTTGTCGGGAGCCACAATGCAACCCTATCGGGGTTTGGGCACAACCGCGAACTTTCGACACTGATCGATATTGACAAAGGCTCGGAAGGACAAGATGCCCCCGTCGCCCAAGCAGTTTGGGCATTCCTTGAAGCATGGCTCAATCACCAGAAAGACCGGTTGCCCCCTTCGCTCATTGATTCGGTGCAAATGGTGGCGACAAGTATTGCCCCCTGGCTGAAGCAACAAGGGAAACAGGAGGGCGAGATTCAGTTCTTCGGTACATTACCCGATGGTCCTAGCCTTTGGGAACAAATACAACCTCATCTTCCAGCACAGACGGAACGAGTTACCGTTCTTGGCCCGTTCTTCGATATGGCAGGATCCTTCCTTGATACGTTGGGAAAGGATCTTAAGCCGAATGGGATCTCTGTTGGTATAGAACCGGCCCGCGTTAATCTCTGTCGATTGGATAATCTTCCGAGTGATCTCCTTTTTCACGATGTGACGAAACTCGGTGCCCGAAAAGGCTATCTGCACGCCAAGGCCCTCTTGATCGAAGGAGCGAAGGGCGAAGCTGCGCTGATATCTGGCAGTGCTAACCCCAGTCGCCCAGCCTGGACAGCAGAGCCCTCAAAACGAAATGTCGAGGCTGTTGTGCTATATCGAGGGCCGGGCGTTCTCCTTCTGGCAGAGGAGTTGGGACTTAAAGGCATTAGTTCACTTGCTGCTATGGATGCCTCAGCACTTGCAGACGTTCTCAAGCGCACTGTCGAGTCGCAACAGATGGGGGTGAATGACTCCCTTCAAATTTCCTCGGTCGCCGAGGCAAGGCCCGAGGGGCTTTTCATCCCGTACCATGGTCTGGTGGTAGAACAAATCAAGCTGGTGACCATTACCTGCTCTGGGCTGGAAACTCCTGTCGAAACGACTAATTGTGTTTGCCAAGCAGATGGTGTCCTTATACAGCTAACCAACGACCAGGTTTCCGCTGCAACTTACGCGGAGGTCCACCTGATGGACGGAAGGTACATCATTTCATTTGTGCACCATCCGGCGGCTATCGCTAAGCTTACCCGGACATCGTCCCAAAAGCGCTTTAGGGACGCCCTTGACAGTCTTAACGGCGAAAGCCCCGATCTCTCGACGGTAATCCGCCTGGCCAATTGTCTCATATTCGACGATGAGGAGCTTGCTGAGAATACTGACAAGGCACTTGGCCGCCAGGCAAAGGCTGATGATGGGGAAACGAAGGACAAAGAACTTGGACCTCTTTCAGTGCCCATTGGAGAAACCAAGCACCACAAAAAACGAATTCGTGACTTACAAGGAAGTGACCTCTCGTACGTGATTGATGTCCTTATTCACCGTCTGGGCATAGGGCTTGCCGAAGCCACTGAACAACTAGAAGATCAAGGACCGAATGAAGAGGAACTGGTGAATACGGAAGAGGAGATGGAGCCGCCGCCCCCAACCCTGCCACCGATTGACCTGATTAAAACATGCCAGAGCAAGGTTCGCACCCTTGTTTCTCGGATGAAAAAGCATCTGGAGAAGACAACTCCCGAGAATCCCAAAGCATACAAGGTCATAGGGCAGCTCCTGGCGGTTCTTGCCGTACTTCGAGAAATTAGAGCACAAGATCTGCGTTTGGCCCTTGGCGCAGGATCTCAATCCTTGGTCCCCATTGAACAACGGAAGCAGCTCCTCGATTCGTGCCTGGCCAACCTCTTCGGCTCTAAGAAAAACCTCTTCAATGTAGCTGAGCAGCTTTTTGAAGATGACCCGGAAAATGACCTTGCCAGACTTCTAGGCCTCATCATCTGGTTAGCCTGGGACAGCGGCTTAGACGCTCGTGTCGTTCGAGAATTTAATAAGTGGGACCGTGAGACTTATCGCGAGTCACTGCTAGACGTGGCCCGACTCCTGGAACTTGCCACTATTGCAGGCAAATATGACGATACTTTCAGCGAGCTTCATCATAGCGCTTGGCGGACGTGCAAAGATGGATCGAAGAGTAGTGCAAGCCAATGGGTTGGCAGATTTAAAAGGTGGTCTGAGGCGATAAGTAGGCTAAAGACAACCGACGGGCAGTTCATGCCGGCCCTTGAACCAAAACCTGGTGATTTGGCCATTGCTATTAAAGAAGCGAAAACAAAGCTTAGGCTTGTCCTGACTGTTGAGACTGGAAAAATTCGTATGGCTGAATTCGGCGAAGAAAATAATGAAAAAAAATACAACGTGGATTCGATTGCGGCGTTCAAGCTTCCTATCTTTGGAGTGTGACGCAGTTAACCAATACTGTTGAATCAACAACAAATACGAAGTGACTCACTTCAACTCTAGTTGAAGCTATGACTTCGAACAAATCAACTATGGGATTGTTATATTTTTGTTGGCGAGGGGAGCAAATGTATCTAAAAAGCATCCAAATTGAAGGATATAAGTGCTTCAGTGAACCTTTTGAAATATCTCTCTCGGACGGATTGAACGTCATCGTCGGGGAGAACGGTGTTGGCAAAAGTGCCGTTATTGATGCAATCCGTTTACTTCTTCTCGAAGACGAATTTGGGAGAAGCCCAGTTTCAGAGACCGATTTCCATCGGTCTTTTGGCAGTCCTGCAAACTTAGCGAATCCATTCAGGTTAATCGGTCAATTTGACAATCTATCTCAAGAAGAGCAGGTAGCTTTTCTTCCATGGACTGACTTGGATGGACACGCATCTGTCACCCTACTTGTTGACAATAAGCCGAACCATATGGGCAGATACAAGCGAGCGGTATGGGGGGGAGCATCTCGATCTAGCATATTTGAATGGGAACTGTTTGACACGATTAACTGTGTTTATTTACCCCCTCTTCGGGACGCTGAAGCCAAACTTCGTGAGGGAAAATCTTCGCGTCTCGCAAGATTGCTGAAGAATTTGAACAAAAAAACACTTAGAGATGCTCGAAATGCAAATGATCTTCACCCGCTAGAAAAGAAAGTCCGCCAATTCAATATAGATCTGGCAAACGACACTACCGAATCTATATCTAAGGCCAATAATCTTATTAGAGATCGTCTGACAGATGCTCTGGGAAATGTTTTTGGGCAAGACACCCATATCCAGTTCTCAGAAATGAATTTTGGTCGGATTGTTGAGAGTCTACGATTGTTATTCTTTCCCGAATCCGACACCTCTGTACCTCGTGATATGTTCCGAGGCCTTGATGAAAACAGCCTCGGTTACAATAACCTCCTCTATCTAGCCACCGTACTTGCAGAACTAACTGTTGAAAGCGATGATCCAGAGTATCTTAGGTTACTGCTGATTGAAGAGCCTGAAGCCCATTTACATCCACAATTACAATTTAGATTATTAAAGTATTTGGAAAAAACAGCCAAAGAAAATGGTGTTCAGGTTATTGTGACAACTCACTCGCCTGTATTATCTTCTGCGGTGTCAATAGACACTATTATCCATTTATCTAAATATGAGCAAACTATTTTCAGTGCTGTTCCTCTGAATATGTGTGGCCTAAATAAAAGTACTGCTTTTTTAAATCGTTGGCTTGACGCCACTAAATCAACACTACTATTTGCAAAAGGAGTGATTCTTGTTGAAGGAATAGCCGAGGCTATGCTTGTACCAACAATGGCCAAAAGAGTTATCGCAAATCACAACTTAAAGCTACCTGAAGATGTAAAAAAATTACCAATATCACTTGAAGATGCCGGAGTGTCTGTTGTTAACATGAATGGCATATACTTCAAACATTTTATTCAGCTTTTTTGCGATCTGTCACTTACGTCAGCAATGAATATTCCTATCCGTTGCGCTGGGATAACTGACAATGATCCGCCCGTTCCATCAAAGCCATCTCCTTCAAATCTTATCAAGGGAACTAACCCTGCCCTTGAGATAGTAGAGATTGTAAACAAATCCAAGTGGGCTCGACTGTACCCAAACAACCTAAAAACATTTGAGTATGATCTTGCGATGGAACTTGGCAATATGGGAATTATGTTTTCTGTTGCTAAATCACTACTCGACACTGACGGTGATATCAAACAGACCATGACAGATTATTTGAAAGTAGATTGGAACAAGGAGAAAGATGAAGCCAAAAAATCTGTTGCTGCATTCTATCTGCTTAATCATATAGAAAAAGGGCAGTTCTCCCAGGTATTAGCTGACTGTTTGTCAGCCACAGATGCACCATTTGCTATTCCAAAATACATTCAGAATGCTGTAATTTGGTCCTGTGGAGGGCACCCAAATGATGCATGACGAAATGCTCGAATTAATCGCCTGTCAGGTGTGTGAAAAGCCACCGAATCTTTCAACAGACAAGTGCCACAAAAGCATGGGCCGCAATCGTCCCCTATGTAATGAACATGACACATGCCGCATATATGAGAAATCACAAGAACAGCTTTGCTATATCCTATCATCACCTCAGCAAAATCTTTTTGTTAGAGCCTGTCCAGGTTGTGGGAAAACTGAAGTTGTTGGTCTTAAGGCTGCCTATGAAATTAAAAGATGGGATAATAAACCAGGAGGTATCGCTGTCCTTACTTTCACTAATAATGCAACTGATGTTATTCGTCAGCGGATTAGCCAATTTACTGGCCTCGGAAAAGCGGGATACCCACATTTTATCGGTACAATTGACAGCTGGCTTCATAGTTACATAGCACACCCATTCGGATATTTGCTTACTGGTTACAAGGGGAAAAATGGTGACCATACAATAAGAATAATTGACTCTGGATCTACATCACATTTTCTGTCTTCTTTTCAGACAAAATATCAACTCAACAAGACAGGAAACGTTTTTTCGAATCATTTTTATTTTAATTTAGAAACAGATAAATTTGTTTTCAGTTCTGAAGACCGGATCCTAGATAGCAATAGAAATTTAATATTACTGAGTGATTGGCAGAAAGATGACCTTCTTAACACAAAATCATCTTTTTTACGTGCTGGCTTTGCGACTTACCAGGATATTGAATGGCTTTGTCACAAAATCCTTACTACGAAGCCTGAATCTGCTAACATGATGTCTCGGCGATTCCCTTTTATTATTGTTGATGAATGCCAAGACCTATCGTGGATTCAGCTCCAAATTTTAGAAAAACTCAAATCGGCAGGAACGGTTGTCCATTTGGTAGGTGACTTAAATCAAGCAATATACGAATTTAAACAAGTTAACCCGCAAATAATAAATGATTTTGCTGTCGGCCACAATTTTCAGAATCTATTCTTAAATATCAATTATAGAAGTTGCCAACCAATAGTAAATGTGTGTCAAAAAATCGTGGGTATCAATACTATTGTTGGCGACTGCAAACAGCTTATGAAACATGCTTGTTTATATAAGCCCTTTAAAAAGAATGAGATTTCCAATTTGGTTGGGTGGTTTGAGAATTATTTGGTCCAACAATCCATTGATGTGAAGAAATCCGTCGTGTTAACGCGTAGTTGGAAAAATGTCGGCCGATTACGCCCAGCAGGAAACAATGATATTAACAGCTCTCAAAAACGCTTGGCAATGGCTATACATTTATGGGATAAAGGCAATATTCAATCGGTAGAGGATTCATTGAAGTATCTTGGCCGTTTTTTAGCTGAAAAGTATTTTTCTCGGTCCTCAACTAACTTCCGACAGTTCTATTGTCCTGACCTTGTCGACTCACCTTTGAAATGGAGGATTTTTCTCTCAAAGGTCTTAGATGCATGTACTCAACCAGAGAAATCAATATCAAACTTAAATCAAACCTGGGCCAGTTGGGTCCCAGTAGTTAGATTTGAGTTTGGCGCACTTTTGCGCAGTTGCAGTTCAGTTCTTGAAAATGTTTTAGCTGACAAAGCTTTCTCGTTTGAGGATTTAAATGGTAACACGTTCAAAGTACCCTCAAAACTGGGGGATACGCAAATGGCCAATACTCTAAATACCAATAAGATACAGACTTCAAGCATTCGAGTCACGACTATTCATAGCGTAAAGGGTCAAACTTTCGATGCGGTTCTCTTAGTTTCTGCACGTGATAAAACGGGAACCACTGATGGCTACTGGACGCAATGGCTTCAGAACCCGGGCTCAGAAGCAGCTAGGTTAGCATATGTCGCAAGCTCTAGACCACAGCATTTGTTGGTTTGGGCACTTCCGGACCCCACTGAAGATGAACAGACTCAGATACGAGGGCTTGGCTTTGACATCCTTGGAATAACATGAATGATAGCAATCGCAAGAGCACATAGTATTGAGATACTATTAGCATGACTGGCCATTTCAAAATCTGCCTCTAAAAGGACGCGCAAAATAATGAAAATTAAAAAAATAACGGTTAATAAATTGTTCGGCATTTTTGATCACGAAATCAATATGAACCTTTCCTCAGGCATTACAATTGTAATTGGGGAGAATGGTTTAGGAAAGACTATTTTACTTGAAATGTTGGAGGCTTTTTTTAACGGGCGATATAAATTTTTAACATCGATTGCGTTTGACGAGTTCATTGTAGAGTTCGACGATTCTGTTATTTGGACTTTAAAAAAAGAAGCATCTCCTCAAAAGCTACCATATCTAGAGTTGGTCCAAAAAATTGGTAAGTCTGAAAAAAGGCATAAACTTATTTACTTTGACGACAAAGAGGTGTTCCCAGTAGCCCTGGAAATAGCAAGATATCTTGATTATATGAAGAGAATAAGTTCACATTCATGGAAAGATATTAGAACAGGCGTCGTATATAATGCAAATGAAATAGTTTCAAATTTTGGGGACACTATCAGGCACTACAAAGATGATCGCATAACAATCGGTCGTTTTCACAAAAATATCGATTACATACAATCAAACAATATGCTTTCTCTGTTCGACACGACAGAAATGACTCCGCCTAACTGGTTTTTTGAAAGGCACGAATCAGTAAATGTCACACTTATTAAAACACAAAGATTACTTGCCCTCGATTCTCCCGACGAAAAGCCAATTAATACTGTGGAAAAGTACTCATCTCAAATTTCAAAATTAGTGAAATCCATTCTCGCACAATCCACTGAACTCTCCTCAAAGCTTGAACGAACGTACCCTAATCGTTTAATAGAACGACTGAGAAAACCGTCAAACATCTCAGACGATTATCTAAATGAAAAACTAATTGAATTAGAGGATAAGAGGTCTCTATTAGATGAAGTCGGATTGATAGAAATTGAAAAGGACACTCACCTATTTAAAATTGAACATTCGAATGAAGTGGTGAAAGAAGTATTGATGTTATATGTAGAAGATAGTTTTGAAAAATTACAGATTTACGATGATGTGTCGCAAAAAATCCAATTGTTTTTATCTATAATTAATAAACGTTTTAAACACAAAAAATTGTCAATAGATAGAGATAGTGGATTTATTTTAAGGTCTACTATTTTAAAAAATGACAATGGCCTCTATCTGATTATTCCTGTTAATAAATTATCGTCTGGGGAGCAAAACGAACTTATACTTTTTTATGAACTCTTGTTCAAAGCTGCTAAAAATTCTCTTATACTGATAGATGAGCCGGAGATTTCTTTGCATATTTCGTGGCAAAACAACTTCATAGGGGATCTTATTGATATTAATAAACTTAATTCATTGGACATCTTAATTGCTACCCACTCACCTGACATAATTGGGGATAACTGGGATCTGAAAGTTTCACTTAAGGGGGTAGAATAGGCGATGGAAGCTTTTATTACTCCAGCTAGAATTGCAAATTCAATTATGTTAGACACTCGGTTCACCGGTTATCATCTAATTGTTGAAGGTAAAAAAGATTCGAGGGTTTACGGACGTTTTTTTGATAAAGAGGCTTTACGGATCAAAGAAGCATTTGGTTGGTGTAAAGTTGTAGAAGTTGTTGATATTTTGCATGAACGTGGGGTTTCGAAAAAACTTGCCATTATTGATGCAGATTTCTCTAGAATTCTCGGCGAAAATCGATCTACAGATTGCATTCTTGTTACTGATGATCATGATATTGAAATGAGCATTCTCAAGAGTCCGGCCTTAGAGGTTGTAGTTGAGCAGTTTGCCGGTTCTGAGGCCGCAGATTTATTTTGTAAGGATAAGCATACAGATCTACGCTCTTTATTGTTCAACGCCCGGAATGTGTCAATGACTTTGAGACACCTACCATTCGAATTTAGTGTAGCTCTTTTTAGCTCGTCGCCGGCTTGGGTGGATTAATCCATACGGCTTCCGGCATGGACTCGTGTGTTGGTGGCTT
>Ga0209123_1003221_pt1 | contig 12527 bp, 14 predicted proteins | sample BarGraIncu00431A_FD_184500 | JGI IMG/M metagenome (GOLD analysis project Ga0209123, IMG submission 184500) | Arctic peat soil microbial communities from Barrow, Alaska, USA - Barrow Graham LP Incubations 004-31A (SPAdes) (version 2) | ecosystem: Environmental > Terrestrial > Soil > Wetlands >...
TTTCTGGATATTAGGCGCACCTACCGCAATTATGTAAACTTTCCCTGTCAACACACTGAAATAACAAAAGAAAAATGTTGACGACGCCCTGAATAAATGTTATCAATAATTTGTACTAAGGTGCATGTAGAAAAGTGTCAACAAAATGGGGGGCTGACATGCGGGTGGAAACAATTGCCTTTGAAGGAGGCGAGCAATTTTTAATACTTGTTGATTCGAAGGGCATGCCCATTTTCATGCCGACCGTTTTTACAGTTAAACATTTTCTCCTAACCGGTAAATCCGGCAACACCGTTGACGCTGTCCTCCGTGCAATTATGTTCGGCCTTGCTTGGGGTCAGAAACATGGCATTGACATTGAAAAGAGGTATTCAATCGGAGAATTCCTGTCATTAGACGAAATGGAAAGTCTCATTGATTCATTAGCCCTCCGTTATGACGATTATAAAACCTCACGTGTCAGCACAAATAAAGTCGTTAACATATCCAGAAAACCGAAATTGCAAAACAAAAACACCGTTGCGGCCAGGACACAAGGCAACCGAGCCAGGTACATTCTGCATTACCTCAATTTCCTAGCACTTGATTGTCTTAGCCGTCTATCACGTAAAGATCCACGATACGCAGCGCTTGATTCGGTGCGTTTGCTGATGCAAGAGCGATTCATGGCACGGATACCGGCATCGAGTATTGATGCACGAGAATTTGTTCGACAAGGCTTGTCTGTGGAGGAACAAACTAAACTACTGAATATTGTAGACCCGAATTCGAAAGAAAACCCCTGGAAGGACCCGTTTACCCGGGTTCGCAACCAACTGATTGTACAAATGGGGATCGATTGTTGCGAGAGACTAGGGGAAAAGCTAACCACAAGAATATCTGACGTAAATTTGACAACAGGTGAACTTCATGTAAGAGACCATGATAATAACGACGACTCGCGCATTGATAAGCCGTCAAAAAAAACAGGCTCAAGGTCACTCCCGGTACCCCTTGGGGATAATATGATGAAAACCTTAGATGCATATCTACCTCTTCGCCGGCAGCAGGGAAGCGCAAAAAAACGACGCGACTTTCTGCTTGTAGCAAGAAGGACTGGGGCGCCATTGTCGAGGCGAGCGTTGATGAAAGTGTATGAAGACATAGTAGCGAAATTTCCGATTTTCGCAGGCAAGTTGACGGACCATGTCACCCGTCACACCTGGAATCTGCGCTACTCAGAACTATGCGACAGGGATGGGACGAAGCCAGAGGCCGAGAGTGCGCGGCGGGAACTCATGAATGGGTGGGTAGTGGGTTCACGAATGACACGGGTTTACAATTTGCGCCACGAAAAAATTGAGCTTGGCAAGCAATCCAGAAAGATGCAGGAAGACAGTATCCACCGAAGAGACGAAATGAAAAGGATGGATGAGGACAACATACCGTGGTAACGTGCTTTGTCCCTCGCGCTGGCGAACCGGAGACTTTGCAGTGAGTACTGATCAGGAGAGGTGTTGTAATGTATTTTAATCCCTATGCTCCAAGTATTGATATGCTGGATTTGCCAGAGGTTGCCTTCTCTCGGGATGGCCAAGAATTTAACCCCTGCACAGACACCTGGAAATTTAAAGACAAGACCGGCTTAGTAACCATACTATTCTCTTCCCTCAATGGTTTTTGCACGCCCGACCTTATAAGTGCCCTCAAAAAAACCCTTATTCAAGACCTGAAAAAATTAGCGCTGACCACGTGCCGTGGACGGGTAGATAGCTTTAGGAAATTTGCCGCTGACATAAATGACCCCTCACAAGATGATATGATGAGCGATATTACCCTGGTGAACGTCCAAAACTATCGCGGAATGCTCTCTACCAACGAAGAGTATCGTCTCAACGAACTCAGGGGATTGTTGAAATCCTGGTATGGGCTCGGTTATCCTGGCATAGAAGTCGAGGTCATGGCGTATCTGAAAAAGACAAAGCTAAAGGCTAATGTGCGTGGGCAGGCTGTAATCATCAAGAATCCTGAGAAAGGGCCTCTAGTTGAGATTGACCAGGTTAACTACGAAAACAAGCTGCATGCCGCATACCTAGCCGGGGACATCAACACACGGCAATATGCGTTGGCTTGGTTGGGATTGACGTTCGCGCCCCGCCCCTGTCAGGTTGCTTCTCTCAAAATCACCGACTTAGTTATTACAGGAAACCCTGACGGAAATCGGACCTATGTTCTGAGAATTCCAAGGGCAAAGCAGGGTGAACAACTCAGCAGGGATCAATTCACCGACCGGGAGTTACATGCGGAGGGACTTGGACCCCTATTCGCAGTCTGGGCAAACATGGTCATTGATGAATTTGCAAAAATGATTGCTGCCCCCGACGTCGAATTAAAGGATCTCCCGTTATTTCCCCTGTGGAAATCGTCAATGCACGCACCGGGTATGAAATATCACACTACTGCGCACCATCATGGTGCTGAACTTAAAGCACTAAACAACATCTTGATGGTGGCATCGATAATAACCGGTGAACAAATTAAACTTACCCATACCAAACTGCGCCACACTCTCGCCACGCGATTGGCGGAAGAAGGGAAAAGTTCTGAGCAGATTGCTCTATGGATGGACCATACGGATACCCGCAATGTATTGTGGTATACCCAATTAACCACTAAGTTCAAAGAAAAGCTCGACGAGCGGCTTTCAATGGAGCTTGCCCCCATAGCCCAGGCATTCCTGGGGATCATAATCAGGGACAAATCGGACGTACAGCTGGACCCCAGCAGGAACCCGCGTTTGCGGAACCCTGAGGGTGATCCAGGCATGGGCGATGTCGGCCTTTGCGGCAAGTTCGGTTTCTGCGCAGGCGTAATGGCCCCGATCGCTTGTTACACGTGCCGCCAATTTAGACCATGGCTCCAAGGGCCGCACCGGGAGGTGTTGTGCCACCTCATAGCTCGACGTGAGCAACTGCTTGAGAGTACCAAGGGCGATGAGCGGGTAGCAGGCTCGCTGGACACCACAATCTTGGCATGTGCGGAGGTCGTCCGCAACTGCATGGAAATACAGAAAGGAGCAGCCTAATGGGAGAAGTCATTCTTTTTACGCCATCCAAGGAATTAGATGCCTCAGAGAATCTGACGCATTTTATCAAATTCTGCAGAGACAAACTAACTCATTTCGGCCGGGAACTGATCTGGGAGGCAGAGGAATGGGACTTGACAGACTTTTCAGACAAGAACGGCTCTCAAGACAAGGAGATCTTGCGCTGGACTAACTTTGATTCAGCCAGAAGTCTGCGAGGTGGCCTTCTACTTCAGCCATTCCTTGACTTTGCAAGGGCATACATCCGATATCAGCATGGATTTAGGAAATTAAAAAATAGTTATGGTGGTAGATTGACAGCCTTGCGGGCATTGGAACGTGCCCTTGTCAGCCAGACTGGGGCCGCCCACCCCAAAATGATAACGGCGTCGGTGTTCGCTGACGCGGCTGAACTCATTAAGACTAGATACGCAAAGAGTGCGCATGTTGTATTATGCTCCCAGTTGGAACTGATCGCCTCGCTTCTCGCGGAATTGCGGCTGACTTCGGCCCCTTTATTCTGGAAGAACCCGTTTCCAGCCAACCCCGAATATCGCTATCGTACTGGGATGCGTTTGAAAGCCCTATCGGAGGCCCTGCCTTCAGAGATGGCGATTGACGCTGTCACCAGTATTTTTGCCACGTCAAATTCAGCGCCGGATGTCATAACCTCGAGCCTCGCAGCCATCCTGATGAGCCAGTCAGGGAGGATCGACGAGGTGCTGGCTCTACCTGCCAACTGTGAGGAGGGAATCGACAGGAAGGGGAAAATAAACTACGCCACCTACCGACTCCGGTGGTATGGGGCGAAAAAATTCGGTTGGACCACCAAAGCAATCCCATCTGTAATGGTTGATGTGGTTCATTCTGCTGTGACCAAGCTCAAGAGTCTAGGTGAAGAAGGCCGCGCTATGGCTGCCTGGTATGAGGACGAGAAAAACGATGGCAAGATCTATCTACCAAAAGACCTTGAAGACTTGCGTGGCAAGGATTTATCAGAAGCCGAGATGGCCCAGATACTCGGTAATAAACGTGCTGAGTTCTGGAGAAAGAACGTTGAAAAATATCGGATAGAAGGGGCAGCATACTCTAAGAGGGAGGCATCCACTCTGTATCGCTTTGCATCGTTCGAAAAGTTGGTCCTCAGAATGCTCCCTAGGGATTTATCAGTTCTGCACAAAGGAATGGGGCTTAAATTCTCAGAAGCCCTTTTTGTGTTTCCTAAGGGGATAATGGGCCTAAACCAAGGCACCTCTCGTTGCATGTTTGAAGTTATCTCCAAAGGGCAGATTTCTAAACAGTTGGGCGGAGGAATGGCAGCCGGCTCGGAAACTAATTCAATCTTCAGCCGGAACGGGTTCACTGAGGACGGTCCTGAGCATAGACCGATTAAAGTGGAAACCCATTCCTTTCGGCGCTGGTACGACACAATGATGGAGCGCAATGGCTTCACCGAACTTGAGATCGCACTTAATGCCGGTCGCGCCAATATTAATCATAATTCCGCCTATAAATACGTACCAATCGAAGAATACTTCCAGCAGATCGCCAACCAGCTCCATGGCACCAGACATCCGGAAGTTAATACTCCGGTGACCCTCGAAGATGCGAAAATGTTGCTTAAAAGTGATCTGACTGCGGTGCATTACACCGAATTCGGTTTTTGTGTCCATGATTTCGCCGCCCGGCCATGTGAAAAACTGGTCGACTGCATCAACTGCTACGACCAAAGATGCGTTAAGGGTTTCACTGATGAAGACCGCCTCAGGGTAAGTCATCGCCACAATGGCTTTTTGCTCGATCGCGCTAAACAAGCGGTCGACGAGGAATATTACGGTGCGGATGCATGGGTAATGCATCAGGAGACCACGGTGGCAAAACAGGCAAACCTCATTGAATGCCTTGAACACCCCGATTGCAAGAACGGGGAAGTGTTCAGGCTTAGCGCCGAAGGTACCTACAGCAAGATCGGGACGACGATGGACCAGCGCCGTCGCCTTGATGACCGGGAGTCCCAAATCCTTGATAAATTCCTGGCGGAGCGTGGCATTCAGAAACTGGACCAGTTGCCGGAAAGTGCGCAGATAGGCGCGTGAAGGAGGGATGATGATCAAAAAGAAGAAGGAAGAGAATGTTCATGAGGTCATTGCGATTATCGATGGCTGGAGTGGTAAGCTTACTTGGGAAGCCTTGATAAAGCGAGTCCTGGTCAAGCTCAATCGTAATTACACCAGGCAAGGACTTGCCAAGCACAAGGAAATCCAATTTGCTTTCGAGGAAAGGAAGAAGGTTCTTCGAGGCAGCACAACGCGCAATGGCAAAAGGGTTTCAGCAGAGGATCAAGTCTATGTCCACAAGATCGAGCGACTGGAAGCCGAAGTTGAGCGGCTAAAAGCTGAGAACAACAATCTCAAGGCCAGATTCGTCCAATGGGCCAACAATGCCTTCAATAATAGTAAGAGGGAAGTCATGCTGGACCAACACGGAGAAGACCTGGCAATCCTTGAAAGACGTCTGATTATCCCCAGAAAAGGCCAATCTCCAGCTAAAAAGGCAATATAATGAGTTTCACTGACCCTGAAGACATATTCAAGGCGGTTAAAAAGCATATCGACGAGCTACGATTAAAGAAAGAGGGCCTTCCAGAGCGTACTGGGAAGCTCAATGTGACAGCTTTCGCGACAGCATGCGGCGTCGACCGGGGCCGGCTCTATACGAACCCGAAGGTCAAAGGCCTCGTGGACGAAGCAGTAAAAGAACTGGGCCTTAAGGGGATTGAGCCCCGCGAATTGCGGGCGGACAACGAAAAAGCGAATCTTGAACGCCGCATAACCTTACTGGAGGAAAGGCTCTCGAATCTCTCGGCGGAGAACTGTGAACTCCGTGAGAGGCTGACACAATATCGGCACATCGACGAAATAGTTGCGCAAGGTAAGAGGATTTTCTGATGCAAAGTGTCGTTGTCGAAAATATCCTGTGGGAGGGAGCAAGAGGCGGGGCAATCTTCAACGCCCTTACCGGCGACGGCAAGAGGCACCGCTTCGTCGCCAGTGCCCAAGTGATGCCCAGACTGCCGGTTGGTGGTGAAATCTGGGACATTAATGGCGGCGTCAGGAACGATCCCACCTATGGTCCGCAGGTCGTCGTTGACAAGGCGATTCTGCGGAAGCCTTCTGGTCGGATTATTGTCCGGCTCATCGCAGGCTCCAAGCTGTTCCCGGGCATTGGTGAGAAAGGTGCCGCCAATCTCTGGGAAAAGCTTGGCGAACGTCTTTATGATCACCTCGCTGCAGGTGATCCAGGAGCATTTGTAGAGTATATTGGTCAAGCGCTCTCGAAGGTTCTGATCTCTGGCTGGCAAAAACTTGATGCTGAGGTTGAAACCTACCGCTGGCTTGATGTTCACGGGCTGCCAATCGGATTGGCGAGAACCCTCTTGAAGGTTTATCGGAATGAAGTAGTTGCCAAGCTCGAAGAAAACCCCTACCGGCTGGTATCTTTCCTTTCCTGGAAACAGGCTGACTTGGTTGGCAAAGCGATGGGCATAGATCCTTTTGATCCAAGGCGGTTGGTCGGAGCGGTTGACGCGCTGGTTTATCGCCGCCTGAACGATTCCCATACCGTGACCCCGTTCGAGGATTTCGTAGCGGAACTCGAAAAGCTCCTCAACTGCGGACGAAACATAGCCTTAGAAGCGACAAAAAAAGGTCAAAGTACCAAAGCCATCGAATTTGTAAAGGATAACATCCAGGGGCTGGGCTGCTTTGCCATGGAACGGTATATATCCTCCAGAGTGGTTGATATGGTTGCCGGATCGTTCGACCAATCCGAAAACCTGACGATCCGACAAGCCCCAACCGATGTTGATCTTGAAAGGATTTTTGCAGTTTTTGCCGATATGCGCGGCCTGAAGTTAAATGAACAACAGTGCGAAGCTGTCCGCGTTTCTGTGACAAGCCCCCTCTCCTGTATCATCGGCGGTGCTGGAGTAGGTAAAACGACCGTCTTGCAGGCAGTACATCTTGCCACCGAAATCCTTGGCTTTGGCGGTGTCTACCAAATGGCTCTCTCTGGAAGGGCGGCAAAGAGGATGGCCGAGGCGACCAATCGCAAGGCATACACGATTGCCGGGTTCTTGCAGGCTGTCGATGGCGGCAAAATCGATCTAAAGAAGGGGCCGCTGCTAATCATCGATGAAGCGTCGATGCTCGACCTATCCTACTGTTATCGCATCATGCGGAGAATGCCGCCCGGAGCACGTCTTCTACTTGTTGGTGATTCAGCTCAGCTCCCTCCGATTGGTTTCGGATTGACGTTCCACGCGTTGGTGAGCCACCCAGAAATACCCATTGTGGAGTTGACAGAGATTCACCGGCAAGCAGCTGAGACCGGCATTCCACAGGTTAGCATCGACATTCGAAATGGGGTTGTTCCGAAGTTGGCTACCTATGCTGGCAAGGGGCTTGGAGTCATATTCAGAGAAGCGGCCAATGCTGAGATTCTGGACTGTCTGATGGATGTAGTGAACGATCTTGGGGGAATAGGGCACTGCCAGACAATTGGGGCTGTGAAGCGTGGGGATGCGGGGGTCAAAAACATTAACCACGCGTTTCACTCGGTGCTCACAGCTGGTCGTCCCACTGTACATGGATTTGCGGAAGGTGAGCCGGTGATCTGGACGGTGAATGACTATGAAAGAGAATTGCTTAACGGCTCGATGGGAGTCGTTAGAGGCGTGGGCGAGAAGTTGTTGGTCGAATTCGACGACATTATCCATGCCATTTCGGACCCGGAAGTCGGGGACATGGAACATGCCTACGCCATAACAGTCCACAAGTCTCAGGGGTCCCAGTTTGACCGAGTTGTTGTTCCTGTATTCAAGAGTATAATCCTTGACCGGACGCTACTTTACACGGCAATTACCAGAGCCAAGAAGCAAGTTGTTCTTATCGGTGACCGTGCTGCCTTCGAGAAAGCGATCCTTGATCCTCCTGCCCCGTCCCGACGGGAGACCGGTATTGCTGCGCACCTTATGGAATCTGCTGCGAGGTTGTAATACCATTAATTCTGATAATGGCGGGTTCTGATTGCGTCTCGCAATTGATCGAGTAACTTAGGTTTGACCACGGACGCTCCTTCATGAAAAGATTGGAATATTTTGTGAGTTGGTGATATTGTGCTGGCCATAATGCCGGACAGCTTTTGAATCTTAATCTTACACTAGGGTAGTGACAGAATATGTCCTATCCTTGAGGCTGCTTAGGCGATATCGAAACAAGTAGCGTATGAAATGATAAGTATTTTTAAGCTGAAACAGGGACAGCACAGAATCCCATGGCAGCGGCAGTTGCGATTTCAATACGCCTCCAATTTAAATCTTAACCATATAGTATGCTTACATTATTTAATGATGCTTCCATTTTCAGTAGGAATATATCACAGCTAATACGCTGCTAACTAATATGTTAGCTGGAGATGAAATGGAAATTCGGACCAATCCAAAATTATTAGTTCCGATGTATTGGAAGGTGTGGCTTAGCTTAGTGGCCGCTCTAATTCTTGTTCGCGTGACCTTGCTTGCCGGCACCGGTGTAGAAAATTACACCTTCATATTGTTTCTTGCCTATGCAGTGCCTACATGGGTTTCTATCATTGTCCTGAATTTTGTTGAGGGGCATCGTTTGATGGAATACCTTGGAGAAATGCACAATGCTATATGGCAAGAACTGACTTCAGGTCCTGGATTTGGCCCAGGAGGAGCCAATAGCTTACGATCATTGAGATTTATTTACTCAAAGGATTATCTCGGAGATGAGGTCCTAAAAACACTCAAATTCAATTATCGAAAGTTCATTTGGCTTGTAATTACAGTATTTATAACGATGCCAGTTTTATTCATCATTGTTATGATCCAGTAAACAAGCTAACAAGGGGATGGTATCGGATGCCGCAAACGGCGCGGCCCCGCACATCCCCGGAACCGTTGGGCGGTGAAGGGAAAAGAAAATGCAGAATGCCCGCAAAATGCCTATACACACAGTGGCACTCGGAATATGCCTTCTTCTGCTTCCTTCGACAAAAGTCATCGCAGCAGATGGATTCTGTAACAGACCCCAACCGGAGACCGTCAGCAGCATCAAAGCGATGCTGGTTGCAAAGGTAAATGCGACGGAGATTGTAAAGCGCGGCGAAGAAAGGGAGATGGGGCCTGAAGATGTTAAAATTTTGCAGACATACGAGAAGGACGGCTTCATCCTCGTATCATATTTGTATAGCTGCTGCTTTGAGGGCATGATTGTCCTCTTTGCAAGGACCGAAAACGGCCTGAAAGAAATTGGCTATTTCAACGGATATGACACCAAGGGAGTTTTCGTAGGTTTTGAGAGAAAGCTGGTAGTTCGATCTTTATCAGGTCTTGTTCCCCTGCATGTTAAAGAGATGATCGCTTGCTACAAGGATTAGCCCAACCAGGTGGCGACACACAGACGCTGACGCGCTGGTGCGCCCCAACGACGTTATGTGCCTGGAAGTAATTAAATATAAAGAGAGAAAAAGTGAACCTACCTGACTTGCTGGGCAAAGCAGCAAAAGTAGTAAGCTTTCTTGGCATATTTGTGTTCATTGCTGTGGGCTGGGCACATGGCGGTAAATTCTGGATGTCGTTTTTAGATCCTGCTCTAAAGAATAAGATTTCGCCTCTTGGCATAAAGCTTATGATTCTTGGAGGGAGTCTTTTATTGTTAGCGCTAGTCCTAGAAGTAATGTCAATTTATTTCATTTGAGCCAGATCAGTGAATAAATTAATCTGCACATAACCAGGTCGCTAGACCTGACCGATAAAGCCGTCAGGTCAGCGTCCACAGCGTTGTGCGAGTTGGCTGCCCATTAAATATGAAAAGAGTTGTGATTTTGTATGAGAGCTTTATTAAACAAAATATGGCACTATCTGATGGACAGAGAGACATGGAAACGAGTCTATTACTTTTCCAGGGTCAAAGACCCAAGTGATGCAAATATACCTCTGACTCTGAAGGATATTGTCCCAATAATACTGGCATTCTCAGCTATCCTACTCTTCGTTTACATTGTAGTGTTGGTGGTTTGTCTTACAGGCAAACTATTCCATATTTGGATATGACCGCACAACCAGGCTGTGGAGCGGTGAACCCGCTCACCTGCCAACCGTTAGTCAAACAACGGGGAAAAAATGAAAAATACAATAATCTCACTGTCCTTTGCCGTACTTGGACTCCTAATAGCTTTTCCGGAAATTTCGGCTGCAGTCACAGATGCGGAAATCATTGAAAGTGTAAAAAAAGAACCCACCGTCAGACAAAAAATGCTTGAAGTAACGCTACCCACCGATCTAAGAGAGAAGCTTGATGACCCTGAGAAAACTATCAATGAAATGATTGAAAAATCAGAGGTTTTCCTTGTACCACTTAATAGCCAATGCGGTGTAGCTGGATGTGGTGGTAGTAAGTTAGTTGTAATTCGCCATTCCAGACGCGGAACAAATCCAGGATCACGCTATGTGGCTGCTTTGGTGAGAATTAAAAATATGAAGATAAAAGAAATATCCCTCGCCAAAATATCTCCTGAAAATGAGAAGGTTAAATGACTAACCATCGGCGGCAGCGGTGAACCCGCTGCGCCTCACCACGTTGGGCGAAGGAATTGGGCGAAGGGAAGACAGTGACGACCGACAACCATAATGCATTGAAACGCTCATATCAAGAGACCATAAAAGTCGTAACCGAAGTTATCAACGATTGGGACCCTTACGACCTCATCAAAAGCGGAGCACCTGATAACGAATTCAGCCCCGAGGTCGGACGAATAGCAGCAAAGGCACATGGAGTCAAAACGTCTATGGAACTTGCGAAAATTATTTCCGGCGTTTTTACCGACCAGTTCGGTCCTGAATATTTTTCAGTAGAAGCCTGCGTACAGGTCGCGTCTAGGTTATTTACTGACCTAAAAAACCATGGTCTTTTGGAATCGAGGGAATCGTGAGGCCCAACCAGGTCGCTCGTGCGGTCTAGCCGCACATCTCCAAAATCGTTCGGCAGAAAAATAGAGGATGAATGAAAGCATACAATCTTCAGATTTCACCTCTCATACGCATGATGCCATTCATCATGCTTGGTATGTTCACCTTTGGCATGCCTGCCTTGATTTTGACTTCGGGTGCTCCGAAATTTCTAATGGCGCCCCTATTTGCCGTTGTTGCCTGGAACTGGTGGATCATTCTTACCTTGGCGTACCGTGTCGTAATCTATGATGATGGCAGCATTGAATGGGTGGCTTTTGCCCGGCGAGTGAAAGTCTTCCCTGAGGACATACGGGAAATAGGTCCGGATAGCACTGGCAGCATTGGATTCTTTGTTGTTAAATATGCAGGCGGAAAGATACGTTTCATCAACCAAATCACCGGCTTTCATGAAATTCTAGTACATATCAAAAGCAGGAATCCGAATGTGATTCTCAAAGGGTGCTGAATATCATTACATCAAGCCGCTGGAGTTAGGGCCGAACCAAGGGCTTGTGTCGGATGCCGCAAAACGGCGCGGCCCCGCACATCCCCGAAGCCGTTAGACAGACAACCTAAGCCTGAACTGGGGTGACTGAATTTGAGTAATTTGCCACCTTCAACCTTCTTGCCACTTTTTATCGCATCCTGGTTCGCCATTGAAGCGGTCCTTTCCTTTCTAGGTGGCTGGCATAGCCTGGCAAAACGATATCCCGCGACCTCCTTTCCTTCAGGCAAGCTGTTCCGTTTTTCATCTGCTTCAATCGGGTTCGGTCTTCCCGTGAATTATGGTAGTTGTTTATATGTGCGCGTAAACGAGGCAGGAATACGGCTATCTACTCTTTTTTTGTTCCGCTTCATGCATCCCCCTCTGTTCATTCCATGGACGGAAATCATTTCATGCTCAAAAGGTTGGTTTGTACTTTGGCCAGGCGTGGAACTCCGTTTTCATGATACCACCCAACGCATCGTCTTCCGTGGATGGACCGGTAGCGCGGTCATGAAACAATGGCAACAACTCCATGAAACGCCACACCAAGATGTCTAACGAGGGAGTACACTGGGCAAACCAAACCGTATCAATCTGATGTATGATATCGCCTCAAAAGACCCTGAAGATGACCTGGTCTGCTTCACCTGTTGGCCGGGAAAACGTGAAAACTGTAAACTAAAATGCCGAAACCGGCCTAAAATAACGGTTTGGTTTACATTTACGAAGTTACGAATGAGATATTTTCGTGTTAACATATTGATCTATATACCGTTAACACACACAGTTTGCATTTCTAGGGGCGCATAATGGATATAGTGGCGCGCAATGCAGCATTCGGGAGGGGGCCAGGATGGGTGAGACGGTACGGTTTGGCATATCCATGGACGACAAGCTACTGGAGAGCTTTGACAGGCTCATCGAGCGTAAGGGGTACGCGA
>Ga0209123_1003222_pt1 | contig 12527 bp, 8 predicted proteins | sample BarGraIncu00431A_FD_184500 | JGI IMG/M metagenome (GOLD analysis project Ga0209123, IMG submission 184500) | Arctic peat soil microbial communities from Barrow, Alaska, USA - Barrow Graham LP Incubations 004-31A (SPAdes) (version 2) | ecosystem: Environmental > Terrestrial > Soil > Wetlands >...
GCCATTCGCCCGGGGTGGTACAGCCAGAGGGCATCTCTGCTTAAGGTCGTCGTATAATGGTTTTTCAAAAGGGCATCTCTGCTTGGGATGGTCGTATGATGGTTTTTCAAGAGGGCATCTCTGCTTGGGATGGTCGTATGATGGTTTTTCAAAAGGGCATCTCTGCTTGGGATGGTCGTATGATGGTTTTTCAAGAGGGCATCTCTGCTTGGGATGGTCGTATGATGGTTTTTCAAGAGGGCATCTCTGCTTGAGATCGTCGTATGATTGTTTTTCAAGAGGGCATCTCTGCTTAGGATCGTCGTATGATGGTTTTCAAGACATGCCCTCACCTCATAGGATCTGCTGTTCCCGGCTCTCCGTCCCCGGTGATGATCCTGGCGCGGTTGGCAGTTGATCTCGGGCACAAGGGAGCGGGTGCACCCAAGCCCCCCGTTAGTCATGGTTTCATGGGCGCTACCTACTTCCTCTCATCAGTACATCAGCCGGCTCGGAGCCAGGCGCCCACGGAATCACGTTGCTCGCTGCCCCCAATCCCCACTGAGCAATGAGTTAGCTTGAACCGAGACAGCGCGGCCAGCTTTTCGGGTGCCAAACTGATGGGCTCTGCGGCTTATTGAGCTATTGGGGAACTGAAATTAATGTGATATAACAGGCGTGGTTTTAGCGGGGAACCGGGACAGATTTATTATTTTCCAATGAAACGAGTTAGCCCATTGAACCGCTATTACCGAGGGCGGCGTAATTTCTTCAAGACTTTACCTGCCACGTCAAAGCTTCATTGGAATCTAATAAATCTGTCCCGGATTTAAATCTGTCCCGGATTTAAAAACACAGCACATCCATGCAAAGTATCAGGGACAGGGCGTCCATATCCATCGTTGACAGAGGCGTTCTCGCTGGCGAAATTCCACAAGGCAAGCTACGCTTGGTGCAGGCATGGATTGAAATTCACCGGGAAGCCCTGATGGCGGACTGGGATTTGGCTGTAAACGGACAGACACCATTTACCATAGATCCTTTAAGGTAGGAGATTAACATAAGGTAGGAGATTAACATGGAATCAGTCACTAACGTCGTGCCACAGGATGATTACCGCTTGTTGGTTTCATTTAATACAGGGGAAACAAAGCTGTTTGATGCACGGCCATATCTCGATAAAGGTGCTTTTACTCAGTTAAAGAACCAGGAACTGTTCAAACAGGCATATGTTGCATATGATACTGTCTGCTGGCCCGGAAATCTGGACATTGCACCCGAAACCCTCTATGACTGTTCGACTGCAAGTGAGTGATGGAGCGGTCTCAAGCCGAGTGGAGCCGAGAAGCCGGGTTACGAGGAGTCGGAGTCCACGATTCCCACCCAGGCGGGCGGAACTGCCTCCACGGGATGGTGAAAGTTAACGAAAGCCGATTGAAAGCTTAAACGCTGCGCCGCTCACCCTAGCGTTAGCCATGAAGGGTAAGTGAACTGATGGGCCCAGGCTTTCAAAGTCTCAAGTTGAAAGAGGTGACGGAGTGAGGTTCCCGAACTTCAAATGATCGAAGCCTGGCCCATAATCCCACTATGGCGATTCATACCAGTTGTTCTGCATTGATACCCATCGCTGCGGCCAGTTTCACACGGGTAGCCTTGCGGAGCTTGCTTTCACCGCTTTCCATTTGTGAGAGCGATGCTTGAGTGATCCCAGCCCTTTCGGCTACTTCGGTCTGGGTAAGTCCAAGGTATTCACGCCATGCACGCAGGTAGGTCTGCCCTTCCTTGATGACTTTGCCGACAATAGCGTGGGGAACGCCATCCCCTTCAGGGATCCATAGTTTGGACGCTTTGATTGCTTCGGCCTCTTTCGGGTGCTCACGGGCAAAATCGGCGAAAGGAAGCACCACGAAGGCGGGGACCCCGCCTTGATAGATTGTCTGGATTCTAGTAGGTTCGATCATCGCGTTTTTTCACCTCTTCTATGTGGATGATTCGTACTGAGTCTTCAATATCGAAAAACACTCGATAGCGACCAACCATCAGTCGGTAACCATATTTATGATTGGCCAGCTTCTTTACCTGCTCGGCGTTTTGTAGGTCGCACAGGCGCTCTACCTAGTCGTATATTTCGTCACGGGTTGCTTGACCATCTATCTTGGCCAGTTGCTTACGGGCCTTGCTTTCTCATGCGATATTGTACATAGTCTATTTATAGGTTAAATATAGGTTACTGTCAAGGCCAGAGGCCGCGGCGGCAGTCCTTGGGACGAGACAAAATTGGAATTTAAAGGTTCGAAACCGCCGGCTCCGAGCCGTTTTTCCCGCTGCACCAACGCCGGTCAGCTCCCGAGTTAGGCCATGCAGCGTGGGGCGTTCGGGGGATACAAAACATATAAACACCGGCTCCGAACCGGTGTCTGACTGAATAAACATCGGTAGTACATAAAATTGTCGAAGCTCGCAGAAGTAGGCTAAGCAATCGGAAGTTCCGTAAAGCTGGCGAGAGTTCGAATTGATGATGTAAGCTAGAGTTTGTTCCGCTCCAGGAAGTCAGCCGAAGCTCGAGCAAAGCTGATTGAGATTACGGAAGTGGATGAAAGAGTCGTGATTGAGCCGGAACCCGTTTGCAGTTGTGAAAGCTGCTGGAAAAGCGGCCCAACCACGAAGGGTAGAGCCGGACTCCGCGGGTCGTGGAAGTAGAGGGAAGCCGACAGGAGCTGAGCGCTCTGCCGGTCACGCTGGTGTTGGCTAGGGACAAAGAGGCGGAAGAAAGAGATAGGGAAGCAGAAAGGCGCGACCCGACCGACCAAAGCCGATAGAAGGTCAGCGCGACTTGGATATGGACGTTCACGCTGATTTCCTTCGTTGTTCTTCTTCCCAGCCAATACAGGCCAGTTCAACTGTGCGGGGAATGGGCCGAGCACCCGAACCATAGGCGCTCACGGTACGCACAGTAACACCAAGCTCTCGGCTGGCAGCAGATAGAGAAAGACCATTACGGATACGCCAAACAGTAAAACGATCTGCAGGCGTCTTGGAATTCTGGTCGAGCATATCGGCTAAAAGTGTGTCCGCGCCAATTTGGATGTCGAGTTGAGGCCATTCGGCTTCCCATCCGTATTCACCCAAGGCGGCGCCTGAGAAGGCTGCAGGATCACGAAGAGGAGCGAGTCCATGTAAGGAAAAAACCGACTCTTTCAAATTGACTGTGCCGCCGAAACCATCAGCAAAGCGAACATTAAGGCAATAATCGGCGACAGGAATCACGGCCGTTAATTTTGGGCGAGTTACCCGTGTAGCGCGTGCCATTGTTTTATCAACTCCTCTTTGTTGTCGTTTATCCACCGGAGGGCATGACGCAGAACCTTTGCAGGGGCAGAGCCATCCATGACTTTAAGAGTGACAAGGTTGATTACCGCTTCAAAATCAGGACCCATAAGGTGCACATGAGGAGGATTGTGATCTTTCTCTCTCAACGTAATCCGAAAATTAGAAAAGCGGTACTTTGTCGTCATGAGCAAATATATGGAAAAAATTTCTATATGTCAAGACGGTCGACGATGAATATTTAATGCCAACCACGCCGTTGGACGCCGACCGTACGACAAGACCGCCCAGCCGGGTCAACGGCCGCCCGTTAGGTCATGCAGCGTGGCGCGGCAACTAAACCAACTATAGAGAGGTACTTATGCTAACGCATGAACGCAGTGCAAGCGTCGCCCACGTCGATCCAGCCGATCCTGAGGCGCGGCTCGATCATCGTCCAGCGGTCAAAGTCGGTGCAAGAGCAATTGGAGCACAAGCGGTTGGAGCACAGGCGATCGGGAAGATGGCGCTTGCGGCCATTGCGGTTGGCGCCGTTGCGGTGGGCGCGCTGGCCATCGGCACTCTCGCTATTGGTCGCCTGGCAATCGGACGGACACGAATCCGTCGGCTCGAGATCGACGAGCTTGTTGTTCGGCGCCTTCGCATTATTGAGCAATTGCAGTCACCGCAGAATCACGACTCTGAGAATTAACCCGCACACGGCTTTCCGATGGTTCTTCGCCGTTACAGCGTTGCGTATCGCGGGGGGGGCAGGCTAGCCGGGACCCCATGCGATGAAAATTGTGTTGATCATTTTCGGGACGAACCCGAGTTAACGGAGGCCGCATGTATCGTGTAATCCTTATTTTTCTGGCAGTAGTCGTCATGAGCGCACAACCTTCTTTCGGTGACGAAAAAGTTGGAATTAATCCGATGTACCTTCCCGACACTTCCTATTTCGTCAAGCAGTCATCGATAAATAAGATGATGTTTACTCTCGACAATCCCTTCGCTGCGCCGGAAGCCATAAGACAAAATTTCCCGGTCTCAATGGTGATTGACGACCACCGGGAAATTTCCGTCGTGACCGGAAAAATGACGGATGACCAGAAGTTTCCCATCACCATAGAGGTCAAGAAAGCAGTCCAGTTGCTGAAACAAAATGACCTGGTAAAAAGCATCGATGGCGGGCTCGGGAAAATGGTCGGGGTACGTGCCCATGGCACAAGTGACCTGCAGGGGAATCTCAGCCTGGTCAATCTGGATGGGAAAGAACTGCCGGAAGAAGGGCGAAAGATTGTGATGGCCACCTTTGAAGCCGTCTCAAAGGGTATGAAGTCCTCCCAAATCAAGCCCATCGGCATAGGGGAAAAATGCACCAAGACCGTGCCGCTGGAGATACCAATACCGGGGGTGATGAACCTTGGCATGGTGGTGACGACGACGTATGAATTGCTGGATCTCAAGGATGGTATCGCCGATTTCGCTGCTACGTACACTTTTACCTTTGCCGCTTCCGGCTCTTCCGATCAGGCAATCAAAATTGATGCGTCGGGAAAGGGCACCGGACAGATATCATACGACACGAAGAAGAGGGTGCAGCTGAAATCCCACAACAGTCTGGAAATGGATATGACTCTGCCATTGGACTCATCTCCTATCCATGTGACAATGAAAACGGAAGATTCCGCAATCACAGAGGTGCGCTAAGTGACTTGGGATCGTGGACATAGGGGGCCGGACACAAAGTGGAAGCTATCTTCGAGATAATACTGACCTTCCTGTGGGAGATATTTGCCAACCTCCTGCTGCAACTCTTATTCGAATTGGGGTTGCGCTCGCTGGTTGAGCCATTCCGAAAGAGCGAGGTGCGCCACCCGGTTTTTGCTTTCATTGGCTGTGTCATGCTGGGGACCGCGGCCGGATATCTCAGTCTGCTTTTCCTTCCGTACCAGTTTCTCCACCTAAAACACCTGCAGGGCTACGGCCTTTTCTTCGTGCCGTTTACTTGCGGCATAGCGATGGCCGGACTGCGCAGACTCAGGGAACGTCAGGAAAAGCCGCTCGTTTTCATGGACAGCTTCACCTACGGCTACACCTTTGCCTTCTTTATGACCTTGGTCAGGTCCTACCACACCTGGTGAAACGGCTGCCCGCGGGACGCCCTCAACAATACACTTTTGGTGAAGAGATCCCGTAGCGGCGCAAACCACGACATATCTTACGGCTAGGCATGGTCGGTAACTCCCCGATTGAGAATTGTTTCCCTCACATCCCGGACAGGATTTATCCCAAGGCGCATGAGCGCTGTTAGGGAACCATCCTCTAACAGCGCCTAAACATCTCTTTTGACCGATGAATGGCCTAGTACCTAGTCCACCTTAATCTGCCGGATGGCCTTCTGAGTAACCTCACCCTGGGTCGCCCTTCGACTCCGCTCAGGCAGCGGGCGTTCGCTGGGCGGAGTCGAAGCGCAAAGTGCGATATTTTAAGTAGGACTGGGTACTAGTACCCAGTCCGGCTTCAAACGACGGTACCGATCATGCTATTTGCGGTCTGCCTTTGGTGGTGAACGGTTGTATCGTGAACCCCAACATTGCACCGTTGGGGTTCACGATGAGGCTGTTCACCGCCAACCTACGAATACAATAATCGGATTCGAACAGCCACCGACATATCAAGCTGGACTGGGTACCCGGCCCTGGCAGTTGCCACCAAATGACCGATTTCCGCCTGCGGGAAAGTTCCGCTTATTTAAGGCCTCCGGTTACATGCAGCGTTTCACCCGTGATGTAGCTCGCGTCATCCGAGGCGAGAAAGACCACCGGTCCCGCTATTTCCTGCACTGTCCCGACCCGGGCCAGCGGCGTGCTGGCTTCTACCCAGTCACGCATGTCGCCATGGTCAAAACCGGCACTCTGCACCCCTTCGGTGACGACCATGCCGGGGTTCACCGCATTGACGCGGATCTTGCGCGGCGCCAGTTCCTTGGCAAGCACGCTGGTGATGGCGTCGACCGATGCCTTGGTCGCCGTGTAGACCGCCGAATTGGGCGGTGCTATGGTCGAGACGCCGGAGCTTATGTTGATGATGCTGCCGCCCTTCTCATTGAAGACGCGTACCGCTTCCTGGGATACCAGCAAAAGCCCCAGGACATTCAGGTCGAACTGCCGGTGGAAGTGTTCCGGGGTGATGGCGTCGAGCGGCGCGAATTCATAGACCCCCGCGTTGTTGACCAGGATGTCGAGAGGGCCGAAGGCCTCCCGGGTGGCGGCGACCAGTCCCTGCGCTTCCGCGAGGATGGTGACGTTGGCCCGGATGGCGACCGCCTTGCCGCCGTTTTGTATGATCTGGGCGACCACCCGGTCAGCCCCTTCCTTTCCCGAACTGTAGTTGACGGCGACTGAAGCGCCGGCGGCTGCCAGTTGCAGAGCTATTTCAGCTCCGATGCCTTTCGATGCTCCTGTCACGAGCGCGACTTTTCCTTCCAGTCTTTTTGCCATGATGTAACTCCTTTGACGGTTTGAGGTTGAGTTCCCTACTTCTGCCTGGGCCAGAGTGCAACGACTGCAGTCATGAACCAGAGCACCAAGATACTTATGACTAAAATCTTCATATTTTACTCCGGTTGAGTCGTCTTTTTTGCCTTGCCTGCCGCAGCTGCCTTTTCTTCCTGCCAACCGCCGCCGGCTGCGGCAAAAATATTTACCAGGTCGCTTCTCAGGGTCGCGTCGGACGCCGCGAGGCTCGCTTCGGCGTCAAGGCGGTTGCGCACCGCTACCAGCACGTCGAGTAGCCCGGTGTAGCCGTTTCGGTACTGTTCGGTGGCAAGCTCGGCTGCCTTGCGATTTTGCTCGACGCCCTTGAGCAGTGAGGCGTTGCGGGTGGTCTCATGCAGATAGCCCGACAACGCATTTTCCATGTCAGCCAGCGCCTCCAGAACCGATTGCTGATACTGGAGGAATGCCTGCACTTGCCGGGAATCGGCAGCGGCGATGCGGGATTTAATCGCTCCGAAATTCAAGACGGGCTGCACCAGGTTGATGCCGAACCCCCAGGGGGTCGCCGAAAAGGGCGTGGAAGCCTGCGCGCCGAAGAGGGCCGTCAGGGAAATGTCGGGAAACAGTTCGGTTTTCGCGGCCTTCTGGGCGGATATGCTCGCCGCGAAGTTGCGCTCGGCGACCGCCACGTCGGGGCGCGCCGCCAGAATCTTGGCCGGCGCCGCGACCAGGATGCCGTGGTCCAGAGGTTTCAGCTCCCGGGCGGTCGCGAGCACGCCGTCCCTGGTGCCGGGCGGATACCCCAAAAGGACGTTCAGCCGGTTGCGCGCCGCATCACGGGCCGCCTCCCAGGAGGGGAGCAGCGCCTCGGTGGTCGACACCTGGGCGCCGGCACGCTGGACATCGAAGTCGCTCGCCAGGCCTCCCCGCATCTGGGCCCGGACCAGTTCCAGGGTCTTTATCTGAGTCTCCAGGTTTTGCCTGGTGAGGGAGAGCTGGCGCTCGCTGTTACGGAGCTCGAAATAGTTGCGGGCGACCTCTACCAAGAGTCCTACCCTGACGGCGCGCTGGCTGGCCGCGACGGATTGCCAGATGGCGCCGGCCTCGGCCGCGCGGGCACGGTTGCGGCCGAAGAGGTCGAGCTGCCAGGAGGCCTCCAGGTTGACCCCGGCGATACCGACCGCCTGGTTGTTCGTGGCGTACCCCTGGTTGCCGCGCTGCGCGCTGGCGCTCGCGTTTACTTCCGGATAGAGGCGTGCCTCGGCGGCGCCGCGACCGGCCCGCGCTTCCTCCACGCGGGCCTTGGCGATCTGCAGGGTCTTGTTGTTGGCAAGAGCCTCGGTTATCAGCAGGTCCAGCGTCGGGTCCCCGAAATGATGCCACCACTGGTGATCGACCTCGGCCTCCGGGTCGCCGGAAAGCGGCGCCTGCAGGGTCGCGCCGGCGGCACCGCCGGGCAGGGCGTTCCAGGAAAGGGGAGCATCGATCCCGGAGCGCTGGGGGCCTGTCGGGCCGACGCAGCCCGGGAGCGTCAGCAGCATAAGTAAAACAAAGGGAACTAAACGGTTGAGATTACGCATGATGATGTACCTTTTCGGTTCCCGTGATGCGCTTTTCCAGGGTGCGCAGCAGCACGTAGAAAACCGGCGTTAGAAAGAGTCCGAAGAAGGTGACCCCGAGCATCCCCGAGAAAACGGCCACCCCCATGGCATGGCGCATCTCGGCTCCCGCGCCTGAGGAGACGACGAGCGGCACCACGCCCAGGATGAAGGCCAGAGACGTCATCAGGATGGGTCGCAGCCTAAGGTGCGCCGCCTCGACCGCGGCCTCCAGGGTCGTCTTGCCGGCTATCTCGAGGTCGCGGGCGAACTCCACGATCAGGATGGCGTTCTTGCAGGCAAGCCCCACCAGGACGAAGAGGCCGATCTGGGTGAAGAGGTTGTTCTCGCCCCCGGTGAGCCATACCCCGAAGATGGCCGACAAAAGGCACATCGGCACGATGAGGATGATGGTCAGCGGCAGGAACAGGCTCTCGTACTGCGCGGCTAGCACCAGGAAGACGAGCAGCACGCAGACCGGGAACATGTAGAGCGCCGTGTTGCCGGAAAGCATCTGCTGGTAGCTAAGCTCGGTCCACTCGAAGCTCATCCCCTTGGGGAGGGTCTCCTGGAGAATCTTCGATATGGCACCCTGCGCCTGGACGGTCGAGACCCCGGGCGCCGGCCCGCCGTTCAGGTCGGCGGAGCGGAAAGCGTTGTAGCGCGTGGCGTTGTCGGGACCGGTGGTTTCCGAGACCTGGACGATGGAGCCCAGAGGGATCATGTGCCCTTCGAAGTTCTTGGTGTGCAGGTTCATGATGTCTTCCGGCTTGGACCTGAACTGCTGGTCGGCCTGGGCTATCACCTGGTAGGTGCGTCCGAACTTGTTGAAGTCGTTCACGTAGAGCGACCCGAGATAGATCTGCATGGTGTCGAAGACGTCCTGCACGTCGACCCCCAGCTGGGAGGCCTTGGTGCGGTCCAGGTCGGCGTAGAGCTGCGGCGTGCTGATGTTGAAGCTGGTAAAGACTCCCGAGAGCTCCGGCGCCTTGGACGCCTTGGCCTGGACCGCCTTCATCGCCTGGTTGAGCGCCTCGTACCCCTGGTCACTGCGGTCCTCGACCTGCAGCTTGAAGCCTCCGATGGAGCCGAGCCCCTGCACCGGCGGGGGCGGGAAGATGGCGATGAAGGCGCTCTTCAGGCCGCCGAACTTGCCCTGCAGCTTTTGCGAGATGGCGATCCCCGAAAGCTCCTTGGACTTGCGCTCCTCGAACGGCTTCAGGGAAACGAAGACGATCCCCGCCGAGGGGCTGTTGATGAACCCGTTGATGGAGAGGCCCGGAAAGGCGATGGCGCTTTCCACACCGGGCTCCTTCAGGGCCAGATCCGTCATCTGGCGGATGACCGCCTCAGTGCGGTCCAGCGTCGCGCCGTCGGGCAACTGGGCGAAACCGACCAGGTACTGCTTGTCCTGAATCGGGACGAACCCGGAGGGGACCTGCTGGAACCCGATATAGGTTGCCCCGAGAAGCAGCAGATAGACGACGACGGCGACCGTCCTGCGTCCCAGAATCCCGCCGACGCCGCGGCTGTAGCGGCCGGAGCTCTTGATGAAGATGCGGTTGAAGCCGGCGAAAAAGCGGCCGAAGACGCGGTCCATGGCCCGGGTCAGCCGGTCTTTGGGTGCGTCGTGCGCACGAAGCAGGGTCGCCGCCAGCGCCGGGGAGAGCGTCAGCGAGTTGAACGCGGAGATCAGGGTGGAGATGGCGATGGTGAGCGCGAACTGCCGGTAGAACTGTCCGGTCAGGCCGCTTATGAAGGCGATGGGGACGAACACGGCGCAAAGCACCAGGGCGATGGCGATGATCGGACCGGTGACTTCCCGCATCGCCTTCAGGGTGGCGTCCCGGGGCGAAAGTCCGTTCTCGATGTTACGCTCCACGTTCTCCACGACGACGATGGAGTCGTCGACCACGATGCCGATGGCCAGCACCAGCCCGAAGAGCGAAAGGGCGTTGATGGAAAAGCCGAACATCAGCATGACCGCAAAGGTGCCGATGATGGAGACCGGAACGGCCAGAAGCGGAATGATCGAGGCCCGCCAGGTCTGCAGGAACAGGATGACCACGATCACGACCAGGAGCACCGCCTCCAGGAGCGTGTGCACCACGGCCTTGATGGAGTCGCGCACGAAGACCGTCGGGTCGTAGGCGATGGAGTAATCGAGCCCCTCGGGGAAGCTCTTCTTGAGCTGCGCCATGGTGGCACGCACCTTGTCGGAGATCTCGATGGCGTTGGAGCCGGGCGACTGGAAGATTGGGATGGCGACGGCCGGCTTGTTGTTCAAGAGCGAGCGCAGGCCGTACTGGGAGGCGCCGATCTCCAGGCGCGAGACATCTTTGAGCCTGGTTATGACGCCGTTATTTCTCTTGATGATGATCTCGGAGAACTGTGCGGGGTCCGTCAGGCGTCCCTGGGCGTTGATGGGAAGCTGCAGCTCGACCCCGGCCTGGTAGGGAGGACCACCGATCACCCCGGCGGCCACCTGCACGTTCTGGCGCCGCACGGCGCTCACCACCTCGTTCGCGGTCATGCCGCGCTGAGCGACCTTCTGGGGATCGAGCCAGATGCGCATGGCATAATCGCCGGAACCAAAGAGCTGCACGCTGCCGATACCCTGGATCTTCGCCAGCTGGTCCTTCACGTTCAAAAGAGCGTAGTTGCGCAGGTAGAGCATGTCGTAGCGCTCGTTGGGCGAGTGGAGGTGCACGACCATCGTCAGGTCGGGCGAACTCTTGACGGTTGTGACGCCGAGCTGCCGGGTAACCTCCGGCAGGCGGGGGAGCGCCTGGTTGACCCGGTTTTGCACCAGCTGGGTCGCGAGGTTCGGGTCGGTGCCGAGCTTGAAGCTCACGGTGAGGGTAAGGGTCCCGTCGCTTGCCGCCTGCGAGTACATGTAGAGCATGTTCTCGACGCCGTTGATCTGCTCCTCGAGCGGCGTCGCGACGGTTTCGGCGATGACCTTGGGGTTCGCGCCGGGGAACTGGGCCTTCACGATGACGGAAGGGGGCACGACCTCGGGGTACTCCGATATCGGCAGTAGGAACATCGCTATCAGGCCGCAGAGCAGGATGACGACCGAAATGACTCCGCCGAAGATCGGGCGGTCAATGAAGAATTTAGATAAGTTCATAATAGGCTCTTTTTACGGACCAGGGGTCCGATTGGCTAACGGTTAATGCGACGGCACGGCGGCAGCCGGCGCGTTCGAGGCGACGCTCAGGGCGACGACGGTTTCTCCGGGCTTCACATGCTGCAGCCCGTCGGCTACCACCCGGTCACCCGCCTGCAACCCGGCGACGACGATGCGCTGTCCGCCGGCCTGGCGTCCCAGCTCGACCTCGCGATAGGCCACCTTGGCGTCAGGCCCGACCAGGTAAACGAATTTCTTGCTCTGGTCGCTTCCCACCGCCTGTTCCGGCACGAGGAGCGCTCCCGTCGCATTGCTGCCGGCAAGTTTCACCTTGGCGAACATCCCGGGGATCAGGCGGCCGTCCTTGTTGTCGAACTTGGCACGGGCGCGTATGGTCCCCGAGCCCGAGTCGATGTGGTTGTCGAAACTGAAGATGGTCCCTTTATAGGGGTGGTTCTCGTCCCCCTGGACGCTCAGCTCGACCTGGAGCTGCGGCTCTTTACCGCCCGTGGCGGCTGCGGAGCGGATATTTTGCATATAGGTCTGCTCGTCCACCTCGAAATCGACGTAGATCCCGTCGCGGGAAACGATGGAGCATAAAACGGGCGCACCCGCTCCGGCCTGGACTCGGTTTCCCTGGGTTATCTCGGCACGGCTGATACTCCCCGCGATCGGCGCCTTAACGAAGGCGTGATCCAGATCGATGCGGGCCTGCTTCAGTTCCGCCTCGGCCGCCTGGACCGCGGCCCGGGCGACGCGGCTTGCATTGGCGCGCTCGTCGTAGACACGCTGGGCGATCGCCTGCGTTTTTATCATGCCGGCGGCGCGCTCAAGTTCGGTCCCGGTAAACTCCCCGTTGGCCCGCGTCGAAGTGAGGTTGGCCTCCGCCTTGGCAACAGCAGCCTCATAGGGGCGCGGATCTATCACGAACAACACTTCGCCCGCCTGCACCGTCTGCCCCTCCTTGAAGCGCACCGCCGTGATGCGCCCGCTTACCTCGGGGCGGATTTC
>Ga0209123_1003224_pt1 | contig 12524 bp, 14 predicted proteins | sample BarGraIncu00431A_FD_184500 | JGI IMG/M metagenome (GOLD analysis project Ga0209123, IMG submission 184500) | Arctic peat soil microbial communities from Barrow, Alaska, USA - Barrow Graham LP Incubations 004-31A (SPAdes) (version 2) | ecosystem: Environmental > Terrestrial > Soil > Wetlands >...
AAATAGGCGATCCATTATGAAGATAATAGATGAATTCATCCTTCTTAAAAAAACCAACACTGCTATTTATCAGCTTAGTGCTTTCTGGAAATATAGGTAGTTGCATTTGCATAGGACGTTCTTTTTTTCAAATATACGACAGATTGATATACGATAGGCTTTTTCTGATCTATTTTATTTTCACGTAGTTAAATGGATGGGATCAGGAAGTCTGAATATAGACTTTTTTTTCTTTGTCAAGTTCAATAGTCTGTAAATTTGATAATCCAGCAACTGTTTAGTCCTATTTTTTCAACCATCAAATTTAGGTATACAACAAATTTTTGATAGTCTGTATGTCAATAAAATGAATAAAATCATTCAATTCTGAACTCATAGAACATAAAAGCCCGGTAATTATCTCACCAGGCTTTATATATAAAGTTTTTAAATAGCAGTTTTACTTTTATTTCAAAGTAGCCAGTGCATCTTTTATTCGGGTCAGTGATTTATTCAGATCTGCTTCTGAAGCGGCATACGAGATGCGGATACATTCGGGAGCGCCAAAGGCTGAACCCGAAACTACCCCAGTAAAGGCATTCGACAGGATAAACAAACCCATATCGTCTGCATTGTGAATGGTGACCGTACCATCCGATTTTCCGAAGTAATTGGATATATCAGGGAATACATAAAATGCGCCCTCAGGCTTGCTTGTTTTGACACCTGGAATTTCAGACAGCTTGGCCAATACCAGATTGCGACGTTTCTCGAATTGTTCGACCATTTGATGCACTGTGGTGAGCGGTGCATTTAATGCTGTAACCGATGCCATTTGGGAGACTGAGCATGGCCCTGAGGTATATTGTCCCTGTAACTTGTCACAGGCTTTGGCCAGCCATAATGGAGCAGCAATGTACCCGATGCGGTAGCCTGTCATTGCAAATGCTTTGGAAACACCATTTACAACTACTATCTGATCTTTGATTTCAGAAAATTGGGCTATACTTTCATGTTTGATTCCATAAACAATGTGCTCATATATTTCATCCGAAATAACGATGATATTCGGGTTCCTGGCAAAGATATCGGCAAAGGCTTTCAGTTCATCTTTGGTATAAACACTGCCGGTAGGGTTACTCGGACTGCTGAACAGAAAGGCACGGGTTTTAAGCGTGATGGCCGCTTCGAGTTGAGCAGGAGTAATTTTAAAGTCACTTTCAACCGTTGTTGGAATGATCACATTGATGCCTTCATTGAGCTTTACAAGTTCGATGTAGGTCACCCAATAGGGAGCAGGAATGATTACTTCGTCGCCTTTATTGATCAATGCCTGTAACAGGTTAGCAATGGAATGTTTGGCGCCATTGGAAACAACGATTTGGTCAACAGTGTATTCCAGGTTGTTGTCGCGCTTCAGTTTATCCACAATCGCCTTACGCAATGCAAGATAGCCCGGTACGGGTGAATAGGTTGAAAAGTTATCATCAATGGCTTTCTTGGCAGCTTCCTTGATGAAATCTGGGGTATTAAAATCAGGTTCACCAACTCCAAGACTAATCACATCGATGCCCTTTTCCTTTAACTCGCGGCTTTTTTGGGCCACAGCCAGGGTGGCGGAGGCCGATAAACATGCAACTCTGTCTGAAACTCTTTCCATAATCGATATTTATAAATGAAGACTATTTTGTTTTACGAAGCTAAGGTATGAAAAAAAACCAATCAACCGAAGTGGCTTCTATAAGTTTGAAACAAAAACAGATCAATTATTTACAATTTGTTATTACGATCAATATCCGATAAAAATTCCTGTACTTTATCCTGAAGTTGCAGGTAACCATTGTAATCAGAAATAATCCTCAGTTCCGATCTGTGTATTAGATGATTAAGCTCATGGGCAATATTCAACGGATGATTTTCATCATCTGCCAGGGCCACAATCAGGGTGGGCACCTTGATTTTTGCAATCTGTTCTCTAGATGGAAGATCGGAAGCGGCTCCACCCTTGTAAATCTGAGAATAATACTTCGGATCGAATCCCAACCGGTATTCCATTAATCGCTCTCGGGTGCCGGGATGTTCGAGCTCAAAAAAGTTGGGTGGGTCCTGACTCAGGCAGATCAACCGTTTCAAGAATTCGGGAATAGTTGGTTGATTGGCCTTCAAGGCAATTTTACTATATACCGCTTTAACCCCTACCCTCTTTTCCCAGGCTGGTGGAGGAGTTACCAATATCAGAGCTTTCACTTTCTCGGGATACTTGACCGCAAAATGCAGAGCGGTAACAGAGCCCATGGATGTTCCGCCAACAATCATAGGATCACACTTGTAAGCCTCTGCCACACCATTCAATTGGTCAGTCATAGCATCCCATTGATAGTTGCCTGAAACAGATTTTCCACAGGCATCATATCTGGTTACTAAAGCAGATTCTGCAACTTTATTTAAATCAACCAATGAATACAGCGAATCTGATTCTACTGAATTCAACATTCCGTGCAGCCAAACAAATGGCTTGCCTTCTCCTTGTATCGTTAATTGTGGTAAATTCAATTGTTAGATGGTTAAAGGGTTAAAGGGTTAAATAGTTAAAGTGTTGAGCAAACAAATCGTTAATCTTCAATCGTTAATCAGTTAGATGGTTAAATGGTTATATTCGTTTTCAATTATTTAAACATTTCTTCATCGCGAATCAACATCAGGATAGAGGAATGGGGAAGAATAATATATTTCTCCTTGTTGAATTCAATTTCCCAACCGCTTTTGTTGAGATAGACTGCCAAGTCACCCACTTTGGCTTGAAGCGGAACATATTTTACTTCCTCTTTTTTTTCTTTCCACGGTTCATCGGTGTCCGTCATGGCAGGAATTGGATATCCCGGTCCTACATTGACAACATAGCCGCTATGTGTTTTTTCATTTTCCTGAACTGTAGGGGGCAGATACAATCCAGAGGCTGTTTTGCCCTTCTGATTTTTAGGACGGATCAATACCCGGTCGCCTATCATGATGAATTTGGCTATGTCCTGCTCTTCGGTGATTAGTGACATTCAGTTTAAATTTTATAAAAATACAAAGATAAAATAATCGGCCTGAATCATACTTTTATTTCAAAAAATGACGGTCAAGCGTTAAATTTAAGATTTTCAGATTGCTTCATAAGCAGGATTTCGTAAGTTTTTCAACCTGAAAAGAAGGAATATTATCAGCCATTCGATAAACAGGCAATTTATTTCAAATTATTTTCATCTATTATATCATTACTATTCAGAGCATTACAAATTATTTCAATTTATTTTTAAAAATATTAGTACCATGTGTTGCATAGTATCATTTAAAAGACATATATTTGCAGTACAAATAACAATGCAACGAAAGGTAGAATTTTTAAAAATGTACTATACGATCTGTAACGAAATTAAAAATTAAGCGTCTTAATTACAAAACAAGCGTCATACAATTAGAGAACAGAAATTCAATAACAGAAAAACAAATTTAATAATAGGAGAACAAAATCATGAAAGCACAAATCAACAGTCAGAAATCAGTTAGAAATCAAGTTAGTAAAATGGTTTTAGTTGGGTTGGCAGCAATCTTCTCTTTAGTATTAACCGGCTACTCAGTTAAAGCCCTGGATTTGAAAGATCAATTTTTACCATCCTATAACTATTGCAAAATGGCCATCTATTTAAATGAACAACATTCAGAATCTAAAATTGCCAAATCAGCCAATTCTGCAAACAATGTTGAAGTAAATACACCGACCAAATCTTCAACTAATAATGTTGTGGTTGATCCTAAAGTTGAAGAAATAGAATTCGCGCTACCGATTAAAGAATACAATGCCAAAGAATTTGTTGACCCTGAAATGGATCACGAGATCGAAAACTGGATGAATAGTGACATTCAAGAACCCAATGAAGATGCAGTAAGCGAATCTGAACTTCAAATTCAAGGGTACAATGCCAAAGATTTTACTGATGCTGAAATGGCACTCGAAATTGAAAAATGGAATACAACTGAAAAGTTTCTTAACGAAGTTGAAGCAACCACTGCCAAACAAGCAGATATGGAAATTGAAAAATATGCCCAGAAATTAATTTTTATACAGAATAACCCTTCTAAACCTTCAGTTGAAACAACCGATGAAGAATTCTTCAAATCAGCAGAAGAAGAAACTGCTCAGGAAGCTGAACTGCAAATTGAAAAATATGCTTCCAGACAAATCGCTCAGTTGCAAAACAATAGTGGAAATGAAATTGCAGGAAATGAAAATCAGAAATAATCACCCAATTCAGATGGACAATCGGTCAGTAAAAGCAAACAGCTAAAACAATTCAAGGAGACAAAGCCATGAAAACAGAAAACACAAAAGTACAGATGAGAAAAGGGGTACTCGAATATTGCATCCTCTTGTTAATCGGACACAAAGATCAGTACGTAAGTGACATCCTAGAAAACCTCGAAAGATCGAAAATGATCGTTGTGGAAGGAACTCTTTACCCGATGCTTACACGCCTGAAAAATGATGGTTATCTGGGCTATCGCTGGGAGGAATCGACCCAGGGACCACCACGCAAGTATTACGAATTGACACAAACAGGTCAGCTTTTTCTGATCGAACTCGAAAACTCATGGAACGAATTGGTCGATGCAGTTTTCCATCTCAACGCACGCAATTAATTGACAATCAGAAATATTTAAAATAAAAATCATGAAAAGGACATTCACAATAAATATCAGTGGCAAGTTATTTCACATTGAGGAAGATGCTTTCGATCAACTTCAGGATTATTTACAACGACTCAACCTTTATTTTGTGAGCCAATCAGGGGGCATGGAAATTTTACAGGACATTGAAGCTCGCATTGCCGAATTGTTTCAGAATAAAATATCCGAAAAACAGGAAGCGGTGACCAATGAATGGGTTGAGGAAGTGATGGCAAGAATGGGGAATCCTGAAGATTTTATGGATTCAGAACAAACTCAGTGTGATGAAAATGCCAAGGAAGATTTGAAAACTGAAAAAATCAGGAAACGGATGTACCGTGATCCCGAAAACCGAGTACTAGGGGGAGTTTGCTACGGGATGGGTACCTATTTTAACATCGACCCTGTCATCCTTCGCGTACTATTTGTAGTATTGGTTTTCCTGGGAGCCGGAATTTCAATCATCATCTACCTGGTTTTATGGGTCGCACTGCCAACAGCTACCACCACTGCTCAGCGTCTGGAAATGAGAGGGGAAGAAGCCACCATCTATAATATTCAGAAAACTATTCAGGATGAAGTCAAGGAAGTAAAATAGAGCTTCGAGAAGTTCAATCAATCGGAGTCGATTAAAAAAGGGAAAAAGGCGACCCGCGAAGCCTACAATTCATTTCGTACAGACCTTACAGAAACATTTTCATCAAAAAAATAAAGCTTACAGCAAAACAAGCATCACAAGTCATAAATCATTAAATATCAAAGACATGAACCGGTTAACACGCTCAAACGAAAAATTAGTCGCCGGTGTAATAAGTGGAATCTCCAATTACATCAACCCCAAACTAGATCCTGTATTTTTAAGATTGGCATTTGCCTTGATCACCTTTTTCAATCCACCCCTACTATTGATTTATTTTGGCTTGATCCTTATTATTCCTGTTGAGGAATTAGAATTCAGAAACCGTGAGACAAGTTCATAGATGATAGTGTCTGGTTTTTTTGTTTATTTGTAGAGCCATAACTTAAAACAAAATCCTTTATTACTTGTTGGTTAAATCATAATAAGATTCTTTGATTAGGTTTTTATTTGGTAATTGTAACCCTTTTAAAAAAGGAAAAACGAATGACTCACTATTCAATAAAAGATCTGGAGTATTTATCCGGGATTAAGGCCCATACCATCCGCATCTGGGAAAAACGGTATCAACTGCTTGAACCACAACGATCGGAAACCAACATCAGGTCTTATTCAAATGATGATGTGCGTAGGATATTGAATGTGGCCATGTTGGTTAAAAATGGGTACAAAATTTCCAATGTTGCTCTGTTTGATGAAGTTAAACTTCAGACTGAAGTACTGCGGCAGAACAAGAATTTGGTTGATCCGGAAAAGAATATTGATACCCTTTTACTTCATACGGTCCATATGGATACGTTGGAACTTGAACAAATTCTGGATCGGATTATTCAGAAGAACGGATTTTCAAAGGCCATTGAAAATATAATCTTTCCTTTTTTTGAACGTATCGGAGTGCTGTGGCAGGCGGGATCTATTTATGTGACCCACGAACATTTTGTTTCAAACCTGATCAGAAACCGTCTTATTATTGAAACTTCCAAATTCGATAACTCATTATCGCAAAGAATTATGCTGTTCTTTTTGCGTGAAGAGGAAATGCATGAACTGGGATTGTTGTACTTCAATCTTTTGGCTGCTCAAAATGGTTTCAGATGTATCTATCTTGGTCAGAGTTTGCCCTTTGTAGATTTGACCAACCTATTGAAAAACACTGAATTTAATTTTATTTGTACCTCTTTTATTCATGCCATTGAAAAACCGGAACTGGAACAATACCTTGTCAATCTATCCGGGGTTTTCAATAAAAACAAGATATTGATTGCAGGTCGTCAAATTGCAATTCATAAGCCCAATCTACCTTCAAATGTAGTGGTAATTAAAAACAACAGCGATTTTATGAAGAACGTTTTGGAATAACATACCCCTATCAATCTGCTCATTCCTACCTGTCTTACCTTCAAGCTAAAAATAAAATAGAAGCTGATTTTTGCAGCCTCAAATTCTTTGCAGAAATCTTCAAAAGGACTGCCTGGTTAGGGTAGGTAATCAATATAAATCACATGAATGAATTTAAGTGATCGTCTTAAATCCAGGTGCCTTAAATATACAAATTATCACTAAGTTATACTTCAAATCAGGTTTTAACCAACAATCCCAGGGTAACAATGGACTGTTTAAAACTTTTATTGTTCTGAATAATAGCTGTTTATAGGTATATTTAATGCAATAAGTACAGAAAAAAAAAGGAGAAAGTGCCCAAAATGACTGCCCCCCGGAAGTGGTTTAACCTTGGTTAATAAGTCCTCCTTGGATTTGGAACCAGGAGTGGTCGAAAGATGATTTTGCACAAAGGTCTGCTGTTTTTTTTGAATAAGTCTTTGTACAACTTCAATTGCGGTACTTTTTCAAGGAACCGCAAATTTCCTGTAGTATGTTTTATTCATTAATGCCGGATCCCCGCCACATTCTTTGACAATTACGGTTACCACTGCTTCCCATAGTTCAATTGTGAACCTGCGTTTTGCTGTTTTATATCCAAGATCATTGATCTTCTTATACAAAAGCAGTAGCATGGATGCGATCAGTGTCATGTACAGGATCACTTTTATCCCATTCTCACTCACGGATAAAAAATGGCTGACGTTTAATTCTTGTTTGATGAAACGAAAAAAAACTTCAATGTCCCATCTTTGTTTGTAGATATCTGCAATTTCTTTTGGTTTTAATTCCATCTCATTGGTCAGAAAGTAGAAAATATTTTCCTTCTTTTTAACCTTCCCTTTATTTTTTGGTGGGGTTGTGTCTATTTCTTCTTTTCGCCGGGCAATAATTAGCCTGTAGGAGTACCTCTTGTCTACCTTTTTTCTATACAGATGTACAACCTGTGAGCTTATAAGGGTCAGGGCGCCTAAATCCTTATCTTCCTCTTTTGGCTGATCCACAGAGACCACCTCGTATCTTCGGTTAGTTTTCAGCCTTCCCACAAAAGACACATGATCATCGTTAAAGGAGGAAAAATTTGCATTTGCGCTAACGCCCCTGTCAAAGGTATAGATATTGGCCGTTGAACCTTCCCTGGAAGCGTTCATCCAAACTATTTCCGGGATTGCCCTATCTTCACTTGTGTAACAGGGGTCAGTAAAAACTTTAAAATCACAGGCCGACAGGCCATCAAATGCGATGGTGTATTTTACCTGTTTGACGACCTTCTCCGGATCTTTATTCTTCTTAACGCCGGCGGATAATCCCTTTTTGAGTTTGTTGCACGTCTCGGCAACCATGCTGCTGTCCACTCGAATAATACGGTGTTTCAACTGTTCTGCGGGAGTATATAACTTTGAAAATTCCTTGTATATGGCTTCATAAGCCAATCTGAAGAATTCAGGTTCGATGGTCGCCAACCTGGCAGAAATGGAGCTGTGCGATATCTTCATCCCGGCATCATAGCTAAACATGGTTTTGAATAGTTTGCTCTTGAAAAGGTCTTCAAGGCTCCTTTGGCTCGTTCTTTCAGTGGTCAGAAGACCATACAACAGCAAGTTAAAAATACGCTGTCCATAAAGGACTTTGGCGCAATAATCCACTTTTGTATCTTTCGACAAAGTCGAAAGTAAATCATCAGGTACCAGACCTAATATTTTCTGAATATTTATTTTATGGTCGGTAAACATTTGCATCATGTATATAATGTAAAGTTACGATACCAGACACACATAAAAAAGTTTTTAACTAATTAGTTATCAACAGTTTGTACTTGTAATTGTTGATAAGATGCCTTGTTTTTTATAATTTCTCAATTTAGCCTATTATTTGTCATAATTATGGTAGTCTAATAAAATCTTTCGACCACTCCTGATTTGGAACCGGACATCAAAATAAATAACAGGGATGTACAAAGGCAATTATGTCAGGGATAACATGCTATCATCTGATACCTTTCTGATACCTTTCTGATACCTTTCTGTAACCTTAGGTTACAGAAAGGTATCAGAAAGGTATCAGATGGGTATTAGATGATGGCACTCAAACACTGACCCATTCCATAGGAACAGAGGGAGAAATCCAGGATCGAATGCTTATTTTGAAAAATAGATAGGAAGGTGTAAAAATATACACATAAAAGTCGTCCCCGAGTACTCGGGGTTGAATAGCTCTTTTATATTGATCCCGAGTACTCGGGATGCCCTATGGTCAAATTGACTGAGTGAGTTTTCCAGCAGATCCTAACTACTTTACGCTGAAATAAATGGCAAAGAAATGCAAGATACTTCCTGCCATTACAAATAGGTGCCAGATTCCGTGGGCATAAGGAAGATTGCGCCACATATAAAATACTACTCCCAATGAATAAACCACTCCTCCCAGAATAAGGAACGTAACACTTATTGTTGGTAAACTCTGATAAATCTGTTTGCCTGCCAAAATAAACATCCAACCCATTGCAAGGTAAACAAAAACCATTATTTTACGGTACCGATGAAGATAAATAGCGCGGATAACGGCACCCGTCAAAGCAATTGCCCATAAGATTACCAAGAGGGACCAGCCCCAGAAACCATGGATATTGGTCAGTAGAATGGGTGTATAGGTTCCGGCAATGAGTAAAAAAATCGATACATGATCGAAGCGTGCAAACAGATCTTTAATGCGCGGACTTGAAAAGCTGTGATACAATGTGGAGGATAAATACATCAGTATGAGCGTACTGCCATAGATGGAGAAACTGATCAAATGCAAGGTATCACCTTGATTTTGGGCCACCATCAGCAAAATGACCAAGGCCACAATACTCAGCGAAGTACCAATCGCGTGGGTAATGCTATTGACCATTTCTTCTGAGGCCCTAAGCTCGCGGTATGTTTTGGGTGATTTTGAATTCATATTCAAAGCAAGGCAAAAGTTTAAAGTATAAAATTGACAGATTGCTATTTATTTAAATTATCAGGAGAAACAGCAATTCCATTTATACTTGAAACGATTGACATTCACTTTTGTTTGTAAATGTTTTATTAAATGTATAATTAGGGTCTGCTGAATAACTACCTGAAACCACAAAGTGGTTGAATATGAATAACCACCCCGAGTTCTCGGGGTGGAATGAAATAGCACTCCTGACCCCTACCTTGAAAGGGATCAATATTAACTAATATATTGTAATTGAACCCTTTCAGGGTAGGGGTGATCCCTTATTTCAGCCCACCCCGAGAACTCGGGGTGGTTATTCACATTCAATCCCTTCGGGATTACTTCAGGTATTGGTAAGATTGTAAAACCAACAAATTGTACAAGGATTTTGCAACAACCATTCATCCCGAGTACTCGGGAACACTTATTCAACATTAAAAACTTTCATTTTAATGAAAGACAATACATTTTGAGTTTTTCAGCAGACCCTAAGTAAAATAAAATATTCAAAAATTCAGCATCACGTATTGGTCTTTTTATCAATCATATAGTAATTTCTATCTGTTGAGTTTCTGCTGCTCAGTTCAGCAAGGAAACCTGCCAGGAACAATTGCGACCCGATAATCATGGCGGTGAGCGATAAATAAAAATAGGGACTACTGGTGATCCGTGGGGCTAATTCATTGTTCAGGGTAAGAATAATCTTCTCGGCGCCAACCCATATGGCTGAGGCCAAGCCTACCATAAATGTAAGTGTGCCATACAGTCCAAAAAAATGCATGGGACGTTTGCTGAATTTTGAAATGAAGATCACCGAAAGTAAATCGAGCGGTCCACGGATAAAACGTTCAATACCAAATTTAGTGATCCCGTATTTGCGTTCCTGGTGCTGTACCACTTTTTCGCCAATGCGTTTAAAACCGGCCCATTTGGCCAGCACAGGGATATAACGGTGCATGTCGCCATATACTTCAATACTTTTGATCACTTGTTTGCGGTAGGCTTTTAATCCGCAGTTAAAATCATGAATTTTGATGCCGGTCATCCGTCGGGCAGTCCAATTATAGAATTTACTTGGAATGTTTTTCGACAGAATCGGATCGTAACGTTTCTTCTTCCAACCCGACACAAGGTCATATTTATCTTCGGTAATCATGCGGTAGAGTTCCGGTATTTCTTCCGGACTGTCTTGCAAGTCGGCATCCATGGTAATTACCACTTCGCCCTGGGCCTGTGCAAAACCGCAATACAGACCTGCTGATTTTCCGTAATTACGCCTGAATTTAATTCCTTTGATGCTTGAATTTTGACCACTTAGCTGCTCTATTAAGTCCCACGAACCATCGGTACTGCCATCGTCCACCAGGATCACTTCATAGGTAAAGTGATTGGTTTGCATGACTTTGTCAATCCAGGCAGTTAACTCAGGGAGTGAATCTACTTCATTAAAAAGTGGTACTACTACAGAAATATCCATCGGTTTTATTGTTCAGTTTTTATATCTTCCATTGCATCTTCAAAAGCATCCTGATTGGGCTGCCTTTTAACGAAAATTGAAGTGATCAAAGATATAACTGTTCCCATGATTACCGCACCGAATAATCCCATAATTGCCATCCATCCCGGAGTCATCATTTTTGCAGACATCTCCATGGCTTTTTCAATCATATCTTCACTCATTCCATTTTTCAGGTAGGCTTCTTCCTGAGCAATTTTAATCTGTTCAATCAGGCTGGGATCGATCTTGAAAATGATCAGGTTATATAAAGCCGAAATAATTCCGCTAAAAAGCATCACTGCAACTCCGAAACCTACTGCCTCACCATAGGAAATTGAACCGTTTAAATCGCGGTCACGGTAATAAATTTGTGCTAGTAAAATGCACACAGCATAGATTAATACCGGTAGATAGGCTAAAACCTTATTTTGCGTTTGTCCTGCAACGTACAGAATAACAGAATAAAGGGTGATCATTATTCCAATGTAAAGGCCATAAACCATTGCGGTTTTCCAAAAGGTAGATTGTTGTTCCATGTTTTTTTTTGATGAATGATTAACAAAACAGTTCACTCCTAAAGGTCTAATTTGACTTTTCGGAGTAGTTTCACAAATATATTTGATTTTATTGATAACGCAGTAATTTCAACTCATTTATTGAGTAAAAAAAGAAAGTTGATCTTTTTTTGACTCAATAGTTGATTGAACACTAAATGGTTAGTTTACCCAAATCAAAAATAATTACAAGAAGGCAAACATTTTACTTGCGGGGCAACCTTTTTTTTCTACTTTTGTCGTCGGGTAAGTCCTGTACGACTAGCTCCCGTTGAATTCCCCCAGGGTCGGAAGGCAGCAAGGGTGAATGGTTGAGCGGTGCGATGCAGGTAGCTTACCCACTTTTTTTGCTTTTTTTTGCCGGATTAGCTCAGTTGGCCAGAGCACGTGATTTGTAATCTCGGGGTCCACAGTTCGAATCTGTGATTCGGCTCATCGAATTTTAGTTCTGAATTTATTGATTGGGGAGATACCAAAGTGGCCAACTGGGGCAGACTGTAACTCTGCTGGCGTACGCCTTCGTAGGTTCGAATCCTGCTCTCCCCACCAAGAAGAGTTTAAAGTTTCAAGTTCAAAGTTTCAAGTTTGGGGCGCAACTTGAAACTTTGAACTTTGAACTTTAAACTTGTTTTACTGCGGGAGTAGCTCAGTCGATAGAGCATTAGCCTTCCAAGCTAAGGGTCGCGAGTTTGAATCTCGTCTCCCGCTCAGAAGATAAAGTGTCAGGTAACTGGCGCTTTTTTCTTTTTTAAATGCCAGTTGACACGATACCAGTACATTCTTAGAATTCAACGAACCA
>Ga0209123_1003226_pt1 | contig 12519 bp, 12 predicted proteins | sample BarGraIncu00431A_FD_184500 | JGI IMG/M metagenome (GOLD analysis project Ga0209123, IMG submission 184500) | Arctic peat soil microbial communities from Barrow, Alaska, USA - Barrow Graham LP Incubations 004-31A (SPAdes) (version 2) | ecosystem: Environmental > Terrestrial > Soil > Wetlands >...
ATTCCTGATAGGGGCATAATTGCGGTTCATGCTTTCAATATCAATTCCCACTGCCCACTGCTGATGGATCAATACTGAAACAAAATCACGCGAATGGCTGATGCTGATATGTGGGTAAATTGAATGGTTCAGAATAGGTTTCCCGGATTCATCGTATGAAATTTGAAACGTGGGCCCAATCATATGTTTTAGTAATGCACGGGTTGCCAGCCATTCAGTTTTCCGTTTTTCATAAGTGAATTTCTGAAAGTCCTTATCTTCCAATTCTTCAGGATTGAAAAATGTCATTAATTCAACTGATGTTTCAGTCATTTGCCATACTGAAAGCAACCCGTTGGGTACTGTTATAGATTTAAATAGAGGCATTTAACGGGTCCATTCAGTGGTTTCTATTAAATGAATAATATCCGGTGTAAGGAAGTTGATTACAGGACGTATAGAATCTATGTTGGGAACTTCGCGGATATACAAAGCGCCGCGTAGAAAATGCCTGGTGCTGTCAGTAAGGTAAAATTGAAGTGGAGAGGCCGAATTCCCTTCAATCAAATAAATGATACCATACACTTTCTTTTCAGGATTAATGAAAACCCTCTCATTGATAGCATCTGCCTTGATGGAGTGTTTGTATGCCATGGTACGGGCATCTTCAATAAGTTTCATCAGATTGTTATCCACTCTCTTGTAACTAAGGTTGATTTCAGCCTTATTTTTTGGAATTAGTAGATTGACCCAGAAAGGTTCAGCCAAACGTTCCTTATCAGGCACTAATTTACTGTATACAGGAATTTCAAACCGATAGGGTAGGGCGGTAGAATCCATTTTTTTATATGCTTTTTCAGGAAAGTCAATTCTGAAAAAACCCCTTGGTTTGGGGATGTAATCCTTTTTGCAAGAAATTGCCAGCAGCAAGAATAAGAAAGAGAAAACGACCGGTATGCTTTTCATTTTAAATTATTGCTCTACGATTTTTACTTCAACTTTGATCTGTTTAATGCGTCGGTTGTCAACCGAGTCAATAGTGAAAACGAAATTTTTGCAGTTGATGATATCATTCTTGGCAGGAATTTCACCTTTTAATTCCAGAATGAGTCCTGCCAATGTATCGGCTTCTCCTTTTATGTCGTCAAATAAGGCGTCATCTGATCCAATCACCTTGAGGAAATCCTGGATGATGGTTTTGCCGTCAAACAGATAAGTGTTGTCACTGATCTTTGTAAAGAATATTTGTTCTTCATCAAATTCATCGGTAATTTCACCTACAATTTCTTCCAGGATATCATCGAGGGTCACAATTCCGGCACTGCCGCCATATTCATCCACAACAATTGCCATATGAACTTTACTCTTCTGAAATTCTTCAAGCAGATCGTCGATTTTCTTTGTTTCAGGAACATATAAGGGAGGCCTGATCAAACTTTGCCAGCGGAAGTTGGCTCCTTTGTGAACATGGGGGAGGATATCCTTAATATAGAGGATACCTTTTATATTGTCAAAGGTGTCGGAATAAACCGGAATTCGTGAAAAGCCTGTATCAGTGACCAGTTTCAATATCTTGACATAGCTGTCATTGATTTCAGCAGAGACCACATCGACCCTTGAAAGCATGATGTCGCCTACATTTTTGTTGCCGAATTTCACAATCCCTTTCAGAATTTCTTTGTCTTCTTTTGATTCGTATTGCGAGGTAAGTTCAAGTGCCTGAGATAATTCATCAACCGAAATGTGTTGGTTATTTGCATGAATCCTTTTATTGACGAATGAAGTTGATAAGATTAAAAGTGAGTTGAATGGTTTAAGTACCTTTATAAGATAGTAAAGAGGTAATGAAATAAACCGTGCAAATTTAAGTGCATGTTTGGTAGTATAAACTTTGGGAATTATTTCGCCGATCAGTAAGATGATGAAGGATATAATGATGACCTGAAAAACGAATCCAACTACCGGCTCGTTTGAAAAATCAATCAGGGAGTCGATTGTAAAGCTTGATAAAATGACTACTCCTACATTGACAAAATTATTGGCTACCAATATGGTAGCCAATAATTGTTCCGGAGACTCCAGATTTTTGAGCAGGTAAATGTTATTTTTTGTTGCCCGACCGGCAATCTTCTGTTTCTCAGATGGACTCAATGAAAAATAAGCCACTTCTGAGCCTGAAACCATTGCTGAACAAAACAACAAGATAAGAATCACTACCAGGCTGACGGCAATTGCTGCAGTAAAAGGGAGGAATTCAACATTCCATGATAGTGCACTCAAAATGGGTAAAGGGTCTGTTTCCAATTAAATATGATTTAAAAATTAAAACGGCAAATCGTCTCCTTCCGGTTGACTTAAATCCGGTTCACCAACGGTTTGCAATTGTTCGACATGAGCGGTCTGGCCCGGCATTTCTGCTTGTCCTTCGCGTTTACCAAGCATGTGCATTGTGTCTGCAAGGATTTCAGTTGCGTAATGTTTGACTCCATCTTTTTCATACATATTGGTTCTAAGGCGACCTTCGATATAAAGTAAGCTTCCTTTTTTTACATACTTTTCTATTGTTTCGGCAAGTCCTCTCCAGGCGACAATGTTGTGCCATTCAGTATTGCTGATTTTTTCACCAGTTTTTGCAATATAGGTTTCTGTAGTTGCAATTGAAAAATTTGCTACAGCAACACCTTTGTCTAAATGTTTGATTTCAGGGTCACGTCCAACGTTACCCACTAAAATTACTTTGTTTACTGACATATGGGTTAAATTTAAAAGTTAATGTAATTAAAATTACAATAAAATATTCAAATTTTCTTTTTATTTGCCAACTATATTTATTTGGCTACCAAATGTTCTGTCTACAACCTCATTTTAACTATAGAATTCATTTCCAAAGTTAGCTTTCAGATGCGTTTCAAGTAATTTTGGTACAGCAAAGTTAAAAATATCTTTTTTATTCACCCTAATTAATTCATTGGGCATTGCATTTGTTTGAAGTAACCGAAAAGTTAATATACGGTAGTTTATTCTTTGATGGGTTAAGAGGTGAATTTTCCAATCCTCAATTTTTTCCACAATTGATTGTTCAGGGCCAATCAATTGAATAATTTCTGGCATTGCAAGAAGTTCTTCAATACTGATGGCGGTTGAAGTTTCAATCATCGGAAATTCAAATAGATTTTTCCATATATCTTTTCCGACACGCTTTCTCATCCAGGTAATATCGCCTAGCAATATCACAAAGTAGTTAAAATAGCGATCTCGTTGCTTTGTCTTTTTCGATTTTACCGGTAGATCGCCCGTTTTATTTGTCAAAAATGCGTAACATTGACTGTTCAAAGGACATTTTATACAATCCGGTTTTTGCGGAGTGCATTGCAAAGCGCCAAATTCCATCAATGCCTGATTGTGCATTCCGTGATCAGTTCCTTTTATAAGCTCACGAGCCAGGTCCATGAATATCTTTTTGCCTTCCGCGGTATCAATGGGATTTTCAATCCCAAAAAAGCGTGAAAGTACCCTGAAAACGTTCCCATCAACAGTGGGATATTCCTCATTAAAGCAAATAGAAGCGATCGCCGAAGCAGTATATTCACCTATTCCTTTTAATAATAGTAATTTATGGTATTTATCAGGAAATTTTCCGTAGCATTGTGCCGTGATAAATTTAGCAGTGAAATGAAGGTTTCTGGCGCGGGAATAATACCCCAAACCTTGCCAGAGTTTCAGCACTTGATCTTCAGTGGCATTGGCAAGGTCTGTAATTGTTGGAAATTCTCGAGTGAATTTCAAATAGTAAGCCAATCCCTGATCAATTCTTGTCTGTTGAAGAATGATTTCTGAAAGCCATATAAAGTAAGGGTCACGGGTGTTTCTCCAAGGCAAATCTCGCTTGTAAATAGAATACCAGTGGTGTATGTGAGAGTTGAAAATGTCCATTTTTAACCTAACTGCTTTAAAATCTTATGAAATTGTAAAAATAATTGAAATATAATGATTCTAATTTTTAAATAATTTTTATTTTTGCACACCAATTGTTTCAGTTATATAAATTGTTGAATATTAAATATTTTAAGAGATGACAAAAGCAGATATTGTAAACGAGGTTAGTAAGAACACAGGTATTGAGAAAGTAACAGTTCAAAAAGCTGTTGAAGCTTTCATGGAAACGGTGAAAGATTCACTAACAGAAGGAAGAAATGTGTATCTTCGTGGTTTCGGTAGTTTTATTGTAAAAAGAAGAGCGGAGAAAACTGCGCGTAATATTTCGAGAAATACTACAATCATTATTCCTGAGCACTTCATTCCCTCATTTAAGCCAGCGAAAACATTCGTTGCACAAGTTAAAGAACAAGTAAAATAATTTATTATGCCAAGCGGAAAAAAAAGAAAAGGACACAAAATGGCTACGCACAAGCGTAAAAAAAGGTTAAGAAAAAACAGACATAAAAAGAAAAAGTAGACTTTTCTTTAATTAGGCAATAGCTTTTAAAGACATTTTACGTTAAACCTAAGGCATTTTTTTGCCTTAGGTTTAATGTGTTTTTAAGTCTGGTAATTTTAACTTTAAAAAATAACAAAACGTAGTGAGTAGCGATATAATTGTGGATGTATCTCCCTCTGAAGTGGTTATTGCTTTATTGGAAGACAAGCGGTTAGTCGAGCTAAACAGGGAAAAGACAGGAGCCAAATTTGCAGTCGGAGATATATATCTCGGACGTGTGAAAAAAATAATGCCCAGTCTGAACGCTGCATTCATTGACGTTGGATACGAGAAAGATGCTTTTCTACATTACCTCGATATGGGGCCACAATTTTCGACACTCAATAAGTTCCTGAAAATTGCCACATCGAAAACCAATAAAATTATTTCCCTCTCAAAGATTCAGTCAGAACCTGATATCGATAAGGATGGAAAAATCTCAGATGTTCTTAAAACCGGACAAAACATTTTGGTGCAGGTAGCCAAAGAGCCCATCTCTACCAAAGGTCCCCGGTTAACTTCAGAGCTCTCTATTGCAGGTCGTAATATGGTGTTGATGCCTTTCAGCGAAAAAGTAAGCATTTCGCAGAAAATTGAATCCAATGAGGAAAAAAGCAGACTCAAAAAGCTGATTCAAAGCATTAAGCCTCGAAAATACGGTGTAATAGTTCGAACTGCTGCTGAAGAAAAACGCGTTGCTGAACTTGACCAGGAACTCAAACGACTGGTCCTTAAATTCGAGACAACCTTTCAGAAATTAAAAAAGGTAAATGCCCCTGCTCTGATTGTTGGAGAAATGGACAGAACTACCTCTTTGTTAAGGGATATCTATCATCCCGACTTCAATAGCATCATTGTGAATGATGTTACTGCTTGTGAGGAAATTACTGAATATCTGAGTGTTATTGCTCCCGAGAAGAAAAATATCGTGAAGCTTTATAAAGGCAATCAAACGATTTTTGATTATTACGGGATTGATAAACAATTAAAAGCATCTTTTGGGAAAACAGTATCCTTCAAAAATGGAGCGTACCTGATAATCGAACACACTGAAGCATTTCATGTAGTGGATGTGAACAGTGGAACCCGTTCGAAGGCTGGAATTGACCAGGAAACCAATGCTCTGGAAGTAAACCTTGCTGCTGCCGAAGAAATTGCACGGCAACTCAGGTTAAGAGATATGGGTGGCATTATTGTAGTCGATTTTATCGACATGCACCAAGCCGAAAACCGTCATAAAGTATATGAACGGATGAAAGATTCAATGGCAGTTGATCGTACAAAGCACAACATACTGCCATTAAGCAAGTTCTGCCTTTTGCAGATTACTCGTCAGCGTGTCCGTCCTGAAGAACACGTTGAAACAGCTGAAGTTTGCCCTACCTGTAATGGTACAGGCAAAGTGACTCCAACCATTTTGTTGGTTGATGAACTGGAAAGTAAAGTCAATTATATTTTTAAAGAGCTCAATAAACAGAAAGTAGTGATCAAAACTCATACTTATCTGGCATCCTACCTGAACAAGGGGTTCTGGTCTTTAAAAAGGCAATGGGCTTACAAATTTTTCAAAAGCATTAAAGTGGAGGAAATGAGCTCCTATTCACTGACCGAGTATCATTTTTTTGACGAAAATAACGAAGAGATCGTATTCTAATCTCCCTTTAAAATCCCGGTATGTTCATATCGGGATTTTTTTTTAATATTGCCCAGCAATAGTTGGCAGCTGCAATGACGCTCCGACGATGGTTCCTGACATCCTTAAATGAATTTGCGTCACATTATCTGTGACACAACAATAGATGAACGTTAATCTATCTTTTTTACCAATAATTGTTTGATTGATATAAATCATTGTGTATATTTGTTATTTTAAATAGATTAAATTTCCATCAATGAAGCGCGTTTCTATATTAATCTTCTTGTTTTTCATTGGAGTTCACTTGTTTGCTCAGGTTCTTGAACCTGTAAAATGGTCCTTCGAATCCAAACAGGATGGATTAGAAGCTACTTTGATTTTCAAAGCGGTAATTGATAACGGATGGCATTTATATGATACTGAGTTACCTGAGGGAGGCCCTATCAAAACTTCGATTCACTATGCTGATTCAACCTTGTTCGATTTTGTTGGTGTGTTAGGTAAAGAACCTCTGCCCACAGTATACTTGGATAAAACTTTTAACCTTAAGCTTGGTTATTTCACCAAACAGGCGGTGCTTACCCAAAAGATAAAATTAAAGAGCGCTGAAAAAGTAACGATTAAAGGAACTGTTGAATTTATGTCGTGTAACGATGAAACCTGCACCCCACCTACAGAGGCTGATTTTGCATTGCACCTGAATGTCGGATCTTCCAAATCCACAGTGAATACAGCGCCTTCAATTCCATCCAATACTCCGGATCAGAAACCCCATACTTTGGGATGGTTTCTTTTCTTTTCATTTCTGGCCGGGTTGGCTGCTATACTCACCCCATGCGTCTTCCCAATGATTCCGATGACCGTTTCATTTTTTATGAATTCTGGGGAATCGAAATTCAAGTCAAGATTAAATGCAGTCTTCTATGGATTTTCAATTATCGCAATCTATACGGTTATCGGCACTTTAATGTCCGTGATTTTTGGCCCCGGTATCGCTAATTGGTTGAGTACCCATTGGTTGCCAAACCTGATTTTCTTTGCAGTTTTCATGCTTTTTGCCTTCTCTTTCTTTGGATTGTTTGAAATAGTTTTACCAAGCTGGATGGTCAATAAATCAGACCAACAAGTTGATAGAGGTGGGTTGATTGGCTCGTTCTTTATGGCTTTGACCCTTGTGTTGGTTTCATTCTCTTGTACCGGGCCAATTGTGGGAGCCATATTGGTTCAATCGGCTGGTGGTCAAATCTTAAAGCCTATTGTCGGAATGTTCGGATTCTCCATGGCATTTGCCTTGCCATTTACCCTTTTTGCTTTGTTTCCGGCATGGCTTAACAATTTACCCAAGTCGGGCGGATGGCTCAATTCAGTGAAGGTGGTGCTTGGATTTCTTGAATTGGCATTGGGCCTGAAGTTTTTGAGTATTGCCGATCAAACATACCATTGGCGTATTCTAGACAGGGAAGTCTACCTGGCATTGTGGATCGTTATCTTTGTTCTTTTGGGGTTTTATCTGTTGGGCAAGTTGAAATTTGCGCACGACAGTGAGGTGAAATTTTTAACTGTGCCTCGTTTATTGATGGCAATCATCACTTTTTCTTTCGTGGTCTATCTGATACCAGGCATGTTTGGCGCTCCTCTCAAAGCTATTTCAGGATATCTTCCTCCTCAAACTACAATCGACTTTGATTTGCACCAGATTATTCGTGATGAAATTAAAATGGCTGCACCTGGAAATTCAACTTTTACAGTTGCTGGATCAACCGAAGAGTTGTGTGATCAACCCAAATTTGCTGAATTCTTAAAGCTGCCCAATGGGTTGGATGGCTATTTTGACTATGAACAGGGAATGGCCTGTGCCAGGAAAATGAATAAACCTGTATTTATTGATTTCACGGGTCATGGCTGCGTCAATTGTCGTGAAATGGAAGCCAATGTATGGTCGGATACACGCGTATTGGAACGCCTGCGTAAAGATTTTGTAATCATTGCCCTCTATGTGGATGACAAATCCACCTTGCCTGAAAGCGAATGGGTTACATCGACTTACGATGGGAAAGTTAAGAAGACCTTGGGTAAAAAGTATGCCGATTTCCAGATATCCAGATATGGCGTGAATGCTCAACCTTATTATGTATTGCTCGACGGAAAAGAGCAATTGTTGGTTCCTCCTAAAGCCTATGATTTAAATGTCGACCATTTTGTTGAATTTCTGGATACTGCTTTGGCTGAATTTAAAACACGGAAATAAGTGCCATAATTCGGGTTATACTAAAAACTTGATAAATTTGTACACTTCATGGGAAGAGGTATAGAATCCATGGGACACTGCTAACGTGAGTTCGATATAAGCGAATATTACAGATCACAACATTTACCAAATTACTAAATTACCAATTTACTAATTTACTAATTTACCAATTTGCCAATTGGTAAATTCAGAATCTCAAGGCTTATTATTATAAATCAATACTTTAGCCTTTTTTCTTCGTAAATTGATACTGCAATATATTTGAATTAATACAATGTTCCGGTGACCTCGAATACTCGGGGCGAGTTTTAACGTGCTGAATATCAATACTAAAATATCTAAATCTATTGCGCAATTTTTAAAATTGCAGTACTATACTTTGCGATTGTGGAAGTATGAATTTGGTAAATTGGTAAATTACATGCTCAACTAAGCAGATGCTGGCTATTAGGAGTTGGGGATGCAGTATGTTCAGATCATTGAATTAACTTGGTTTCGATGTTAGGTATCCGATTGATCTGTATCAATACATTCTGGCCTGTTTGATATACATTTTAAATTTAACAATCAGTGAAAATAGTTTTTCAAACCATATATAAACGTTATATTTGCGTCAGACTTAAAAAGGAGAGTTGCCGGAGTGGTCGATCGGGACAGACTCGAACTCTGTTGTACCTTTTGGGGTACCGGGGGTTCGAATCCCTCACTCTCCGCAATAAAAAATGGAGGTCTTTTTAGACCTCCATTTTAAAATATTTTAAAAATTAGCCTCTGAAGAACAATGCTTTAACATTGAATAAAGCCATTTTGGGATTTTCTTTAAGCCTGCGGATTGAATAACCGAACCAATCTTTTCCGAAAGGAACTTATATTCATCTTTTGTCCTTTTTTTACAATACTGCTTCTAAGTTCAGGGGTAACGCCGTAAAGCATCTGGAACTCATATCAACGATTTATTGGATCGCCCATCGTATGCGGAGAAACGTTTTCCATATTTATTTTCGTTATCTTTGTAAGGATTTAACATGCAGTGATATGACAACGATCATTATTGAAGATAATAGCCTGCAGGCGAAGCAACTGCTTGAGTATATCAAGACCTTGCCCTATGCTACGGTCATTGAAGAGAAAAAGAAAAGTTTCCGCGAAGCTGCTGAAGAGTGCAATGCGGTATCTGTAGATACGTTCATCGATGAATTAAGCGACAGCATCAAAAAACGTTTTGACCATGCGTGAGGTATGGGTTATATATCCGTCATCATGAGTAAGGTGAGATTATAAAAACAATAAAAGGAGGTCTTATTAGACCTCCCTTCTAAAATTATAAAAACATCAACCTCTAAAAAACAATGCTTTTACGATGTGTGAAGCCATTTGCGGATTTTCTTTAAGCCTGCGGGTTGAATAACCGAACCAATCTTTTCCGAATGGAACGTAAACACGCATCTTATGTCCTTTTTTTACGATACTACTTCTGAGTTCAGGGGTGACACCATAAAGCATCTGGAACTCATATTTCGTCTTATCGAGTTTCTTCTCCTTTATAAACTCGAAAGCTTTATCAACCAGTTGTTTATCATGGGTTGCAATTCCAACATACATCTTTTGGTCAAGCATATAATTCAAGTCGTCGATGTAATGTTCCTGAACTTCCTTAAATTCCTTGTAGGCAATCTCCTTGGCCTCATTGTAAATTCCTTTGCAAAGTCTGAAATTCAGTGGAACTCCGTTGACATGAATATTACTCATATTCAGTAAATCATTCTTTGTCCGTCGCATGTAAGCCTGCAAAACTAGACCTACATGTGCCGGATATTTTTGCTGAAGATGACGGAAAATATCCAGTTCCATATCAACACATTGCGCATCTTCCATGTCTATGCGTATAAAGGTTTTCTTTTCAACTGCCTTCTTTACAACATCTTCAATATTGGCCAGACAAACCTCTTGATTGATTAAAAGGCCAAACATGGAAGGTTTCAGTGAGAAATTTCCAACAATACCTTCGGAGGTGAATCGTTCGATGATGTCGATGTATTTCTTCTTATTCTCCTCAGCCTGTTCGATTGTTTCGATAAATTCGCCAAGTAAATCTACCGTCACTTCAATTCCTTCCTTGTTCAATTGGCGGCATGCCTTCAGTCCTTCCTCAATGGTTTCGCCTGCAATATAACGATGTGAAAATATCCACACCAGCTTTTTGGGCATATACGGCAGTGCATTTGCGAGTAATTGGTTGATCATTTTTTCTAAATTTCTATTCTTGATTTATGATGTAAAAATACTTCTAAAAAGGGCCTGCTTACAATGATGTTTATCAAGGTCAACTTATGATTTTACTCAGGTTTTATTTTGAATTTGCTCTTTATAAACGATTTGATCATTTCGGAGGCAAAATAATCTTCACAATAGGGGTTTACTGGTAATTATTTTTTTATTTTTGGCAAAAATATATTGATCGGAAGCATATGAAAAATACGTCATCGGTACTTATTGTTATTTTGTTTATTGCAGTTGCCGGGATCTATATCCTGCATTTTAGTGGAAATAAATCAAATGGTTCAGTAAAAGTTGGTACTAACGCAAGCGGTGCTTCTACGGACTTAAAGATTGCCTATATAAAGGTTGATTCTTTGGTGGTTAATTACGATTTTGCCCAGGAAATGCAGGAGAACTTTGCCAAACAACAGGAAGCTTATACCAAAGAATACGGAGAAAAACGCAATCGCTTTGAATCTCAGGCTGCCTCTTTTCAGGAAAAAGTACAGCGTGGTGGATTTCTGACTCAGGAAAGCGCGATGCAGGAAAGAAACAAATTAATGAGTGATGAACAACAAATCACCAAGCTTGATCAGGAATTATCAACCAAACTATCTCAGATACAGGGAGATAATAATAAACAATTGTTGGATAGCCTGATAACTTACTTGAAGATATTTAATAAAGACAAGAAATATACTTATATTTTGAATGCCGGTGATGTTTTAATCGGTGATGAATCTCATAATATTACCAAAGAGGTTTTGACAAATATGAATATCAGGCTTTCAAAAGCCAGAGCAAAATAGTTGAGATGCTCAGCTATTAAAAAATAAAAAATTAAACACATAGATATATCCCGAGGCCTCGGGAAATAGACATTAAAAACTATGTTACCTATGTATCTATGTGTTTAATTTTAAAGTCACAGCAAATAAATAGATCCGAATGTCCTTCGGATTTTTTTATTTCATAGTAATTGAAATTTCAGACCATGTTTGCAGATCGGTACATTCAGAACAATATTGTATATCCGTCCTTCATCAAAGAAAATTCCAACCCTTTACCTTTAATGGTGGTGGTGATTCCATGCCTGAATGAGCCTGAAATAATCCGAACACTCGAATCTGTTTGGGCTTGCGAGCCGATAAATTCCTATTGTGAGGTGATTGTCGCAGTCAATGATTCGGAAACCAGTTCTCAGGAAGTGAAAGATTTTAACCATGAAACCTTTATAAAATTGGTTGAATGGAAGAAGTTATACGACCGCGATAATTTGATATTGCAGCCCATTTATGCTCCATCGGTACAGGCAAAGTTTGCAGGTGCCGGTATGGCCCGAAAGATTGGCATGGATGAGGCAGTCCGCAGGCTGAATGAGGTTAACAAGCCTGAGGGTGTCATTATTTCACTGGATTCAGATTGCCTGGTTTCGAACAATTATCTGAAACGCATTGAGACTGTTTTTTCTGAAAGCAAATCCGTTTTTGCAGCTACCATTAACTTCAGGCATCGTTTTGAGGAGATGGACGATCCCCGGCAGGAAGAGGGAATGCGTTTGTATGAAGATTATTTGCATTACTACAAGCAGGCCCTGGAATATGCAGGATTTCCGAATTCCATATATACCATTGGGTCCGCATTTGCGGTCAGGGCAGAGGCTTATGTGAAGCAGGGTGGAATGAATCGTCGGCAAGCCGGGGAGGACTTTTACTTCCTGCACAAGCTCACCAAATTGGGTCAGATGACTGAAATTAATGATGTATTTGTATATCCATCCGGTCGTGTTTCAGACCGCGTACCTTTCGGAACAGGCGCTGCGATGACCAAATGGAAGAATCATACTGATGATTTGACCCGGACCTACTGCCTTGATGCCTTTCTGGACCTCAAGCAATTGTTTGACCGTATAGGAGAATT
>Ga0209123_1003227_pt1 | contig 12516 bp, 10 predicted proteins | sample BarGraIncu00431A_FD_184500 | JGI IMG/M metagenome (GOLD analysis project Ga0209123, IMG submission 184500) | Arctic peat soil microbial communities from Barrow, Alaska, USA - Barrow Graham LP Incubations 004-31A (SPAdes) (version 2) | ecosystem: Environmental > Terrestrial > Soil > Wetlands >...
ATCAACCACCAGAACATTTGAGCGTGATTACAGAAAGTTTGATGATGTTCGTGAACGTGTGAGCACATTTGCAGTTAGTTGCGCTGAGAAGCTCAGAAAACAGCATTCCATGTGTAATACAATTCAAGTGTTTATTCAATCCAATAGATTTAGCGAACACGATGAACAGTATTCAAATGGAGTTGTAATAAAATTGCCATTCCCAACCGCCTCTTCTATTGAAATTGTTGAATTTGCAGTCAAAGGATTAAAATCTATATTTAAAGAATATATTGGATATAAACGTGCTGGAGTTGTTTTAATGGATTTCGTTCAGGATAATGAATATCAACAATCATTGTTCTATAACACAAATCCTAAACATAAACAATTAATGGAAGCAATCGACCATTTAAATGATAAGTTTGGAACAAAAGTTCGGTTAGCCTCTCAGGATATAAAAGTTCATAAAATGAAACAAGAACGACTATCACCATGTTACACTACCAAAATATCTGACTGTATTACTGTTAATCCTTAAAATAAAGAAGAAAACCACCTTAGTGACTTATATTACAAAACAAACTGCTTACTTCTTAATTGGGTTCATCATCTCTTATAAAAAATATGGAGAGAATAACTAAAATCATCACAGTAGTTTCAAAGTTGTACGATATTGACATCGTGGAATTTGTAACCAAAAATTCAGGAAACAAAAGGCGTAGAATACCATTTAGAACATTGAATTATCTTTGTTACGAAGGCATTTTGAATGGTGAAACAACAATCAATTTAAAGGAATTGAGTAGTTTACTTCGCTGTCCTGAAGCGTTGATTATCTCATCACACGAAAGGACTAAAATGATAATGAAAAATGTTCAACCTGATGCAAATTGCATTGCAGCTTTGCAGAATCTTATAGCGAAATAATAACGTAAGCAATAGACAATCTAAAAGTTCATATGATAAAACAAGAACTTCTATTTCAACGTTATATAACAATAATAACAGATTGTATAACGATAAACGTATAAAATTATGTGCTATGCAATAACCATCAATGAAAAGAAAATTGAAAAACTGGCTGAAAAAATTGGAAAAGCCATTCGTGCAACAATTGAGATAGATTTTGATAAAAATTTATACCGACCTTATTTTTTCGTTTCTGGATTCTCATTTCCTGACCTTCCCGTATTGGTAGAAAACAAGTTAGAACTATTTAAATGGGGGTTAATACCTTCTTGGGTCAAAGATGAAAAAACAGCTAATGAACTCAGGTCTAATACACTCAATGCAAAATCTGAAACAGCTTTTGAAAAGCCTTCTTTTAGAAAAGCAATAGCCTCTCAACGTTGTGTTATTCCTGCAAATGGTTTTGTTGAATGGCAAACAGTTGATAAGGATAAGATACCATACTTTATAAAACCAAGTGATTCTGACCTTTTCCTTTTTGGTGGCTTGTATGACACATGGATAAATCCTATTACTCATGAAGCCGTAAATACATTTTCAATAATTACAACAGATGCAAACCCTTTAATGGCAGAAATTCATAATACTAAGAAGCGAATGCCATTTATCCTTGAAAATTCAAAATTGGATGCATGGCTGAATTTATCAACATCTAAAGAAACTATTCAATCATTATTTAGCTCCTATGATGAAAAATATATGACAGCATACAAAATATCGAAACAAGTCAATAGTTCAAAGAATAACAGAAATATCCCTAGTATTATTGACCCTATTGAAATTATTGGAGAATCTCAATTGTCACTATTTTGAATTATTCAATTATGAAAAAAGTTACAACCCTTTATCTTTTACTATTTTTCCATTTTGGTTTAATAAGTCAAATTCGAAAAGAATTTTGCATGTTGGAGAATTTATTGATTCGCTTATGTAAAATCCAAAAAAATCTACTGTCAAACAATTTTCGTCAAAAAATGGTCTCTTTTTTCGTTTTTAAGATTCTAATTATTGTTATTGTGTTGATAATCAGATATAAATAAAAAGTAGTGTGGACCAGCGGGGGAATCGGATGACCGGCTCGCGTTTTTTATTCAGGTTTTTTTTAAATAATTAAGTAGAATTATTGAATCTCTTCCTTCGTCACCGTATTTTCCGGGTCATTAAGTTCATGAACCGGTTTATGAAGGACCATTTTGTCGAAAAGAACAAAAAGCACCGGAACAATGATTAACGAGAGGAACAACGAACTGATCAATCCGCCTATTAACACCCAACCGAGGCTGCTTTTCCATTCGGCACCCGAACCGGTAGCCAACGCGATGGGTAACATTCCCACAATCAGGGCCAGGTTGGTCATTAAAATAGGTCTGAACCGTAATCGGGTTGCTTCCATGGCAGCTTCCACGGCATTGATGCCTTTCTCGCGCAGATTGCTGGCAAAATCGACCACCAGTATCGCATTTTTCGCCACCAACCCCATCAACATGATAATACCCATCATTGAAAATATGCTGAGGCTCTTCTGTGCCAGTGCCAGTGCCAGCAATGCCCCGATAATGGAAAGAGGTAAGGACAGCATGACCACAAACGGATATACGTAACTATCATACAAAGCTACCATAACGAGGTACATCAGCAAAATGGATGCAAGTAAAGCGGTTATCAGGCTCACAAATGATTCCGACTGCCTTTGCATATCCCCGGCATAAAACACATCCACTCCCGCGGGCATTTTTGTATCGGCCAGCAGTACCACCAATTCATCTTTAATGGTTCCCGTGGTTTTTCCTATGGTTTGTCCGGTAATGGCAACAGCGGGTAATTTGTTATACCTATCCAACCGCGATGGACTTTCCCCTTCGGTGATATCGGCAATCTGATTCAGTTTGATAACTGCCCCGGAATGGTTTACAAAACTCATATTTTCAAGATCGGAGCGGCTTTTCCGGTTGAATTCATCCAACGAAATCAGGATGTCGTATTCATTATCCCCTTCGGCATATTTTAAATCGGTATTTCCTTCAAAAGCCATATACATATTGGCTCCCATCTCGCCAAGAGTTAATCCAAGTTTGGCCATTTTATCACGATCAACTTTAATGACATACTCTTTATTTCCCTTATCCAAAGAGGATTCTATTTTGGAAGTTCCTTTTATGCTCTTCAGTTTGGCCATAACCACCTCACTATAAGCCGTTACTTTTTTATAATCACTTCCCCGTATATGAATTTCAATCGGATCGGTGGAAGTTCCCAGTATGCTCAGCTCATGTGTCTTAAATTCCGGTCCGGGAAAAGTGGATGTCAAGTCACGTTGTAATTGCTTTGCAAAGATTTTAGTCGATGTTTTTCGGTCCTTTGTCGGCACAAGTTTAACCGAAAATTCTGCTATATAAGGTGTACTCATGATCGAAACCGTTTTCCCGCTACTCGATCCCACCTTGGTATAAACCAACTGAATTTCGGGGTAACTTTTCAGTTTGGTTTCAATTTGTCCGCACAGGCTGTTTGTATATTCCAATGTGGCGGTATGATCAAGTTCCATGGTCAGATTAAATTCACTCCTGTCGCCCTGATCCAAAAATTCGGTCTGGATAAATCCTTTTGATATTAATAAAAACGAACTTAAAAACAATATAACCACTCCGCTAAGCACAGTCACTTTGTGATGTAAAGCCCAGTTCAACCCTTGCAATAATTTATCCCTTATCTGATTGATGATTTTCTCAAAATAGAGTAAAAATCGATCATACGCATTGTCTTTGTTGAATACCTTCAGTTTTGCAAATCGCGATGTCAACAGCGGAACCAGCGTGAAAGAAACCAACAAACTAAACAACAGTGAGAATACTACTACCAGCGAAAAAGATCTCAGAATCTGACCCGTCAGACCCGAAGTGAGTCCGATAGGAAGAAACACAACAATCAGAACAATAGTAATTGAAAAAACGGTGGTACCCAGTTCGTTCGTTGCGTCGAGAGTTGCCCGCCAACGCGATTTTCCCATTTCCATATGCCGGTAAATATTTTCCAGCACCACAATAGCATCATCGACTATGGCCCCTACAACTATGGATAAAGCCAGCAGAGTCAATAAGTTCAGCGAGAAGCCGAAAATTTTAAATACGATAAACGTGGAAACCAATGATGTAGGTATGGCAATAAAAATGAACAGCAGGTTACGGATGTTATGCAGAAAAAACAACATGGTAAGCGACACCAGGATAATAGCCAGCAGCAAATCGTACATTACGCCGTTCACTGCGTCTTTTGTAAAATCGGACGTGTCGGTAGCAATGGTGAATTTAAGCTTCTGCGAGGCATATTCTTTTTCAAAGGAAGCTATATCTTTTTTTATTTCGGCACTAATCTCTACCGCGTTGGCTCCTGTTTGTTTCTGAATGGATAAACCGATAGCGGGTCGTCCATTGATTCTCGCCAGTCTGACAGATTCTTTCATGCCGTCAACCACTGTGGCAACATCCTCCAACCGGATAAGCGATCCATCTTTGGCTGCACCAACCACTTGTTCACGAAGAGTTTCCAGGTTGGTGAATTTTCCGGATATACGAATCAGCATTCGCTTTTCGTCACTGTTGATTTTACCGGTTGGAAAGTCAAGGTTGGAAGCTTGTATCATTTGTTTAAGCTGGAGAATCGAAATTCCGTACCGATTCAGTTTTTCCGAATTTGCTTTCACCTGAATTTCCCGTTCATTTCCTCCGATTATATCTACCTTAGCCACTCCTTGCACCTGTGAAAGAAGCGGTTTAATTTCCTTGTCGATCAAATCGTAAAACTCTTTATCGGGAATATTCGAGTTTACCGCTATGTTTATGATCGGGTAGTTATTAATGTCAAATTTAACAAACTGCGGATCTTTGGCATTCTGGGGAAGATTGTTCTTTATAATATTTATTTTCCGCTGGCACTCGGTCAGTTTGGCATCGGCATCGGTACCATCAACGTATTGAACAAGTACCATCGAAAACCCTTCATAAGAATAGGATGAGATTGTTTTTATGCCTTCTATGGCCGACACTGCATCCTCCACAGGCTTAGTTACAGCATTCTCTACTTCCGACGGCGAAGCACCCGGATAAACCGTGGTAATGGTATTCATCGGTATATCCAGGTTCGGAGTTAACTCTTTGCTCAATTGAAAATAGGAATAAATTCCTCCAATGATAAGAATGGCAAACAATACAACAGGAATGGTGGTTCGTTTGACTGATATATCTGTTATTTTCATTTTGTATGGCTCTTAATTAATTATCTTCACTTGATCGTTATTATTCAGGTTCAACTGACCGTTATAAATGACCTCATCTCCATTGTTTAAACCGGAAACAATTTCTATATAATCATCGTTGCTGGTGCCGGTTTCTATATCTTTCAAAACGGCTTTATTATTTTCAACTACAAAAACCCGTGGTTTTTCCATACTCCCTGTAATGCTTTCTTTCCTTATGACCATGCATTTTTTTGTAGTAACCGGAAATTGAACTTCGGCATAAAGCCCTGATTTTAATGTCACCTCTTTGCTATTGTTCAAGGTAATTTCAACATCAAACTTCATGGCCTGATCGGCCTTAACGGCAACAGCAGTAACTTTTCCGGTAAAAGTACGGCTTGGGAAAACCGAAATGTTCACATTGACGGTCTGGTTTTTACTGGTCTGGTAAATATCATTTCCATCCATTTTCACATGTAGTTTGAGTTGATTGTTATCCACTATTTCACATATAGGCGTGCCTCCCGACAAAAACTGTCCTTCCGTGATAAATTTCTGATTGATTACACCGGATATAGGTGCCGTGATGGAAGTATTGGATAATTCTTTTTTCGCTCTGATCAGATCGGCTTCTGCTTTTTTCAGTCCTATCTGAGCCTGTTCCAAATCGTGCTTGCTGATAGCATCACCTTCACTCAATCGTTTATAGCGTTCTATATCTTTTTTCTGTTGGTCCACATTAGCTTCGGCAACCATAACCGCTGCCGAAATGGTTTCATCTTCGACCTTTGCTATTAGTTCTCCTTTCCGGACAGCATCACCCAGGTTTTTGTACAAACGGATAATTTTACCCTGGGTCTGCGAAACTACGGTAAGTTGCTGGTTTGCTTCCAGACTTCCGTTTGATTGTATATTCAGTTTAATTTCAGAAACTTTTGCACGTTCCACCTTTACGGGTATGGCATCCACTTCTTTGGCTGCCATGGCAACTTCACTGTTGATTTTGGCTTTGTTCTTACTGAGTTGAAAATAAACTCCACCTATAGCAATCAAGATGATAACCGCGATAATAATATTCCTTACAGATTTCATATTTTCTTATTTTATTTTGTGTTGATGATTGATTGAAGTTCTCCGGTCGATTTTTTCAAATCCAGTCCGGCAATTCTGTATTTCAGCAATTGCTGGTTATAAAGGCTTTCGGCTTCGAGAAGCGATGTTTCTACACTCAGCAAATCGGTCAGTGACGCCAAACCTTCGTCAAAACGGAGTTTTATCTGTTTGTACACATCCTGCGCCAACGCTTTGTTTTCCTGCTGATTGTTCAACCCTTTCCATGCTGACAGTAACGTATTCATCGAATTCCGATAGGCAACACCCAATTGTTGATTGTTTGTCTCAATATCTTCATTCAATTCCTGCAACTGTAATTTGGATTGCATCAATTTGTCCCTGCGCAGTCCCGAACTGAAAATGGGAATGGTTGCCTTAAGTCCAATTGTGTTTGCATTGGAAAGATTATCAAGCGTGAATTTTGTGGTATAACTGCTGTAATTGAATTGTCCGAATACCGCCAGATTGGGATAGTAAGCCGCCTGATCCGATTTAATTTTCAGTTTTGCCAAATCCTTTTGTTTTTGCATTAACTGGAAATCATAAAGCCTTTCCAATGAGAATTGTTCGATCGACGGTTCAACCACATTTTCAACTTCAGCACCCAGCGTGTCTAAAACCATCTTGGTCTCCACCGGTATACCGCAATGAATCTTGAGTATTTGTTCCCGAATATCAATCGCATTGATAAGCATTTCACGTTTTGTTTTCAGGTTGGCTACCTGAACTTTCACCCGGCTTACATCTGTCTTTTTTACAAAATCGTTTTCATACTGAAGTTTGAGTATTTTATTTAACGACTCAAGATTATCAATATTCTCATTCAAAATTTTCAGGTCCAAATAATTATTGATAATTTGATAATAAGTTGAAGTTATATCATAAATAACTTCATCCTTGGTTTTAGTATACATCACCTCACGGATTTCACCGGCTTTCCGGGCCTGCTGAATTCCGGTCAGATAGGGCTGGCTGTAAACCAACTGGCTTACCGTGACTCCTGTGGAAAGAATATGCAGAGCATCAACTCCTTCCAATGATCCTAATAGCGGAAGAAGGTCTTGCGGTAACGAAGATGCAAAACCGGCAGGTAAATTGATTCCCGGAATTCCCATTCTGGTATAATTTATACCTCCATCAACCTGCGGTAATCCATGAGCGATTGCTTCTTTTGTTTTGTATTTACTTTCTGACTTGACTAATGCTGCTTTTTTAATTTCCGCATTGTTTGTAACAGCATCCGTCAATAATTTCTGGAGATTATATGTTATTTCCTGTGACATTCCCTTGGTCGGGAATACAAGAAAGCATATAAGCAAGAATCTCATTACATGTTTCATACCTATTATTTGTTTAAACAGACCTAATTAGTTCGGGAATTTCCGAACCATTATAATAAAAAAATATATTATAAATTTGAATTTTTAAATGCTTCTATTTTAGAAAGAAAAAATCGGGTACCTTTTGCAATATTCTTCAAAACGATGGCATTTTTAGAATCTTTATTTTCTTTCAATTCAAGTACCTGATCTATAATATTCCCATAGTTATTAAATTTTTTCTCAATTTCAGCAATTAACAGATTAACGTCTGAAAATGAAATATGGAAATATCTTTTCCGGTCATTATGATATGTTACATATTCAATGGCATTTCGTAGTTCCAGATTTTTAAGAGCTGCACTGGCTGAACTCTTGCTGATTTGCATTTCGGCAACTATTTCGTCAAAAGTGAACTCTTCTTTGTCCATAACCATAAGTAATCCAAGAACCCGTCCGGCAATAGGTTGGTAACCTTGCTTTTCCATATAGCGACCAATCGTTTCAATAAGTTCCTTTTGTTTTTCAATCTTTTCTATCTTTTCCACAGCTCTGATTTTTGGCGCAAAGATAATAGTTTTTTTAGTTCGGGGATTATCGAACCAAAAATAGCATCTTCTTTTTAAACTAATATAACATCTACAGAAAAAATAGAATCAATATTGATGAAACTAAGGATATTAGTTCTTCTATGTTGTATTCCAAATATCAAGAGTATTATTATATTTTTTTAATGTTGCATTAAAATATCCATTATCTTTTTAATCAGAAAGTTGAAGAGGAAATAGGCTCTGCTGGGGAGCAACCTATTAGCAATAAGCTTTCTGCGTTAGACAGTAAATGTAAAGGGGATGGCATTTTGATCTGCCCCCAAAAAGTTGGACGGATTAATAATTAAAATTTAATTGGACTGAGTTCGGAAGTTTACCGGACTTAGTCCTTTTAGTTTTTCTTTGATTCTAAAGTTGTTATAATAATAAATATAGTTTTTAAGCTCATATTCAAAATTTTCGATAGAGCTAAATTTCTGTAAATATAGCAATTCTGATTTAAGCAATCCAAAAAAGTTTTCCATAACTGCCACCAACCATTTTTCCAATTATTTTTAAAAAAGTATAAAAACCCTTTATGAATGCGGTTATCCGTTAATCCTTCTACTTAGCAGATGACTTTAAGTCAATAGATAAGTAAGAAAACAGACACCTGTTTTAAACCGGTTGCGGGGCAATATGCTAAAATATAGTAAAAGTTGTGGACTAAGCATATATTTTAGTTAATCTGAAAAGGAAAAACTTAATGTCAATAATTCCTCTGAGAGATGCTCTGAAAGCTTTAATTTTAGCATTAAAAGATTCAGCCGATGCGTTTGTAGAACGATTTATAAAGAAATTAAGAATCTCATCATAATGCTCATATATTGTTCCAGCAATCGTATTAAATGATTTAAATCCAGATTCACCCACTTTGTTGTACCATCTTGCAAGGCTCAATCTAGCAACATCTTTAATAATATTTTTAGCGTATATCATTCTCAAAGAATGTGTCAGCGAATAAGCTTGTTGTAAATCAGGGTATTGTTCAAAAAGAATTTCTGCTCTAAACTTTTGGCTTTCTGTCCATTTTTCAGGAGACTTGAAAAGCAAATATCTACTTCTAGCCAGTAATTGCTTGGCTGTATCTCCATTTCTAAATAAAACAGGTTGATACTTAGTTTCATACAATTTAGTTTCTTCCTTGGCATTTGTTTCCTCATTAATGGCATCCCAACGATGAGCTACCTATTTTTACATGGCAACAGCATACGAACATTACACTCGAAAATGGGATTCAACTATAACCGAAAGAATGATGGAGCCTGATACATATCCTACACTTAAACCTTGGGCGGTTCAATTACTATTGCAATGGACCCGACAAGACCCTGTCAGCCAGAAAGAATTGACAAGAGTTGAAAATGTATATGCTATTCAGAGAAACCGAAATCCATTTATTGATTATCCTGACTTAATTGAATATATTTGGGGTAATAAGGTTGGAACAGCTTGGCACTTTTCTATTACCGATAATCCTGAAACAATAAAACCGAAACTGAAAATTTATCCAAATCCAACAAAAGATAAAGTCAATATAGAAACGGAATTGACTGATGGCACTATTAGTTACAAAGTTATTACTCTAACTGGTTCAATCGTTTTGTCAGGTACGACTGAGGGGAAAAGTATTAATATTTCAACGTTGCCAAGTGGAGTATATCAATTTGTAGTTGAAAATAAAGCTGAAAAGTTAGTTAATAAATTGGTAGTACTGTAATTTAATCTGCAATTTAAATACTGAAAGAGACTTTCTCACGAGAGCCTCTTTCATATTTAATTAACACTGTTTTAACCTATTAAATAGGACAGTATTGCAAAGATAATAAATATTATTTTTATTTGAAAAAATCATATAAATTCTCGCAAATACTTTCAATCCCAATAATAAACTAAACACAATTTCCAAAATATAGTATCTAAAAATAATTGCCAACAATTTTTATGTACACAGACTAATTCAATGAGTCTTCTTTGTACAGTTCATCATTAAATCTTGTATAATTAATACTTCTGGTTTTTATATTGTTATTGTCTTTTTTATGGTCAAGATGTGTTTTAATTAAAACAATTGATGAGAAATCCTCTGATTTATGTTCCTGTTCAAAAACATAGGGATTTGAAATTAAACTCATCGATAAATTCTTATTGTTACTTTTTTTGATTCTGATAAAATCAATCAAATATTCACTGTCACTAATATTAGAATAGTCAATAGAAGTGTTCTTCTTATATATTGCTATAATAGTATCTATTGAATTTGTTTTTATTACTTCAATCTTTTTAATCAACATTCTTACATATTTCTGTATTTCATATTTGTCTTTCTCAATGGTTGTCATCCTATTGTTTAATGTTTCGACATCTACTTCAAAAGAACTTTCAACTTCATAAAGCAATTTTGATTTTTCAGTAATAATTTTTTCAATTGTAGATATTTGATTATCAATGTCATTTATTTTTTTCTGGTAATCATTTCCTAATTTTGATATATCGGCATTTTTAGCTTTAATTCTAGTTCTTAAAATCGTATCCTCGGCTGATTTGCTTAATTCATATTCTTCTATTTTGTATTTTAAATTTTCGATTTCAGATTTAATATTATCTATATTCAATAATTTATTTCTTTCTTGTAATTCTGTAACTAATGATTTAATATTTTCCTTTATATATGACCATATTACACTATCTAACATTATCATTGATAACTGTTTGTTATTTGTGCATTTATTTAATGTATTTCTCGATTCACTACATCTATAGAAGTGAGAGTTATAACTTTTCTTTCTATATTCTCCACTATAAAAATGACTGCAATTTGGACAAATAATCAGTTTTGATAATATGGTAGTGTGTTTAGTACTCTTATCTGCAAGTAAATTTTTTGATAGAAGTTTTATTTGAATTTCAAGATATAATTTATCCTCAATAATTTTGGGATATTTGATATCCATTTTTGAAGACTCAACATATTTGTCTGCGTCTAAATTACCATAGTTCCAAAATTCGGGATTTTTGTGCTTATTATTTGTTGTTTTAAATCCTGTATATGCTTTTTCCTTTAATAATTTATTTATATTTCTTTTTTTATGAAGATATGGCTCAAATCCTTTTGAAATACATTCATGAGCAATTTTTGCAGTGCTTGCTTTTGATTTGTCACCATCTATTCCATTTAAATACCAATTTAAGACAGTCTTAATTTGAACTGCAGCTTTTTCATTAATTCTATATGTGTTTTTTTTTGCAACTTCATCAAAATATCTCTCATATCCAAACAACGGTATACCTGTAATACTAAATCCTTCAGCAAATAGACGTTTCTTCCCACGTGCAAAACGCTCTTTCTTTGTTCGCATTTCAGATTCAGATAATGTAGCAAAAATTGAAAACATTATTTGGTTGCTCTCATTTAGTCTACCATCATCTTCAAATAATTTTAAATTATTATCTTTGACGTATAATTGAATATTATTTTCTTTTAGATAGTGCTCTATTTCAAATAATACATATTTATAACGAGACAATCTTGAAAATTCTGTTATAAATATGGTTCTACAATTTGGGTTGGCTTTCAAACAATCTATTACAAGTTTGAAGCCTTCTTTATTGACAAAAGATTTAAAACCGCTTTCTTTGGTTGAGATGATATGTTGTTTTTTGTAACCAAGTGACTCTGAATATTCTTTTAAAGCAACTTCTTGAGCACTATAATCTTGTGAAAGTGTACTAACTCTTGATAGTATTATACATTCAGGTCCAAAATGATTTGTTGAAGTCATAATTTTGTTTTTTAAAATTATTTTGCAACAAAGATATATAAAAAAAGGTGTAAATCGAACACAATATAATTATGGTAGGTCCTCCCGGAGCAGGAAAGTCCATGTTGGCCAAGCGAATACCCACTATTTTGCCACCGTTAACCTTGCAGGAAGCGTTAGAAACCACCAAAATTCATTCTGTTGCCGGAAATATCGACAGCAATACATCACTTATTTCGCAACGCCCGTTTCGCAGTCCACACCATACCATTTCAGATGACACTCTAGTGTTTGTGGTGGTGTAAAAATATTTTATATTGAAATATAAAATATTGAAAATGTTCATTCTTTTTCTTCAAATAAATTTATTTCCATTTCCATTAAAACGATCGTAATAATTACTCCCGCCAACATCAGTAAATGTCATATTATTTTTTGTAATCACCTGTTTTCGTTTTTTGAATTTATCCAATTTATTTAGGTGTTTTTTTTTCTTTTCTAATTTCTCTTTTGATTCAGTTTCTTGATTTTCGTAATTTTTCTTTTCG
>Ga0209123_1003228_pt1 | contig 12514 bp, 10 predicted proteins | sample BarGraIncu00431A_FD_184500 | JGI IMG/M metagenome (GOLD analysis project Ga0209123, IMG submission 184500) | Arctic peat soil microbial communities from Barrow, Alaska, USA - Barrow Graham LP Incubations 004-31A (SPAdes) (version 2) | ecosystem: Environmental > Terrestrial > Soil > Wetlands >...
CTAATTCAAAATATAAAAATGGTACATATACAGGCACTGGAAATGGGTATATGTCTGATATAACTGTGTCAGTTAGGATAAATAATGATAAGATTACAAATGTGGACGTTGCTTCCATAAATGATAGTTATCAGGAACCGGTTAATATTGTTCCACAAGAAATCGTACAAGCACAATCATCAAATGTTGACGCAGTATCAGGTGCTACACATACTAGCAATGGAATCATGAGTGCTGTGGCGGATGCATTAGGTAAGGCAATGATATAAAAAAGTTAAAAAAGAATATAGAGAGGAAGGTTTTTTTATGAAGATTAAAGCATTATTATTATCAATACTTATGGTAGTTTCATTAATGGTAGGATGCACGTCTACAAAATCAACAAATTCATCAAGCCCTGATGCAGAAACATCAGCAACAGTAAAGAAGTAAAAAGAGTTAGTAGCATTTGTTAGGGTTAACAGATATCATTTTAGATTCTCTCAGACTTAGTGTTTGAGGGAATTTTCTTTATTTTCACCCAATTGACAGATGCATCAACTATAGATGGCATCTGTGTGGTATAATGAAATATAAAAAATGATAAAGGGGGGGAAGTATAATGAATATACCATTGATTATAGTGGTTTTATATATTATTATATTGCTTGGGGTTTCGTGGTATTCTACTAAATTATCTAAAAAAGGGGGGGCTGAAGGATTTCTACTTGCAGGAAGGGGTATGCCTGCAACTGTTGTCGCCGTTATGGTGGCTGGACTTGCAGTAGGCGGAGCTTCAACAGTTGGAGTTGCAGAAAGTGCATACACAAAAGGTATTTCTGCAGGAATGTATAATGCGGCTTGGGCTGCTGGTGCAGCTATAGCAGGTTTAGTTGTAGCTAAAAAATTTAGAAAAATGACGATAACTACTGTTCCAGAATTATTAGGTAAATATTATGGTAAATCAGGAAAACTTTTAGGAGTAATTGGCCAATTAGTTATTCAAATGGTAATTACATCTCTTCAATATGTTGCAGGAGCATCTATATTAAATGCATTATTACCTGATGTATTCACATTTAAACTTGGAATGATTACTACTGCTGTGGTTTTTGTTAGTATTACCCTTATAGGGGGCTATTGGGCAGCAGGACTTAGCAATATTATAAATGTCATTGTAATTTACGTAGGACTTATAATGGGCGCTGTAGCTGCCTTAAGTAATATTGGAGGAATGGATAATATAGTTTCAAAACTAAATCCAGCTACTCCATGGTTTAACCCTATTGCGGGTGTTGGTGGAGCAATCGTACTTGCTTGGTTCGTTGTTATGATTACTCAATCTATGTCTAACCAAGCAGTTGTCCAAGTGTCATTTGCAGCTAAAGATGGTGACGTAGCAAGAAAAGGCTATTTACTTGGTGCTTTGTTTATACTCCCAGTGGGATTTATAGCAGCATTATATGGAATAATTGCAGCAGCTCAGTTCCCAGGGCTTCCAAATGCAGCTATGGCTCTTCCCAAAGTTGTTATGTCACTTAATCCAGTTGTGGCTGGAATTACTTTATCAGGACTATGGGCTGCAGATGTTTCTACAGCTACAGGGTTACTTTTAGGAAGTGCAACACTAGTAATTAACGATGTGTTAAAAGTATATGTAAAATCAGATTTAACTCAGAAACAAGAGTTAATGTATTCACGAATTATAGTTTTGATAATGAGCATTATAACATACATTCTTGCTAGTACTGTAGTTGGAATACTAAGTACTTTACTAATAGGATTGTCATTAACTACTGCATTTACTATTTTAGTATTGTTTACAATGTTTGCACCAAAGCTATGTAAAAAGAGTGCCGCTGTTTGGACACTAAGCGTTGGAATATTAATACTTGTAGCGTGGACATTTATTCCAGCAACTCATATAGTATCTCATCCTATATATTTAGAATGGCCAATATGCCTTGCTACTTTCTTTTTAGTATATATATTTGATAAAAGACCAGCTATTACATATGAATCAGATAAAAAATATACATTACAAAATTAGAAATACGTATTGTCTATTAATAGCAATAATATCTAAAGTTAATCCATGCTCCTTAATTTTTTGATATGTACATTGATATTTTGATGTTTTAATATTAGTAAGATATTTGAAAGTCTTAGTAAGTATCAATAGCTAGACCAGGCTATAATAGTATAAACAGCTTCGTAATAATTTTTGTTTTATAATATTAATAAAAATTATACAGGTATGATAGGAGTCTGTTATCGGAAAATTAGGGGGTAATTTTTATGAAAAAAGTAGCACAATTAATTTCTAAGTATTTTGGTCTTATAATTATTATATTTATGGTACTTGGATTTGTAACACCAGGTTCGTACAAATGGGTAACATCTAAAATATTCGGGCAGTCTTTCATTAATATTTTATTAGGTATCATTATGTTTGGTATGGGTATGACACTAAGCATAGACGATTTTAAAACAGTGCTAAAAAGACCTATTGATGTTTTTAAAGGAACGGCTGCACAATTTATAATTATGCCTGGACTTGCATTCTTATTATCAAAAGCATTTGGACTTGAAGAAGCACTTATGGTTGGAGTAGTATTAGTGGGCACTTGCCCAGGAGGAACGGCTTCCAACGTTATTTCATATATGGCTGGAGGGGATGTAGCTTTATCTGTTGCTATGACAACAGTCTCAACACTTATTGCACCACTTTTGACGCCGGCAATTACATATTTATTGATTAAAAAAACGGTTAGTTTTGATCCAATAGATATGTTTATAAGCATCATACAAGTAGTATTAATTCCAATTGCATTAGGATTAATTGTAAAGACGATTATAAAAGAAAAAGCAAATGTTGTAGAGGATTATATGCCTGCAGTTTCTACAATTTCAATTGCATGTATTGTGGGGGGGGTAATTGGAGCAAACTCAGAAAAAATATTGAGCTCTTTAGGTGTAATAGTTATAGTAGTTATACTTCATAATTTATGTGGATATGCACTTGGATATTTTGTGGGAAAATTTACTGGTATGGATCGTAAAAAGTGTATCACGATTGCAATTGAAGTAGGTATGCAAAACTCAGGACTAGCAGCATCACTAGCCGCAAGTCAATTTGCAGCAATGCCACTAGCTGCAGTTCCTGCGGCATTGTTTAGTGCATGGCACAATATATCCGGCTCAATCTTTGCTTGGGGCGCAAGAACAATAGAAGAAAAAAAATCTCATACTCAAAATATGTAGAAAAACATGAAGAGAAGCAAATCCTATTATATGTAGGATTTGCTTTTTTTATTGTCTAATTGTAATATATATATATAATACTTTATATTTTAACATTTTAGGTGGTGGATGATATGATGTTGCTAGGCAGTATGAACAAATATGATAAGCAAAAATTTGATTGGGGTGAAATTTCATGGATACATGAACCAATTCATTCTCCATACACTACTAGGCTAAGTGTAGGACAAGTGAAAATCTACTGTGGGTGCATGCAAAAAAAACACTTACATCTAGGACAGGAACAGCTTTTTTATGTGGCCGAGGGACAAGGAACTTTTATTACAAATGGGAAAAAAGAAGATGTTAGTAAAGCCATGTTTATTTACTGCCCGCCATATTCAGAGCATGAAGTACATAACACAGGGAAAGATGATTTAATTTTTATAGTAGCTTATATACCAATAAAATTACTCCAATTGGAAAAACACTACATGATTACAATGGATAGAAGCTTGCAGGAAATGATACCGATAGAAGTATTGCAAAATATTAAAGTGCAGTTAGCAGATCTTTTAAAAATTAAAATTAATATCTATGACAAGGAACGTCAACTTCTTACGTTAGAAGAAGATAGAAATGATTTTTGTGAAATATGTAATTCTCATAAGACTTGTTATAAAACAAAATATGAAAGCGCAAGGGATAACCAATTATCGGGTAAAGTATTTAGATGTGAATATGGGCTAACAGAGCTAGAACTACCTATTACCTTAAATGATAATATTTTCGGTTATATAAAAACCGGTAGCTTTATTTTAAATAAGCCTAAAGAAATTGAAAAAAGGATTTTACAAATGGAGGGGGAATTGGGAAGGGAAGATAACGCTGTAATGACGTACTATGAAGAAATTCCTGATATTATTAAAAGCCGTTTATATGTTATAGAGGAATCAGTATCAACTGCAGCACAGTTAATTCAAAAGATACTTGAACGTAGTATTTTAGAGCATGAACTTATAGAAAAAGACAACGAAATATTGGCTAGCACAAAAGAAAAAATAAAATTAAAAGATGCATTAAAAAAAGCAAATATTAAAACATATAATGATAAAATTTTTGCAGGAGGATCAAGTATATCAGAAAAAGTTTTATATCCCTATGACCTTGAAATTATGCTAGAGGATGCTATTAAGGAATTCGACACACAAAAAATATATGATAGTATTAATAACTATAAAAATATGTATAGCGATAGTGAAAGTATCGTACGGGAAATGATTATTGTATTGTCTAGAACAGCCCTCAGAGGGTTAGAAAATATACAAGTTATATCGCAAATTAGAAAAAAATATGATGAATATTTAAATAAGGTGAAAAAGGAAGAAGCATGGGAGATTCTTAAATGTTTTTGTTTTGACTGTATAGAAGAATATAAAAAAGTTATACGGAGCAATGGACGTGAATTAATAGATAATATTAATATATATATTAAAGGTCACTACACGCAGCAGTTAAATTTAAATCTTATTGCTGATGTCTTTTTTATAAGTCCTAACTATTTAAGCGCTCTCTTTAATGAAAAAAATAATATATCCTTTAGTGATTTTGTACAAAATTTACGGATTGAAGAAGCAAAAAAGATCCTAAAGAGTAGTAAGATGAAAGTGAATGATATTAGTAAAAAGGTTGGTTACAAAAACAATAGTTATTTCGTATCTATATTTAGAAAAAATGTAGGGGTAACCCCAAATGAATATAGGAAAAAAGTCTAAACTTTCCTATAAAAACAATAATAGATGGAGCCTAAGCAATATGCTTTAGGTTCCATCTATTTATTTAACCTTTTCTATTAATAGCACTAAACAGAGCATTTAGTGAAGCTGTGTCAATATTTGCTGAAACACCAACTCCAAAATACCTTTGTCCATTGTATTCAATTTGTATATAAGTTGCAGCTTTTGCGGTTGAACCGCTACCTAGAGCATGTTCGTCATAAGATATAAAGCTATAACCAGTAATATTTGAGGCATGTAGAGCGTTGAAGAAAGCGTCTACTGGGCCATTTCCTACTCCAGAAATGTTCATTTCTTTTCCACTTACAGAAATTAATGCCTGGATATTGACTATATTTTCATCTGTTTCAACATTTTGTACCGATTGGATAGTATAACTTTTCAATAGATTTGGAGATTTTATATTTAAGTACTCATTACTAAATAAATCATAAATTTGATTTGCGCTGAGTTCTGTGCCAAGAAGATCAGACTTATTTTTGACCAGTGTCCCAAAGTCAGTTTGCATTGCTTTAGGCAAAATAAAACCAAATTCATTTTCCATTATGAAGGCGGCGCCGCCTTTACCAGATTGACTGTTAATGCGGATAATTTCTTCATAATCCCGGCCAACATCATGTGGGTCAATTGGAAGATAAGGAATTTCCCAAAAGATACTATTAGCGTCAAGTTGCGCTTTAAGACCTTTGTTAATCGCATCTTGGTGTGAACCTGAAAAGGCGGTGTATACAAGCTCTCCAGCATAAGGGTGACGCGCATGTACTTTCATTTTAGTGCATTCTTCATACATGTCTACAATCTCATAAAGATTTGAGAAATTAAGCTCTGGGTTTATACCTTGAACGTGCATGTTTAAAGCCATGACCATAATATCAAGATTTCCAGTTCGCTCACCATTACCAAATAAAGTTCCTTCAACTCGGTCAGCACCTGCAAGAATTCCAAGCTCAGACGATGCGGTGCAAGTACCTCGATCGTTATGAGTATGAAGACTTATTAGAACATTTTCTCTGTTTTTAATATTTGCGCAAAACCATTCTATTTGATCCGCATAAATGTTAGGGGTAGCCATTTCAACTGTTGAAGGTAAGTTTAAGATAACTTTTTTAGCCTTAGTTGGTTTTAATACATCTAGTATTGCCTCGCAAATTTCAAGGGAATATTCAAGTTCAGTTCCAGTAAAACTTTCAGGCGAATATTCAAAAGAAAAATCTGTTTCTGGGTACATATCCTTATATGACATTAGAAGTTTTGCACCAGTAACTCCGATATCAATGATTTCTTGTTTGCTTTTGTTAAAAACAACCTTTCTTTGTAAAACTGAGGTTGAGTTATAAAGGTGAACAATAGCTTTCTTTGCGCCCTTAAGAGCTTCGAAAGTTTTTTTAATTAAATGTTCTCTTGATTGTGTTAACACTTGAACAGTAACATCATCCGGAATAAGATTTTCTTCTATAAGTTTCCTCAAAAATTTGTATTCTGTGTTTGAGGCAGAAGGGAAACCAACTTCTATTTCCTTAAAGCCAATTTCAACAAGTAGTTTGAACATCCTTACTTTTTCTTCTACACTCATAGGAATAGGAAGAGATTGGTTACCATCTCTTAAATCAACACTGCACCAAATTGGAGCCTTTTGAATTTGTTTATCAGGCCACTGACGATTTTTAATATTTATGCTACCATATGGTTTGTATTTTTTATAAGACATTTAAAACACCCCTTTAAAATTATTATGAATAAATAAAAAAAGAAACTTAGCCTCAATCAAGAGGCGAAGTTTCTTCGCGGTACCACTCTAGTTAGTTTTATCACTAAAACTCACTCAATGTCCTATTAACGCAGGACAAACGATCCACCTTACTTAGTGTTCAGGTAATAGCTCCCAGACGAGTTCAAAATCTTGAAATTACCGATTTACAGCTACCTCGGCTCTCTGAGAATTTCTAAAGACTTTTACTACTTCTGTTCAATGCATTTATTAGATAGTATAACATAAAAAATGATAATTTTATTAATTTATTTCTTTTGCAATAAGATTTGACATTTCTATAGTCCCAACAGATTTCATTCCTGGACCCATAATGTCAACTGTTCTGTAGTTTTTATCTAAAACTTTAGATACTGCATCTTCAATATCTTTTGCGGCATCTTCCATATTAAAGCTATACCTAAGCATCATTGCGGCGCTCATTATAGTTGCAATTGGATTAGCAATGTCCAGCCCTGCAATATCTGGAGCTGAACCATGTATTGGTTCATATATGCCAAGACTTGTGTTACCTAAACTTGCAGAAGGAAGCATACCAAGGGATCCAGTAAGCATTGATGCTTCGTCACTTAAGATATCACCAAACATATTTTCAGTTAGAATAGTATCAAATTGACTTGGATTTCTTATGAGTTGCATAGCGCAACTATCAACTAATTGTACCTCAAGAGTTACATCCGGGTAATCAGTAGCCATGTTCAAAACGACTTCTCTCCAAAGTCTTGAGCTCTCAAGTACGTTAGCTTTATCAACTAATGTAAGTTTTTTAGTTCTTTTTCTTGCAGTTTCAAAACCAACTTTAGCTATTCTCTCGATTTCATATGTAGAATAAGCCATTGTGTCCCATGCTTTTTGGCCACCGCCATCTAGGTCTATTCTGGATCTTTCTCCAAAATATATTCCACCTGTAAGTTCGCGGATAACCATGATATTAATATTACCTTTGAGTATTTCTGGTTTAAGCGCTGAAGCTTCTTTTAATTGTGGAAAAAGGATAGCAGGTCTTAAGTTTGCAAAAACCTCAAGTGCTTTTCGGATTCCAAGCAGACCAGCTTCTGGTCTTAAATGACCTGGAAGTTTGTCCCACTTGGGACCTCCAACAGAACCAAGTAAAACCGCATCACTATTTTTACAAGTATCTATAGTTTCTTGTGGAAGAGGTACTCCGGTTTTGTCTATTGCAATTCCACCCATTAAAACATCAGTGTATTCAACTGGAAAATTATATTTTTTAGATATTACATCTAATACGTTGATTGCACCAAGAACTATCTCTGGTCCAATTCCATCTCCTTTAATTACAGCTATCTTTTTCATTAGGCTTCAGTCCTTTCTTTAAGATAATTAATAAGACCTTGTGAACTTATAATCTCTTGCATAAATGCTGGAAAAGGTGTTGCTTGATAAGTTTTTCCTTTTGTGTCATTTGTAATAACTCCTGAAATAACATCAATGGATATGTCATCTCCATCTTCAATATCCTTTGCTGCATCTGGGCATTCTAGTATTGGTAAACCTATGTTAATAGAATTTCTGTAGAATATTCTTGCAAAAGTTTCAGCAATAATACAACTAATTCCAACAGTTTTTATAGCGAGAGGTGCATGTTCTCTTGAAGATCCACAACCAAAATTTTTACCAGCAACCATTATGTCTCCAGTTTTAACTTTAGATACAAAACCCTTATCGATATCTTCCATGCAATGAGCTGCAAGTTCTTTTGCATCTGAAGTATTAAGATATCTCGCAGGAATTATAACATCAGTATCTACATTATTACCATATTTTATAGCTTTTCCTTTAAACATTACATTACCTCCTCAGGTGAAGAAATTTTTCCTGTTATAGCAGATGCGGCAGCTACAGCTGGGCTGCAAAGATATACTTCACTTTCAGGATCTCCCATTCTGCCAACAAAATTTCTATTTGTAGTAGAAAGAGCCCTTTCGCCTTTTGCAAGGATTCCCATGTGTCCACCAAGGCAAGGTCCACAAGTTGGAGTACTTACTGCAATCCCAGCTTCGATGAATATTTCGATTAAACCTTCTCTAAGTGCTTGAAGGTAAATTTTTTGAGTAGCAGGGAAAATCAGTGTTCTTATTTTAGGATGAACCGTTTTACCTTTAAAGATGCTTGCAGCCATTCTAAGATCTTCTATTCTTCCATTAGTACAAGAACCGATAACTACTTGATCTAGGATTACTTCACCAACTTCATCTATAGTTCTAGTATTATCTGGAAGATGAGGGAATGCTACGGTTGGTCTTATAGTACTTAAATCAATTTCTATTACTCTAGAATATTCGGCATCAGCGTCAGCTTTGAAAATTACAGGAGTTTTAGAGGAATGTTCTTTCACATAATCTAAAGTTACATCATCAACTTCAAATATTCCATTCTTAGCACCAGCTTCAATAGCCATATTAGATATTGTAAACCGATCATCTATAGATAAATTAGCAACACCGGGACCTGTATACTCCATTGACTTATAAAGTGCACCATCTACACCTATCATTCCTATGATATGAAGAATTACGTCTTTACCACAAATCCATTTTTGCATTTTACCAGTTAAAACAAATTTTATTGCTTCAGGAATTTTAAACCAACATTTTCCACTTGCCATTCCTGCTGCCATGTCAGTTGATCCAACTCCAGTTGAAAAAGCACCTAAAGCACCATATGTACAAGTGTGAGAATCTGCGCCTATTACAACATCACCAGTTACTACTAGTCCTTTTTCTGGAAGTAGTGCATGTTCTATACCCATTTGGCCTACTTCGAAAAAGTTTTCAATTCCCTTTTCGTATGCAAACTCACGTATGCATTTACATTGCTCAGCAGATTTGATATCTTTATTTGGACTAAAATGGTCTGGGACAATTGCAATTTTCTTTTTATCGAAAACATCTTTAACACCCATCTTGTTAAACTCATTAACCGCTACTGGTGTTGTTACATCATTACCTAAAACTAAATCAAGATCCGCCATAACTAATTGACCAGCCTTTACTTCTTTTAAACCAGCATGTGCTGCCAGTATTTTTTGTGTCATCGTCATTCCCATATTAATTTGAAACCTCCTTTTAAAAGCTAAAAAAACGTTGTATTATTAGCTTTTGATTATTTTATTGTATAAAAAAAACAGCACTCCAGCCTGGGGCGAGAGTCTGTCCGCGGTACCACCCAAATTTATCTTAATTAAATAACGGCATTGCCGGCACAGCTTACATGAGGTCGATGACTTCTTTTCAGCCTGCAGCTCCAGGGTGATTTTCATAATCTGATTATTCATGGGTTCTCACCTAGTCCCACTCTCTTATAGAATATCAAAATAATTACTCTTCCCTATCAAAGCTTTTAAAATTATATGCAACTCCCAAAAAAATTGCTTGTACCATAATATACTACGAATAAAAAATAAAGTCAATGTGTCAATAAAAAAAATATTCTGAATTTGGTTGACAATTTATTTTTTAGATGGTACGATACATAAAATGTTTGGTATGAATTGCAAGTTAACTTGGAATTAATTACTTGTGGAAAAGGAGGCGATATTTTGGCTTCACATGTATTGTCAATTTTAGTTGATAACAACCCAGGAGTCCTGACAAGAGTGTGTTCGTTGTTTAATAGACGTGGATTTAATCTTGAAACTGTTGCATCTGGGAATACTGAAAATGTAAAATTGACACGAATAACTTTATCAACCCAAGTTCGAGATAACGAAGGTATAGACCAAATAATTAAACAAATAAGAAAACTTGAAGATGTACATACAGTTGAGCAATTAGATAATGAAAACTCAATTTGTAAGCAAATGCTGTTTGTAAAAGTTAAAGCTGAAGGTAATAACAGACAAGAAATCATAAATATCGGAAAGATTTTTGGTGTTTCGGTAATAGACGTAACACCAACAACATTAATCATTCAAATCATAGGAGATAACGGTAAATTGTGTGCTTTTGAAAATTTGATTAAGCCGTTTGGTATTTTAGAAATAGTCGGAAGTGGATTTATTGCAATGCAAAGAGGAATAGGCGCAATAATCTAATAATATGGATAAAAAAAACAGGGGGAATTAATAATGGCTAAAATGTATTACGAAAATGAATGTAACTTAGGAAACTTAAAAGGAAAGACAGTAGCGGTAATAGGATATGGTAGTCAAGGACATGCTCATGCATTAAATTTACATGAGAGCGGTGTTAATGTTATTGTTGGTCTTTACGTAGGAAGTAAGTCTTGGGCAAAAGCTGAAGAAGCTGGACTCAAGGTTATGACTGCAGCAGAGGCAGCAAAAGCAGCTGATATTATCATGATACTTGTAAATGATGAAAAGCAAGGACAATTATATAAAGAAAGTATAGAGCCAAATCTTACAGCAAATAAGGCTTTAGTATTCGCTCATGGTTTTGCTATTCATTTTGGACAGATAGTTCCTCCAGCAGATATAGATGTGTTCCTTATAGCTCCAAAAGGACCAGGACATACAGTTAGAAGCCAATATTTAGAGGGAAGAGGAGTACCATGCCTTATTGCTATACATCAAGATGCTTCAGGACATGCAAAAGAAGTTGCATTAGCTTACGCTTTAGGAATAGGCGGAGCAAGAGCTGGCGTTATGGAGACTTCATTTAGAGAAGAAACTGAAACAGATTTATTTGGAGAACAAGCAGTTTTATGTGGTGGTGTTTCAGCACTTATAAAAGCTGGGTTTGAAACTCTTGTAGAAGCTGGATACCAACCAGAAATGGCATATTTTGAATGTTGTCATGAAATGAAACTTATCGTAGATTTAATAAACCAAGGTGGTTTAAACATGATGAGATATTCAATAAGTGATACTGCAGAATATGGTGATTACATAACAGGAGAAAAAATAATAACAGCAGATACAAAGAAGGCTATGAAAAATGTATTAACAGATATTCAAAAAGGAGTTTTTGCTAGAGATTGGCTTCTTGAAAATCAAGTTGGAAAACCATTCTTTAATGCAACAAAGAGAATAGAAAGTGAACATCAATTAGAAACAGTTGGTAAAGAACTTAGAAAAATGATGTCTTGGAATAAATAGTAGCTTTTATTTATCATGCAAGATGAAAAAAATAAAATAACAGCTTGCATATAAAAGTTGTTAATATCATTTAAGAGAACCAAGTTTAAAAAATTAAAATTGAACTTGGTTCTCTTTGACATCTGAATTCGGGTAATTTATAGGATGGTGAAAAATTTTGAAAGATAAAGTATACATTTTTGATAGCACTTTAAGAGATGGATCTCAGGCGCAAGGTATATCTTTTAGCGTTAAGGATAAACTACAAATTACAAAAAAACTTGACGAATTAGGTGTTAGCTACATTGAAGCAGGTAATCCTGGCTCAAATCCCAAAGATGCGGAGTTTTTTAAGAAGGTTAAAGAACTTAAACTTAAAAATTCTAAGTTATGTGCTTTTGGTAGTACGAGAAAAGCAAATATAAAAGTTCAAGAGGATAGTAATTTAAAAGCACTAATAAACTCTGACGTAAATGTAATTTGTATTTTTGGAAAAGCATGGGATTTTCATGTTACAGAAATAATTAAAACCACGCTAGGCGAAAATTTAGCTATGATAAAAGAGAGTATAGAATACTTAAAAGGACTAAATAAGGAAGTTATTTTTGATGCTGAACATTTTTTTGATGGCTATAAAAATAATTCGAATTACGCACTTAAAGTACTAGA
>Ga0209123_1003229_pt1 | contig 12514 bp, 10 predicted proteins | sample BarGraIncu00431A_FD_184500 | JGI IMG/M metagenome (GOLD analysis project Ga0209123, IMG submission 184500) | Arctic peat soil microbial communities from Barrow, Alaska, USA - Barrow Graham LP Incubations 004-31A (SPAdes) (version 2) | ecosystem: Environmental > Terrestrial > Soil > Wetlands >...
AGAACCAAGACCGGTGAGATCAGCTTTGAAGGAAAAAACATTGCAGGTATGGCGGCCCAAGATATTGTAAAACTGGGAATATCTCAAGTGCCCGAAGGCCGCCGGGTGTTTGCCAATATGACAGTCCTAGAAAATCTAGAACTGGGCGCTTATATCAGAACGGATAGTCAAGGCATCAAGGAAGATATTGAGAAGATATTTGATCGTTTTCCCCAGTTAACCAAACGTCGCAGTCAGCTAGCGGGAACCATGTCTGGCGGTGAGCAACAAATGCTGGCCATGGGGCGCGCACTGATGAGTCGCCCTCGTCTGTTACTACTGGATGAGCCTTCTATGGGGCTAGCACCATTACTGGTCCGCGAAATATTCTCGATCATCAAAGAAATTAATGCCGGTGGCACTACAGTACTTTTGGTAGAGCAAAATGCCCATATGGCATTATCCATTGCTCACAGGGCCTATGTTCTGGAAACGGGGCGCATTACCCTTGCTGGTGATGCCAAAGAACTAGCAGCCAGTGAAGAAGTGCGCAAAGCATATTTGGGTGGTTAAATCAGGAACATAAAAATGGAGATGATTCAAATGTTTATCGAACAAAGAATGACATCAAATCCCATTACGATTACCTCCCAGGCAACAATTGCTGATGCATCAGAACTGATGCGCACCAATAATTTTCGCCGTTTACCTGTTGTGGATGGAGGCACACTAGTCGGTCTTATTACCGATAGAGATCTGCGCGCCGTAGCGCCATCGCCGGCCACCACACTATCCATTTTTGAGCTTAATTATCTGTTGGCTAAAATGCGCATTAAAGATATCATGCAGAAAAAAGTCATTACCATTGGGGTCGATGCCACTGTAGAGGAAGCGGCTCTGCTACTTTATAATCACCGGATCGGCGGCTTAGTTGTTGTTGATAAGCAAGGAGCGGTTGTTGGTGTGATTACAGAAACTGATATTTTTAAATGTTTTGTTGATGTAATGGGGCTGACAGAAGGTAAAACACGTCTGACCATTGATGCCACTGATAAAATTGGTTTGCTACATGAAATCACCGAAGTATTTTCGCAGCTGGGTATCAATATTTGTAGTATGGTGAGTTATACCTTGCCTGACGGTCAAATTGAGTATGTAATCCGCGCCGATATCGCTGAGACAGAAGAGTTAGCAAAACGTCTAGAGGAAATCGGGCATCCTATCAAACATATTGTATATATTAAGTAATAACAGCAGTGGATTTTTAAACCTAAATAGAGTATTATAATATCAATAGTTACAGGCAAAAACCTGCGGAGCCTTAAGGTAACCGCAGGTTTTTGGCTACCATTTATGCAGTTGAGGTGATGGAATGAGGTCAGCATTGATTTTTAATATACAAAAATTTTCGGTGCATGATGGACCCGGTATTCGCACGACAATATTTTTCAAAGGTTGCCCTCTGAGTTGCCAGTGGTGTCATAATCCGGAGAGCCAAAGCTGGAAACAGGAAAATTTGCCTCATGCCAATCGTTGCACTTCTTGTGGCAGTTGTGCGAAAAATTGCCCCCAGCAGGCCCTAATGATGGTAGAAGGACAAGTTTGTTATGATGTCAGTCGCTGCATCTATTGCGGAGTTTGTGCTGACAACTGCTTCAATAATGCCCGAGAAGTCGTGGGGACATTGTATACGGTGTCAGAGTTAATGAGTGAAATCCTCAAGGATAGGCCTTTTTATGAACAGTCTGGTGGTGGCGTGACCCTATCAGGTGGGGAAGTGATGACCCAAATTGAATTTGCTCTGGAGCTGGTCGCAGCCTGTCAAGAACAAGGGATATCCGTTGCCATTGATACTTGTGGTTATGCACCCCCTGAAAACTTTAAGCGTATTTTAAAACATGTGGATGTTTTTTTATACGACATTAAGCTGATGGATACTAGTAAACATAAACTATATACAGGTTTCGGCAATGCTTTAATTTTAGAAAATCTCAAGATGTTATCAAATAATCAGGCTAACATCAGCCTACGGCTACCACTAATTGAGGGGATTAATACAGATGAAGGACATATTCAGCAAGTTGTTGATTTTATCGCGACGCTGAAGATTAATGTTATTCATTTGCTTCCCTATCATGATATGGCCAGCGGCAAGTATGAGCAGTGGAAGATGCAATGCCCTGGGGAAAAATTCTTTGCCCCATCCAGTGAACGGTTAGAGGGAATTGCAGAAATTTTTAAACAGGCTCATTATACAGTGAAAATAGGAGGTTAAATATATGCAAGGAAAAGGAATGAACTCCAGGATCAGAAAACTCAGAGAGCAGAGTTTGACGGCTGCACCTCATTTGTCTATGGAGAGAGCAGTGCTAGTGACGCAGACCTATGAGCAGTATTTTGGCACGGTGGAAACTCCTATTTTGCGGGCTTTGACTTTTAAACATATTATGGAGAATAAAACCCTGTGCATCAATGATGGGGAACTCATTATCGGGGAAAAGGGAGAATTACCTCAGTATGCACCAAGTTTCCCCGAACTTTGCTGTCACACTCTGGGAGACCTTGAGGTGATGGACCAACGAGAAATCATATTTTTTAAGGTCAATGAAGAGGCGAAAAAACAGCAGGTCGAAAAAATAATTCCCTTCTGGAAAAATCGCTCCATGCGTAAGATGATCTTAGATCAGATGTCTCCTCAGTGGCTCGATTGTTACGAAAATGGAATATTTACTGAGTTCATGGAACAAAGAGGCCCTGGTCATACCGTCGCTGATGGGAAAATGTATAAAAAAGGTTTTTTGGATTTTAAAGCTGAGATTCAGCAAAGTATTGAGGATCTTGATTTACTACAGGATGAGCAGTCTTATGAAAAAAAGAGCCAACTAGAAGGAATGAAAATTTGTTGTGATGCCATCATTACCTATGGTCAGCGCTCAGCAGAGTATGCATTAGAACTTGCGAGGGGTGAAAGTGATGAACAGCGCAAAGCCGAGCTGTTAACAATTGCAGCCAACTGCCAGGTTGTTCCTGCTCATAAACCGGAAACTTTCGCTCAGGCCATTCAAATGTACTGGTTTATTCATATTGGTGTTACCACAGAAATTAATCCCTGGGATGCCCTCAGTCCGGGGCGTTTAGATCAGCATTTATATCCTTTTTATCAGCAAGGTCTTGCCGATGGAAGTTTGACGAGGGAAAAAGCGAAAGAATTACTGCAATGCTTATGGGTAAAATTTAACAATCAACCCGCACCGCCTAAAGTTGGCATTACCTTAAAGGAAAGTAGCACCTATACAGATTTCGCCAATATTAATACGGGTGGCGTTACAGATGACGGTGCTGATGGCGTCAATGAAGTGTCCTATTTGATCCTAGAAACCATGGATGAAATGACTTTATTGCAGCCTAGCTCTAATGTACAGATTAGTAAAAAATCCCCTCATAAGTTTATTAAAGATGCTTGTGCAATATCCCGAAAGGGATGGGGTCAGCCGGCTTTTTATAATACGGAGGCTATTATTAGTGAGTTACTAGGGGCCGGTAAGGATATTATTGATGCTCGCCAAGGCGGGGCTAGCGGTTGCGTGGAAACAGGGGCGTTTGGTAAGGAAGCCTATATCCTAACAGGGTATTTTAACTTGCCAAAAATCCTGGAAATCACACTGCATAATGGTTTTGATCCAATCGGGGGTAAGCAGTTAGGACCACAAACAGGACATGCTGAGGACTTTAACACTTATGAAGAATTTTTTGCTGCTTTTAAACAGCAACTTCATTATTTTGTTGATGTAAAAATAACAGGCAATCATGTTATTGAAACCCTATATGCTAAACATATGCCGGTGCCTTTTTTATCAATTATTACCAGTGACTGCATTAAAAACGGCCAGGATTATAATGCAGGGGGCGCTCGCTACAATACTAATTATATACAAGGCGTTGGCATCGGAACCCTAGCAGATTGTTTGTCAGTCATTAAATATAATATTTATGACCAACAACGGTTTTCCATGCAGGAGTTACTGGGGGCCCTGGCTGATAATTTTGTTGGTCATGATTTGCTTAAACATATTGTGCTAAACAAAACACCGAAATATGGAAATGATGATGAGTATGCCGATCAAATTATGGTGGACGCTTTTACTGCTTTTCATGATGAGGTGACAGGCAGAGCCACGCGTAAAGGTGGTGTTTATCGTATAGATATGCTACCAACCACTTGTCACGTCTATTTTGGTTCAGTTATGGGGGCCAGTCCTAATGGCAGAGTGGCTCATAAGCCTGTATCGGAGGGCATCTCCCCAGAGAAGGGGGCAGATATCAAAGGTCCGACAGCTGTGATTAAGTCTGCATCAAAAATGGATCATATTAAAACGGGCGGGACACTGCTCAATCAAAAATTTACGCCTTCCATTGTGGCTGGTAATGAGGGGTTAGAGAATATGGTGTCTCTCGTGCGTACTTATTTTAATCTTGATGGTCATCATATTCAGTTTAATGTAATTGATCGTAAGACCTTACTGGATGCCCAGGAGCATCCTGAGGAGTATAAGGACTTGATTGTCCGGGTGGCAGGTTATAGTGATCATTTTCATAATTTGAGTAAAGAATTGCAGGATGAAATCATTGAAAGAACAGAGCAAACCTTTCAGTGAAAGATTCCATTGCCTAGTCTCCTGACTTGGTCTATAATAGAAATAGAAGTGTCAGTAATCTGACATAAGCAAAGATGCTTGTACCGAAACTTTTATAGTTTTTGTAGGGGCATCTTTTTTTGCTATTGTTACTCAAGGGAGGAAACATGATGAATCATCCTGTTCATTTAGAGATGGAAAAGATACAAGGGTATCTCAGCAATCACCAACCTGAGAAAATCATCGAAATGTTTCAGACGTTATTACAGGATTATCAAATTCAGCAAGCACGCCTGGAGGCACTGCTTGATACGGTGAATGAAGCCATTTGCATTATTGATGAAAAGGATAAGGTAGTAGCATGGAATCATTGTGCTCAGCACTTGTATGGTATTGCAGCGGGAGATATTTTGCAGAAACCCATTGAAGGATTTTTCTCTAATTTGATGTTAACAAAAGTAATGAAGGAGCGGCGTACGGTGAATGAAGAGTATCATACACCTTGCCCTGACACCCATGTACTCATTAATGCACGCCCTATCAAGCTCGCTGGCCAAGTTGTTGGTGGAGTTTGCGCCGAACGGGATATTACTGAAGTTGTACATTTACATCAAAAATTATCTAAAACTCATGAAGAGGTTAAAACATTAAAACTTGAAATTGATAAGATGAATACGCAAGCAGACTGTTTTTCGACTATTTATGGCCATAGTACACCCATTCGTGAAGCCATTGCCATTGCTAGACGTGTTGCGGCGACGAATGTTCCAGTATTACTGCGGGGTGAAAGTGGTACTGGCAAAGAGCTATTTGCCAGGGCCATTCATGAAGGCAGTGGATTGGCAGGGCCTTTTATGGCGATTAACTGTGGGGCTATTTCCCCCAGCTTGTTTGAAAGCGAACTTTTTGGTTATGAGTCAGGGGCATTCACAGGCGCTGATCGCAAAGGGAAAGTTGGCCTTCTAGAGCAGGCTAATGGTGGTACTCTGCTACTTGATGAATTGGGAGATATGCCGAAAGATATGCAGGTAAAACTCCTGCGCACCTTGCAAGACAAAAGCTTTTATCGGGTTGGTGGTAATAAACTCATCCATATCGAGGTAAGAATTATTGCTGCTACCCATCGTAATTTAGAAGATATGATTATGAAGGGTGAGTTTCGAGAGGATTTATATTATCGATTAAATGTTGTTGCTATCTCTCTGCCGTCATTACGTGAACGACGGGATGATATTCCCGAACTTGTTCATAAAGGTATTCAGTATTATGGTAGTATCCATAACAAAAAAATCACTAAAGTTGACCCAGCCTTGATGGCCACTTTAATTAATTATCCGTGGCCAGGAAATATTAGAGAATTATTTAATGTGTTAGAACGACTGGTTATTTTAGCAGACCATAGCTTGCTCACAATCGAACATTTACCAAGTAGTTTTAGGCAATCAGCTCTTTCGACCGCAGGTGTAGAGAAAACCTTATCAGATGCCAATTTATCGGAGGTCACTGTTACCATCGAAAAAGAAATGATTGTTAAGGCACTGGTTGAAGAGCATTTTAATAAGGCGGCAGCAGCAAAAAAATTAGGCGTACCCCGTAGTACCTTATATTATAAGATGCAAAAACTGGGCATAGAGTGTCAATAAACTGACGAAAACGTCAAAATATAGATGATTCGTTAGAGGTATCAACTGATAAGAACCACAGTTTTGCGAGAGGGTGACTGTTATTTCAGTGTCTTTACTAGTTGGCACGGAACTTGCATTAATATAGGGCAGGAGGTGCTGCACTATGAGAATTGTTAATCATCCAATACTAACCTTTCTTGAACAAAAAATGGTGACCTTTACTTTGAATGGTCAAAAAATAGAAGGAGTAGCAGGAGAGCCCATTGCTGCGGCTCTGTATGCTGCGGATATAAAAGTATTACATCACAGTCATAAAAATCATCGTCCCCGCGGACTTTTTTGTGCAATTGGCAATTGTTCTTCATGTTTAATGACAGTGGACGGTATTCCCAATGTACGTGTTTGCACAGAACCCCTTCGTGCTGGTATGGCAGTTGAAATTCAAGAAGGGAAGGGGAAGATTTTATGAAAACTACGGAAATTTTAGTCGTTGGCGCAGGTCCTGCGGGACTCATGGCTGCCATTCATGCTGCTGAAGCGGGTGCCCAGGTTCTACTTGTAGAAAGAGCCGACCGGTTAGGCGGACAGCTCATTAAACAAACTCATAAATTCTTTGGTTCCAAAGCCGAATATGCTGGTGAACGTGGTATTCAAATTGCCGAAAAACTAATTACAGCCAGTCAAGAAAATTCGGGTATTACAACGTGGCAGAAGGCCACTGTTTTGGGAATTTATCCGGATGGAGTCGTTACCATTTCTCATGATGGGGAGTTCTGTACTGTAAAGCCCAAAAAGATTATTATTGCCACCGGTGCTTCCGAGAAAACCATGGCTTTCCCGAATAATGATTTACCTGGTATTTATGGAGCAGGCGCTGTACAAACGTTGATGAATGTTCATGGAGTACTGCCCGGCAAACGACTGCTCATGGTAGGTGCCGGTAATATTGGTGTCATTGTTGCCTATCAATTACTACAGGCCGGTGTTGAAGTCGTTGGTATTGTTGAGGCTGGACCACAAGTGGGTGGGTATCTTGTTCATGCTGCTAAACTTGCCCGTCATGGCGTACCAATCTACACTTCTCATTCCATAAAATCAGCTCATGGCGACTCATGTTTGGAAGGTGTCACCATTTGCAAGTTGGATAAAAATTGGCAGCCAATTGAAGGCACTGACCAATATATTCCCGTGGACGGATTATGTTTAGCTGTCGGACTCAGTCCTTTAACGGAACTATTGTGGCAGGCGGGTTGTGAAATGAAGTATGCCGGAGAGCTGGGTGGTTATGTACCCCTGCGGGACGCCAATCTGAAAACTACCCATGGTGATATTTATGTGGCAGGGGATGTTTCAGGCGTGGAGGAAGCATCAGCGGCCATGGTGGAAGGTAAAATCGTTGGACTGTATGTTGCTTCTATACTAGGGCACAAAACAGAGTCCTTTACCAAGGATTTTCAAGTAGCAAAAAGTCAATTAGGTGCATTACGGTCAGGTCCGTCCAGTATGAAAATTTGTAGTGGCCTGAGCAAAGTTGTTTTAAAGGAGGCTCAATAGATGGAAAACATCAATCAAGTGCCTTCACCAGAACGTTTTGCCCAAGGGCCAGTTGCTATCTTTGAATGTATCCAAAGAATACCCTGTAATCCCTGTGCGGATGCCTGTCCCCGGGGGGCTATCACTGTCAAAGAAATCAATGATTGTCCCATGGTGGATCTGGAGCGTTGTAATGGTTGTGGACTTTGTATGACCCACTGTCCAGGTTTATCAATTTTTGTAATTGACTCTACCTACGGCAAAGATACAGCTCTAATAAAAATTCCTTATGAATTTTCTCCATTACCACAAACGAATGAATGGGTTGATGCCTTAGATCGCCAAGGTGTATGCGTTGGCAATGGGCAAGTGGTCCGCGTGCAGCAATCACCAAATAAGACAAGTATTATTTGGCTGGCGATTCCTCAGAACCTGACGATGGATGTTCGTAATCTTCGTCTGCGAAAGGAGAATCATCATGAGTGATGACAATACAATTATATGTCGCTGTGAAGATATTACATTAAGAGAAATACGGGAGCAAATAGCACAGGGAAAACACACCTCAGAAGAAATTAAGCGTGCCTGTCGTACGGGCATGGGACCTTGCCAAGGTAGAACTTGCGGCCCACTTATTGCCAGCGAGATCGCCAAAGCAACGGGTAAGAGTATTGCTGATATTCCCTTGGCAAAAGTTCGTCCTTCCACAGGCCCGATCAAAATGGCCGCTTTGCTTGGAGGTGAAAAACATGATTAATGCAGCAGATGTGGTAGTCATCGGTGGTGGCGTAGTTGGTTGCTCCACCGCGTATAACTTAGCTAAATTAGGTGCAGGCAAAGTCGCCCTGTTAGAAAAAAGCTATTTAGCCAGTGGTGCTACAGGGCGTTGTGGTGCCGGGATGCGGATGCAATGGGGATCAGAAACCAATTGCTTGCTATCGAGAGAAAGCGTAAAAATGTTATCAAATTTAGCAGAGCGTCTTGATGTGGATGTGGATATCGAATTCACGCAAAATGGCTATTTACTGCTTGCCTATAATAAAAAAATGGAAGATCAATTCAAAAAAAATCTTATTGTACAAAAATCATTAGGAATCCCTGCACGGTGGGTCTCGCCAGAAGAATCCAAAGAAATAGCCCCCATTCTAAGTACCAAGGGACTGATTGGTGCAACTTATTGCGCTGAGGATGGCCACTGTAATCCTTTTAAGGTGACAGAGGCATATGCTCAGGCAGCTAGGAAACTAAATGTTGAAATTTATACGGAGACCGAAGTACAAGGCATTGTTACTAAAAACGGAAAAATTGTAGCTGTGCGTACGAGCAAAGGTGACATTCAAACAGATACCGTTGTCAACGCCGCCGGGGGGTATGCTAAAACTGTAGGTCGTATGGCTGGAATTGATCTGCCAATATTTCCCGAAAGGCATGAAATCTTAGTTACTGAACCAGTGGAACCTTTACTGGGACCCATGGTGATGAGCTTTTTTCATAACTTATATTGTCAGCAGAGTCCTCATGGCAGTTTTATTATGGGGATTGGCCATCCCAATGAACCAGAAGGGTATGATATCAGATCAAGTTGGCAATTCCTTTGTGATATGGCTGAGCGGGTTGTAGAAATATTACCACCATTAGCAGGACTTAATGTTGTACGGCAATGGGCAGGACTTTATGATATGTGTCCTGATCGCACACCTATCCTTGGTAATAGCCCACAGCTGAGCCGCTTCTTTACTGCCGCAGGTTTTAGTGGTCATGGATTTATGATTTCACCAATTACAGGTCAATTGATGGCCGAAATGGTTTTAGGTAAACCGACTGCCTTTCCCATTCATATGTTTGATGCTGGTCGCTTCGAACGTGGAGAACTTTTTGTAGAACCTTCTGTTGTATAACTGAATTATCATGATTTTAAAAAGATGCAACCAGGGTCAAACTAACAATATAACCAATGTTAATGAAATTATACTGGGAGGAATTTTAATATGAACAATGCTTATTTTAACGTAAAACCACCGGTCAATGAACCGATAAAAGGTTATCTGTCAGGGTCACCGGAAAATATTGCTTTAAAGGCAGAACTGGCCAGACAATTAGCCAGTCCAGTTGAAATACCAATAATTATCGGCGGCAAAGAAATTCGCTCAGAGGAAAAAGGAAAAATGATTTGCCCTCATGATCATCAAAAAGTACTGGGTGAATATTATATTGCTGGTGAAAAAGAACTTCATATGGCAATTGGAGCCGCCGCAGCAGCTAAAGAAGAATGGGAAAACATGCCTTGGGAGCATCGAGCTACTATTTTCTTAAAAGCAGCAGATTTGCTGACCGGAAAATACAGAGCAAAAGTAGCGGCTTCTTGTATGCTTGGACAAAGCAAAAATGCCTACCAATCAGAAATTGATGTTATTTGTGAGCTGGCAGACTTCCTGCGGTTTAATGCTTATTACGTGCAAGAGATATACAAACAACAACCACTCAGCACTGATGGGGTTTGGAATCGTGTAGAATATCGTGCCCTTGATGGCTTTGTGGCAGCCATCACACCGTTTAACTTTACATCAATCGCGGGTAACCTGCCTACAGCGCCAGCAATGTGCGGTAACACTGTTTTATGGAAACCATCATCAACATCTGTACTTTCAAGCTACTACGTTATGCAGATTTTTATGGAGGCTGGTTTACCTGCTGGTGTTATCAACTTTCTACCTTGCAGGGGCGCTGATTTTGGTAAAATTGTCATTCCACATCCTCAGATGGCAGGTTTTCACTTCACAGGCTCGACAGGCGTGTTCAACGGTATTTGGCAGCAGGTGGGCCAAAACATTAATAACTATGTTACTTATCCCCGGTTAGTTGGTGAGACTGGCGGTAAAGACTTTATTTTTGCTCATGAGTCAGCAGATGTGGAAGCACTTACCTGCGCCATCGTGCTTGGTGCTTTTGAATATCAGGGACAAAAATGTTCAGCAGCATCACGGGCTTACATTCCTGAAAGTCTATGGGGTCAAGTAAAAGCACGTCTTGAAACAGAAATTGGTAAGATCAAAATGGGCGATGTTTGTAACTTTACCAATCTCATGAACGCTGTTATTGATCAAAAATCATTCAATAACATTAAAGGCTATCTTGATTATGCACAAGAGTCTAAGGATGCTGACATCATCATTGGTGGTGGATGCGATGACAGCACCGGGTACTTTGTAGAACCGACAGTAATCGTAGCCAAGACACCGACATTTAAGACAATGGTAGAAGAAATCTTTGGACCAGTTATCACTATTTATGTATATCCTAATGACAAATTAGACGAAACATTAAAATCCTGTGATACAGCAACCAGTTATGCATTGACAGGTGCTGTGTTTGCTAAGGACAGAGCCGCAATTATCAAGATCGCAAAAACACTAGATCATGCCGCAGGCAACTTCTATATCAACGACAAACCCACCGGTGCAGTTGTTGGACAGCAACCATTTGGTGGCGGCCGTAGATCGGGAACTAATGATAAAGCTGGTAGTGCCATCAATTTATATCGCTGGATGAATCAACGGGCTATTAAGGAGACTTTAGTTTCTCGTACAGTAGTTGACTATCCTTACATGGGAGAGGAATAACCTTTGAACAATTGTGCTGCTATTTTTACAAGCTAAATCTGTTTGTGAAAAATTATAAATATTTTACAAAAAAAGACTTGTCAGAATTAACAAAACAAGGGATAATAAGAAAAACGTTATAAATAGTAAAGCAATGGCGCTTTGAATAGAGGATAATCTCTTATTCAGAGCGCCATTTTATAGTTGTTTTAGGAGGTGATCAGCGCAGAGGCAGTTTTACATTGTACATAGCAGAAGATTAATAAATAAGGGGGATTCATAATGTTAAAAAAGACAAGACTTAAATTAGTATCTCTAGTTCTAGGTGGTTTGTTAGTCACGGGCCTATTGGCTGGTTGTGGTGGAAGCGCTAGTAAAGATATTAAAATTGGTGTTGTATATGAACTAACCGGTAATACGGCTTCTTTCGGTACAGCGGCTGCTAATGGTGCCAAATTGGCATTTAAAGAAATTAACGCTAATGGTGGTGTCCTTGGCAAACAAATTCAGATTGCCGTTGCCGATAACAAAGGTGAACCCTCGGAATCTTCCAATGCCATGACAAAAGTTATTTCACAAGATAAAGTTATTGCTGTGACGGGCTTTACAACCAGCTCGAACGGTATTGCAGGTTCAGCTGTTGCTGAAGCTAATAAAATTCCCTTTGTTGCCGCGGCGACAACCAATCCTAAAGTGACTATTGATGAAAACACTGGAAAAGTTAAACCATATACTTTCCGTGTTTGTTTTATTGATCCTTTCCAAGGTACTGTGGGCGCTAACTTTGTACTTAATACGTTAAAAGCTAAAAATGCAGTTGTTATGATTGATAATTCCAGTGACTATAGTAAAGGATTAGCCAAATTCTTCACCGAAGCTTTTACAAAGGGGGGCGGCAAGGTCTCTTCTGAAGTCGCTTATTTACAAAAAGACCAAGATTTTAAAACCATTTTGACTTCGATTAAAGCTTCCAATCCAGATGTAATTTATTTGCCTGGTTATTATGAAGAAGCGGGTAAAATCATTAAACAAGCTCGAGAACTTGGCATTACAGTACCATTTGTTGGTGGTGATGGCTGGGATTCTCCTAAATTGGCCGAGATCGGTGGACCAGAGGCACTTAATAATACCTACTTTACCAATC
>Ga0209123_1003231_pt1 | contig 12510 bp, 11 predicted proteins | sample BarGraIncu00431A_FD_184500 | JGI IMG/M metagenome (GOLD analysis project Ga0209123, IMG submission 184500) | Arctic peat soil microbial communities from Barrow, Alaska, USA - Barrow Graham LP Incubations 004-31A (SPAdes) (version 2) | ecosystem: Environmental > Terrestrial > Soil > Wetlands >...
AGTCTTACGACTAAAATATTACTTTTTTCTAAAGTAATTAACTGGTTAAAATAAAATATTATTTCATTTCTTTACCTATTTCTCTGTTTAATTTTCAAAGACCAATTTGTTTTGTCATCAAGTGACAACTTGTACTATTTTACTAGGTATCTTTTTTTTTGTCAACAACTTTTTAAACATTATTTAAATGTTAACTTACAAGCTTTAACTTAATCATTAATCGCTCGCGTCGACAAGTAATATATTATCATATATATGTAAAAATCATTAATACCAATTTCGTAACTACGACAATTATATACAATTTCCTTCATAATACTACTTATTATTAAGTTTCTTCCACACTGATACACTAGGCCTAGTATACACTGCTTCTATCCCTCACATATTAGGTAGGCACTGTTTTTGTAGAATTTATCTATTATTTCGCCGATGATTGCCACCGGCTTATAATATATTATGCATTTAACATTTAGATCCGTTCTAAACATAGAAGCTTTACTTATAGTCATTTAAAAAAACTTCAACCATATTTTTTTTACACTCAAAACCTAATGATTCTAATGAGGATTGTAGTGCAATTAGAGTGTATATCATTTTATCTTTTCTAGCATTTTCGCCCATATGGCCTATCCTTATAACTTTCCCCTTTAGATATCCAAATGATCCAGCTATAAATACATTAAATTCATCGACCATATGTTTTAACAGTTCTTTATCATTTATACCCTCTGGAACTTCTATAACTGTTACAGTATTTGAATATCCCTCTTCAATATATAAATTAAGACCTGCTTCCATTATGGCTTTTCTTGTTGCTTTCCCAATAGAATTATGTCTTTTAAGTATATCCGTATCATTTAATATATTATCAAAGGCCTGTCTTAGTCCAACTATATCACTTATTGGCGGTGTATAAGGAAACCATTTATTTTCATAATAATCCTTCCATACAAGTAAATTGCAATAATAGGATGCTATAGGCTTTTTTCTCATTTCCATTAATTTAAATGCATCTTCACTAATACTTAGAAACGTTAGCCCTGCTGGAGCCGAAACACATTTTTGTGATGCACCTATTACAATGTCTATTTTCCATTCATCCACACTTAGATCTTCTCCACCCATAGCCGCTACACTATCCACTACCGTTAATATACCTTTTTTCTTTAGCAACTGGCATATATTCTCTATATCATTTAGAACTCCTGAAGGGGTGTCGCAATGTACTACAGTAGCATATTTAAAGTCATAATCTTTTTCAAGAAACTTTTCCAGCTCTTCTATATCTATTTCATGTTTTCTATTACCTTTAAAAAAGACAACTTCCCCACCATACATCTTAACAAAGTCGGCAAATCCTTCTCCAAATATCCCATTATCAATTACTAATACCCTATCACCATTTTCCGTAAGTGATGCACATGCAGCCTCAAGACCTAAAATCCCTTCCCCACTTAATATTCTAACTTCATTTTTAGTTTTTAAAAACTTGCCTATTTTCTCACAAGTTTCTTTGTAAAATTCATAAAACTGTAGATCTAAATCTGGGTTGGTAGTAGCTAATGCCCTAGCCATCCTAACGTTTTCTCTCACCTGTGTGGGTCCTGGAGTCATTATTTGAGACACTTTCATACTTTTCACTCCCCTAAATTGTAGTTTATCTTAACCTATTAAAAATTATATCACTTTTAATAGGTTTTAAAAAATGTATGCATACAATCTTTGATTAACATAGAACTATCCCTTTTTATATTTTATTAATTCTTTATTAAAAACAACAATAAACTTACAAAATAAGTTATAGTTGAAAAAATCAATGCTACTACAAGAAACCCTATTAGTACAATATTATATTTTAATATGCTTTGGGCCATAATAAATTTTGAAATTCCGAATAGATTTAGAACTAATATTATAATAAATATTAAAATAAATCCTTTAGATGCTCCTTTAATATCCGCGGAGCTCAATGATATATGAGAAGAAATGCAAATAGCTAAAAATAAAAACAAAATAAAGTATGGATTAGCAAAGTTATTTATTGGAAATATTATTTTTATTAAATCAATATAAGAAGTTAATATTCCGTTTATTGCAGCATAATTTATTTCAGTAACATGTAAATTATTCATAGATATATTTATAAATTCGATATATGTCTTAGGGATTATGGCGTGCATTAAAACAATTATTGCGGAAATTCCTCCAAATATAGGTGCAATGCCTATGAAAAAGTTACCTGTTTGCTGGTATACACTACTCGGATTATAAGAATGAGATACGTACCCAAGTACACCATTTTCATCTCTCTTTTGCAATAATACCAATTTCGTAATTTTGTGTCTAAATAGAACACATAAGATAGCATGAGAAATTTCGTGTATCGGTACGCCTATAGTAGCGGTTACAGCAACTGCCTTCCACCCAAAACTCTTTTGAAAATTGTCTATTGTGTGTTCTCTTAGAAATCCAAGAATGAACCCTACAATAATTATCATTCCTGTCATGTATAGTGTATCTAAAGATGTCTTTATTATTAAATTTATTAAAACATTCATTTAATCATCCTCTCAAATTTTGTTAACTTTCTATTTTAAATGCATTTTATGCACAGTTAGTAGCTATAAATTTAAATTTATCCACAATAAAGCTCAATTTTGGAACTCTATTGTGGACAATTTTGTTTATAGCTCTATTTTAATTTTGTCAGGACCTTAATTTAAAAGTTGAACTCTTTTTAAATGTGACCCGAATATACATAAATAAAAATGATGTGAGCCCTCCGCAAGTATCTACAAGCACATCTCTAAAGGCAGACACCCTTCCCGGAACAAAAAATTGATGGAATTCATCTGAGCAAGCGTATAAGAAAACTATTAATAAGGCCCCGATAAAAACTTTAACATCTTTATTCTTCTTTGTATTAATAGCTCTATATAAGAAAATATATAAAATAAAATATTCAGTGAAATGTGCTGACTTTCTAACTATAAAATCACTCATAGTACCAAATATACTATTTAAGTTAAGCCCAAGCAAATTAAATACGTATATAACAAATTTATTATTTTCACTTGATATATCCCCAGGTTGACTAGAAAATATAAATATTAATATCATCCATCCTATAACCAAAATCCAATCTATATGTTTTTTTTTCATCTATTCACTCCTCATTCATTACACTTAATATATTTAATTAATACATTGATTATGGTTTAATTAAATATACTTGTCAATATACGTTATTAAAAATAAGATAACAGTAGATTTATATAGTAATCAGGTATAATATAGAAAGACACCAGAAATAATTAATTATCTCTGGTGTTTTTCAAAAGTTATTATTGTAATATTACTCCAATTAATTTAATCTTGTAATTATTATATGTATATTTCAATAGTTATGCTAATGTAGCATAACGGTATTATTAATAAAGTATATTCTTTTAATATATGATTATAAGTACTAATTACAGGAATTTTTTATCCAAAGAATTCTGGGTTTTTTACATGATCTGCTCTTATTGCTTTTTTCATTATAGTAAGATCTATAGTTTGGTTAGATTTATCGACAGAACAAGGATATTTGGCGCCACATTGGTTACATTCTATATATTCCTTGAAACAAGTTTGTTCTCTATTATCAAATAAAAATGGAAGATTTTCTAATCCCTCATCATCGATATATACATTTACTGTGTCTATTTTATATGTATAACGATAAGTGGCCTCGTGTTTTATTTCAAAATTTTCACCATTGCATTTTGGGCATACTAGTGATTCATTTATTTTCAATTTATAACTTCCTCTCTATCTTAGTATGCTTATAGTATTTGTTTATTTTTCTTTTATATTCTACATATTAGGTTTAACATTTTATAGTGTTAGAATCAATATCTATTTTTCTTTATATATATTTTTATGTAGACTTAAATAATACTTACCATATAATATATATTGCAATAATAATATAGGACGGATGTGTTTTAATGAATTTATCATTTTTCAAAATTTTTTCAAAAAAAGACCACCCACCTAAGCAAAAGGCATTAAATTTTCTGAAATATATAGGACCAGGACTACTCGTAACAGTGGGATTTATAGACCCTGGTAACTGGGCATCAAATCTTTCTGCCGGTGCGGATTTCGGCTATACCCTACTTTGGATGGTAACACTTTCAACTATTATGCTTATTATTCTTCAGCACAATGCTGCCCATCTTGGAATTGTTACAGGTAACTGTTTATCAGAAGCATCTACAGCAACGTTAAACCCAAAACTGAATAAAGTAGTGCTTGGTTCTGCAGTGATAGCTGCAATATCTACCGCACTTGCGGAACTTCTTGGTGGCGCTATCGCCTTAAATATGCTATTTGGTATACCTATAAAACTAGGAACGGTATTAGTTTTATGTTTGATTTTATGGATATTATACACAAATTCTTATAGGAAACTAGAAAAATGGATTATAGGCTTTGTTTCACTAATAGGAATATCTTTTATATTCGAACTAAGTCTTGTGCATATAGAATGGGGAAAAGCTATGGTAAGCTGGATTAAACCAACTTTTCCTTTAGGTTCACTTCCAATAATTATGAGTGTCCTAGGAGCTGTCGTAATGCCTCATAATTTATTTTTACACTCTCAAGTAATACAAAGTCGTCAGTGGAACCTTGAAGATGAAAGTGTAATAAAAAAGCAATTGAAATATGAATTTATGGATACATTCTTTTCAATGATAGTTGGGTGGGCCATAAATAGTGCTATGATACTTATTGCAGCAACTACTTTCTTTGCACAAAAGGTTCAGGTTACTCAGCTTAGTCAAGCCCAACAAATGCTAACTCCTCTACTTGGAAATACAGCCTCAGTAATTTTCGCTATAGCACTGCTTTTTGCTGGAATTTCCTCGTCAGTTACTGCAGGCATGGCTGGTGGAAGTATTTTTGCCGGAATCTTCGGTAAAGATTATAATATTAATGAAAAGCATACTAAGTTTGGAATAGGAATCACTTTGGTTGGTGCTGCCATAGTTATATTCTTTATAAAAGACCCTTTTAAGGGCCTCATTTACTCACAAATGCTCTTAAGTATACAACTTCCTATAACTATATTCCTCCAAATATATTTAACATCTTCTAAAAAAGTTATGGGTAAATATGCTAATACTCCACTTAATAAAATCACTCTTTGGATTATTGCACTAATAGTAACAGGGCTTAATATAATGCTCTTACTAAGCTTTATATTATAAATTCACATAATATAAATAAAGAAATTAGGCGTTGTATTCGCCTAATTTTTTTTAGTTAAAAGGTATTAAATCCACTCCTTAATAATATACATAATTAAAGTAGGATAATTAAACATTAGGGTTAATAAGAAAAACATGTTATCAACAATACATATTTATTTGTAATCCTTAGATAAGGAGGTACCTAAAATGCAAAAAAAAGAAATGATAGCTATGATACTCGCAGGTGGACAAGGTAGTAGACTTAAGATGCTTACGAAAAATACAGCAAAGCCCGCAATTCCTTTTGGTGGTAAATATAAAATTATTGATTTTACTCTAAGTAATTGTTCAAATTCAGGAATAGATACAGTTGGAGTATTAACACAATATCAGCCACTTTCCTTAAATTCACATATAGGCATAGGTATTCCTTGGGATTTAGATAGAAATAGTGGTGGTGTTACTCTTCTCCCTCCTTATAAACATGAATCAGGAGGAGACTGGTATAAAGGTACTGCAAATGCTATATATCAAAATACTAATTTTATAGACTCACACGAACCAGAATATGTACTTATTCTCTCTGGAGATCATATTTATAAAATGGACTATTCAAAAATGCTTAAGTTTCATAAAGAAAAATGCGCTGATGCTACTATAGCAGTTATTAAAGTCCCACTAGGCGAGGCCTCTAGATTTGGAATAATGAATACTACATCTGATAACAAAATATATGAATTTGAAGAAAAACCTCAAAATCCTAAAAATGATATGGCTTCAATGGGAGTATATATTTTTAATTGGAAATTCCTTAAAACCTTTTTAAAGGACGATGAAAACAATAAACATTCAGAAAATGATTTTGGAAAAAACATAATACCTGCTATGCTTAAAAATAAAGGAAATATATATGCATATCCTTTTAAAGGCTATTGGAAAGATGTAGGTACTATAAAGAGCCTTTGGGAAGCAAATATGGATTTAATAGATGAAAATAATGAATTAAACATTCATGATGAAAATTGGAAGATATATTCTATAAATCCCACTAACCCAGCTCAATATATAGGACCTAATGCTAAAGTTACTAATTCTTTAGTAGTTCAAGGTTGCATTGTACTCGGTGAAGTTTCAAGTTCAGTACTATTTCATGGAGTTACAGTTGGGAAAAATTCTAAAATATCAAATTCTGTAATAATGCCTAATACCAAAATAGCTGACAATGTTATTATTGATAAAGCTATAATCGGTAATAATGTCATTATAAGAGGCCATAGCGTTATAGGGACAACCGATGATATAACTCTTATTGCAGAAGGCACTGAAATTAAATCCAATTCAGTTATAAGATGAGGTGATTAAATGCTTAGTAATTATATGGGTATATTAAATTTAAATGAGGATGAATCAAATATAATAAATCTTACTAAAAATAGACCACTTGCTGCTATTCCAATAGCTGCAAGGTATAGAATTATTGATTTCACATTATCTAATATGGTTAATTCTGGCCTTAGAAACATAGGACTTTATACTCAAAGCAACTCACGTTCTTTAGTTGATCATTTAGGTTCGGGCAAACCTTGGGATTTAGACAGAAGGCTAAATGGACTATTTGTTTTCAATTTTGGCATTGCTAGCTTTTCTTTAAATGATGCAGAAATGTTGTGGAATAACATGGAGTATCTATATAGAAGTAAAGAGAAAAATGTGATTCTTTCCTCATCTTATATGATAGGGAACATAGATTACTTGGATGCCGTGAAATATCATGAAAATAACCATCAAGATATAACTGTACTATACAAAAATATTAATACTGGAACTAAATATTTTTTAAATTGTGATGTATTAAACATAGATGGAAACAATGAGGTTCTGAGCGTAGGTTATAATATGGGTACCTATGATAGTTTAAATATTTCCATGGAAATGTTTATTATGAAAAAAGACCTTTTGATATCCCTTGTAAATAAATGTATTCAAACTGGTTCTTATTCAAATATTAAAGATGCTATATATAAAAACATTAAAGACTTAAACGTTAAGGCTTATGAATTTAAAGGTTACCTTAAATGTGTTAATTCAATAAGTGCTTACTATAAAACTAATATGGACTTGCTCAACCTAAAAACAACTAAAGAATTGTTTTTTAGTAATGGACCTATTTACACAAAAATTAAAGATGAACCCCCTACTAAGTATTCAACTGAAAGCAAAGTAAGAAATTCAATAATTGCTGATGGATGTATTATAGAAGGAGTTATTGAAAATAGCATTATATCAAGAGGCGTTGTTGTTCGCAAAGGAGCTGAAATTAAAAATAGTATTATCCTTCAAAATTGTGAAATCAGAGAAAATTCTAAGCTCTTTAACGTTATAATTGATAAAAATGTAATAATAGATAAAAGCAAACAACTTAAAGGTGATGAAGATTTCCCACTTGTAATAGAAAAAAGAGCATTATTTTAAAAACATAAATATAGCATCAGTAACTCCTTAGTTACTGATGCTATATTTTCCTTAAAGAATCAAATATAAAAATACAAACCTTTACTAGTTATCATTATTTTGCACTGAAGTTTCCTTTTTATTATGTGAATATTCTAACTTATTATCTTCTTTCTTCATATCAGGTAATTTTTCCACATATACACTTGTACCCGGTAATGCAAGTGAAACATCTTCTTGCTGTAATATATCCATTATTCCAAAATTAATATTTTCTTTTATTTCTAAAAATTCACCCAATTTTGCTGTTTCAACAAAGAAATATATAAAGATATCTAAACTACTAGCGTTAAACTTATCAAATCTAACATATATTTCATCCTTATTAACTTGTGCGTGGTTCTCTATTAAATTTCGAATCTTTGTAACACAAATCTCTAGTTTATCCCTTGACGTTCCATAATTTAATCCTAAGTTAAAATTGAGTCTACGTTTTCCCCGTCTACTGTAATTTGTTACAGGTTCGCTAACTAATTTTGAATTAGGAACTATTATTAATGCTAAATCAAAAGTTCGTATTTTAGTAGTCCTAAATGTGATTTCCTCCACGGTTCCTTCCAAAGAGTCGTTATTAATCCAATCTCCCAGAGCAAATGGTTTATCTAATATTATAAGTATGCCTGCAATAATATTAGCCGCTGCGTCTTTAGCTGCCAGAGCAAATGCTAATCCTCCTAGTCCAAGTCCTGTAATAAACCCTTGAATATTATACCCCCATTTTTCAGCGATTATAGTTATAACTAATGCTAATAATATTAGCCTTAATATTTTGGATATAAATGGAAATAGTATTTTATCTACTTTTATATCGTATGCTTTATGCATTTTCTCAAATAATAAAGACGATTCCCCAGTAAGATTATATAATCCCCATGAAATTAAAAGTATTATAGATGAACTAAAAACTTTATTTATAAAATCAAGTCTTATTGTAAATTTTTGCATTAAAATAATGTAAGCAAAATATAATCCTAACACCTCAAAAAAATTAATTAAAGGTCTTTCAAAGGCAGATACTATTTTTGTGTCTGCATTAAACTTTGTTTTATTAACAAGTCTCAATATAATTTTAAATACATATTTTGCAAATATTTTTTTTAGTAATACAAATAATATAAAAATTACAATAGCAAATCCTACATATATTAATTTGCTATATGTTAAATTGTCAAAAACAGTTTGCATATTGTCTTTCGCAAAAAAATCAACTATAGAACCAAACAAACAATCACGCTCCTTTTTTCTTATGTTTATATATATAATCATTTTAATCTAATAATGCTATTTTCTCAATGGATTATAAAGGAATAAATAAATTTACAATAAAAACTTAATACCTTTTTAAAGCACAAAAAACTTCAAAAGGCGTTAAAATCTCCTTTTGAAGTCGCTATCCAGTAATTTAATTTTTTTAATTATATAAAATTAACTAACATGTTGAATTTCTATTAGCCTCATTATTTATCATCTGTCCAATGTATATCGTTTTACATTCAAAGGAATGTGATTTTTGGTATTCTTTAATAATATTATCTCCAAAGTCTATATTCTCTTCATTAAATTTATAAAAAAATGAAGTTAATTTTTCCAAATTTTTATCTGCTGGTTTATATGATGGATCAAATGCGTATGCCGCCCTATAATATTTACCTGCCAAAAGTACATCACCTTTATATTCTGAGATAACACCTAGTAAATTGTATGCTTCTGGAGAATGGTCATTTAAAAGCATAGCTACATGGAGATACCCTTTTGCTAGATCAAGCTTACTAGACTTTATTGAATTAATTGCTTGTTCTATATTATTTTGAAAAGAACTTTTTTCATTACTATTTGTTAACATATAATCACCTCATATTATCCTTTCATATTTATTTGTATTTATAATTACATATTATCAAAATCACTACAAAATTGCTATAAAGAACATATAAAGATAACTCCTAACGTATAAAGATTGTGTGAAGATTTCATGATTTATGCTTTCTTTTATTATTCTAAAAAAGATGAAGCCAAAAGCTTCATCTTTGAAAAATTATTCATCAACTAATCTATAGCCTACTCCAACCTCTGTTATTATATACTCTGGCTGAGCAGGATCCTTCTCTATTTTTCTTCTTATATTAGCCATAAACACTCGAAGAGATTGTGTGTCATTTTCAAAATAACTTCCCCAAATCTCATCAACTATATATTTATGAGTTAACACACGTCCTGCATATCTTGACATTAACTCAATTAACTTGTATTCCATTGGTGTTAAATGTATTTCTTCATTCAGAATTGTAACTCTTCGTTTTTTAAAATCTATACTCAAATTTTTAACATTAAATTCTGATAACATGTCGCCTTGTGAATCACTAACTCCATTAGACTGCCTAAGTGCTACCCTAATTCTAGCTAAGAGCTCTGCCACGCTAAACGGCTTGGTCAAATAATCATCTGCTCCCTTATCTAGTGCTTCAACTTTTTCCCTTTCACGCCCACGCGCTGATACAACTATAATTCTAGCTTTTGTGGAATCTCTTACTTTCTCAATAACTTTAAGCCCATCTATATCAGGCAACCCTAAGTCTAGAATTATGATATTTGGATTTTGTGAAAAAATAAGTGTTATAGCCGTGTTCCCAAGTTCCGTCTCAATGCACTTATATCCTTGTGCCTCAAGAGAAACTTTCATAAATCTTCTAATAGGTTTATCGTCTTCAACTATTAAAATCAAAGGCTTTATATTCATTTCCATCGCTCCTTATTCCAGGTAAACTAAATATAAAGGTTGCTCCACCTGAAGAATTATTTAAAGCTTCCATATATCCACCATGTGCTTCTATAATAGACTTACATATAGCTAGTCCCAATCCTATTCCTCGTTTTTCTAAGGACTCTCCCTTAGTTTTTGTATAAAATCTATCAAATATAGTTGATAGATCTTCTTCGGGTATACCTTTTCCATTATCTGATACTTCAAAAATCACTTCATTTTCTTTTTGCTTAACTTTGATTTTTATAATAGAATCACTCTGCGTATATTTTATAGCATTATCAATCAAATTTATAAACACTTGCTCTATTAATAATCCATCCACAAATAATATAACCACTTTTTCAGGCAATTCAATTTTGATGTTATGGCTTCCTGAAAACCTTGTAACTCTAGATATGGATTCAGAAATAATTTCTTCAACAATCTCCACATCTTTCTTAACCTCAAGCTTACCTTCGTCTATCCGTGTCATACTTAATATATTTTCAACTGAGTGTATAATCCAGCTTGTATCTTCATAAATAATTTTAAGAAGCTCTTTCTTTGTATCATTATCAAGAATGTCATAGTTATCACTAATAGTAGAAACTGATCCCAATATTCCTGTAAGTGGAGTTCTTAAATCATGTGAAATTGACCTTAAGATATTGCCCCTAAGTCTCTCTCTCTCAGTCTCTAAATTAATTTGTCTCTTTTTTTCATATAATTCTTCTCTTTCAATTGCTAAAGCCATTTGTGTAGAAACGGACTGCAAAAGAATCTTTTCATTTTCAATCAAAATATTTTTTTCTAAGCAAGCTATTCCAATAACTCCCAATATTTTACTTTGTCCCTTAATTGGATGATAATATCCCACGCTGTTTATAGATTTTTCAGCTTCAAATTCAACCACTTTTCCTGTTCTAAAACATTTTTCAATTGCCTTTGACTCTATTTCAGACTCAAAAATGTCCTTTTGATATGAATTATTAATCATATAAACATTGGGTGCTTGCAAATTATTTTTCTCATCTACAATAACCACCATAATAGTTCTGTTAAACATATCAATTAAATTGTCACCGCAAACCTCAACTATTTGATCTTTATTTTTTGCTGTTAGCAGTGAGTTACTAATTTTATATAAAATTCTCATACTATTTTCACGTATAAAAGATATTTTTGCTTGTGTTTTAACCCTTGATGTTAAGGTACTTGTTATAATTGCTGCTATAAGCATTATAATAAAAGTTACAGGATAGTCAGTTCTATAAACTGAAAAGCTATAATATGGAATAGTAAAGAAAAAATTAAATAATAACACTCCAGTTATTGCAGCTACTATACCATAAATATATCCATCAGTACTCCTTGATACAAATAATACCGCTAAGATAAACACTATTATTACATTTGATTCATGCAACCCAAGTTTTCGGAGTATCAGAGATATTATAGTAAACAAACTCAGAATTAATAATGTTTTTAGTACATTTATGATTATTATTGTTTTAGGTTTAATTTCTTCATAATCACTATCTTTATACTTACCATAAATTTCTAAAAACCTTCCATCAAACTTACCTTTTTTCAAACTTTCCATCACCTTCCTTATACATCTTTATATAAGCTATAACCATATACACAAGCAATTAATAAATAAGGAAATTTATTTTTATATTAGTTTAATCTATATTTATATTTTAATCAATTATAGGAATCAATGCAACTTTTCATAAGTAATAAAAGCGTTGATAAAACTATAAAAAGTTTAATAAAGGAAATCTTTTATCAATTAATGTGGATATTCTTAAAATTTACGAATAAATATCTCTTAGTTTATAGTAAACAAAGAGAACTAAAAAAAACACTTCAAATGAAGTGTTCTTTGGTGGCTTACCGGGGAATCGAACCCCGGACACCATGATTAAAAGTCATGTGCTCTACCAACTGAGCTAGTAAACCATGTAAACCTGGCGACAACCTACTCTTCCACAAGGTCACCCCTGCAGT
>Ga0209123_1003232_pt1 | contig 12505 bp, 5 predicted proteins | sample BarGraIncu00431A_FD_184500 | JGI IMG/M metagenome (GOLD analysis project Ga0209123, IMG submission 184500) | Arctic peat soil microbial communities from Barrow, Alaska, USA - Barrow Graham LP Incubations 004-31A (SPAdes) (version 2) | ecosystem: Environmental > Terrestrial > Soil > Wetlands >...
GAGGAAGTCGGGTGTGGCAATTTTTCTTTTGCTTTTTTGCTTTTATCCCGTTGATGATAGCGCAAACCTGTTACTGACAATTTTTGATTATAAACTCACTACTCTATTTATTTCAGGTACGCATTTCTGTGAAGAACCGAATTAATAGGATATCTTTACTCCATTTCCAATACCAGCGACACCGTTGTCAATATTGACAATATTGACAACGGTGTCGGAAATACAGAGGTGTTAGTTTCGATGCAATTGATAAAAACCTGTTTTATGAAAGTATTCTCGCCTCAATTTGAACGGATGGAGTCTCTTTGACAAACCATTACAAAAACACATCTTATGAAAGCAAAATTCACAGCGATTATTAGTATTATAAATTCTCAGTGCGTACCTTTGGTGTTACCAAAGGGCCAAAATAACAGACTTAGGAACATTTGACAGAGAGGAGAGGAAGGTAGTTTTATACCTGTTAGTTGTATAAATGATTTCTCAAGAGAGATTATGCTGATGTTGAAATAAATCGAAGGTAAGATAAATTTGAAATATTTAACGCTTTAATTGAAGGAAACTTTAATACCCAAGTCGCTACTAATAAGACGAAGGATCAATTTTAACTTCCGAAAAGATTATTTCCATATCGTTAAGAGGTGGAACAGAAGTGTAAATTTTCACATAGAAAATGTAAGAACCAAATATTTTAAACTATCTTCGCACACTTTTTCAGTAAGAGAACCAGCCCCTATCTGGTTAATTTATAAACCAATAGATTGTAAATAAGCAAATTTTAAAAGGTCAAATTTCATCATGATGAAAAAATCGGATTTATTAAAAGAAACCATTGAACACATCGACATTAAGTCATTTGATTCAACTCCTATCATTGATTCAATGCGTAAAATGTCATTTACCTCGCGTGATACTGCCAGGGCAGCAGACATTTTGTTGAAAATGGTTAGCAATACCGAATGTACCAACATCCTTACACTCGCCGGAAGTACCAGCGCAGGAGGTTGTATGCAGGTGTATGTTGATATGGTCAAAAATAAAATGATCGACGTAATCGTAGCTACCGGAGCATCCATTATCGACATGGATTTCTTCGAAGCCCTTGGCCACAAACACTACCGGGGTACAACCGATATCAACGACGGAATTTTGCGTGAACTCTATATCGATCGTATTTATGATACTTTCATCGATGAGGAAGAACTGCAGAATTGCGATGGAACAATTAAGGAAATTACTGATTCACTCGAAAGAAGACCCTATTCCTCACGCGAATTCATTTGGGAAATGGGTAAATGGTTGACTAAAAACTCAGTAAAGAAGGACAACCTGATTCAGGTATGTTACGAAAATAACGTGCCGATCTTCTGTCCTGCGTTCTCAGATAGTAGTGCAGGTTTTGGATTGGCCAAACACCAATGGGAAAATCCGGGCAAGCACGTTTCAATTGACTCAGTGGCTGACTTCCTGGAACTGACTAAAATTAAAATGGCAGCAGAGATAACCGGTCTGTTCATGATTGGCGGCGGTGTTCCGAAAAACTTTGCACAGGATACCGTTGTGTGTGCCGAAATTCTTGGAAAGGAAGTTCCGATGCACCAATACGCTGTACAGATTACCATTGCCGATGTACGTGATGGGTCATGCTCTTCATCTACCCTGAAAGAGGCCAGTTCATGGGGAAAAGTTCAGCTAACTGATGAGCAAATGGTGTTTGCCGAGGCGACTTCCGTACTTCCGTTAATTGTCAGCTATGTATACCACAAGGAAACCTGGAAATTGCGTCAGCTCAAAAACTGGAGTAAATTGTTTGTCAATAGTGCAGTAAAAGTATAATTCATCCCTGAGCAAAAAATCAATTCAATAATAGAAAAGCTCCATTGCTAATTTACAGCAATGGAGCTTTTTAATTATTTCTTATTTCAGTTTCTAATATTTAATATCGAATAAGAAATAAGAAAAGCAAAACGGATCACATGATATTGTTGTGGGGAAAGCAAAGTCATCCAATAGCAATTGGATGGTAATTTTTAAAAATCTTACTTTTTTTAATTCAACCTACCGTATAATAAATTGGAACAATCAGTAAATCAAATATTTACAATGCCATATTTTGTATTTAATTTTCCCAGGTACAGATTCAAATTATTTATTTTGATGTTCGTTTCCAAGAACATGGGTGACTTAGTCCCGAATACTCTACTCGGGATGGTGCAGATAAACAGGACTTTAACCTAAACAATCTTCTTCATAACCATAGAAGATTATTAAGACGGTGGAATTGTAATTCCTTTATTAAGATCAGGGTAATTGGGACAAAAAATAAGGTTAGGTTGACAGGATAATTATCTTTTGGTAAGTCAAATTGCTGACATTGCTGACATTGCTGACATTGCCGATTGCACTTTTAGTATTTTACACAATTCAATACCTTGTATTTATTTTACATTCAATCATCTCTAAGATTAAAAAAAGAGAGAAAATGAGAAACGGCAATCTCAGCAATGTCAGCAATGTCAGCAATCTCGATGTACCCTTTTTTTAATTATCCAGGGTATTTGCCGATGGATCGGGACAGGCAGGGATTTAGTGTTCTACCTTTTTTTTCTCAGCATCTACTATATAGTAATTTTCAATCTTCTATAAATCAATTACATGTAAGCTATCTATATTACAAAAATTATAGTTGGTTCGATTCTTAAGTTATTTATTTTGATGTTCGTTTCAAAGAACGTGGGGGACTTAGTAACCAGGCAATGTCCCCCAGAGCCCTAATCTTATTTATCTTCTTGGACTGATAAACCTTTCATAAGATAGATAAGATTTAGGTTGTGACGGCTGATTCCCCGAGTACTCGGGGCTAAAATTTTATAATAAAAGTAAGATTCTTTCAAAAAAACTATTCATCTTCCATCCAGGCTTTACCGGGATCAACTTTTTTGTTTCTCAGAATGCGGGCTTTCAATTCGAATGTCCTTATACGGTCCTTATACAAATTATGTGTGTTCATTGCGGCAACATCTAATGACGCATCGGTGTTATCATCCCAGCGCCTGCACAGGTAAAGAGGTTGATAGATACGTCCAATTTTGTATCTTCCTGAAATAGCCAAACCCAACCCGTAATCTTCGCCATAACTTACATTGGATACACGAATTTTACGTAGTACCGGCGTGTAGAAGGCACGTGGGGCACCCAACCCGTTGATCCGTAGCGCATTGTTCGGGCCATTGTCATCGGTCCATTCCCTGTGGTCGATTACTCCCTCAGGAAGTTCTTCCAGGTTAAAATTGGTCATCCTGTAGCTGCCAATTACCATGGCACAATTCTCTTCGTAAAATTTATCAACAATGATCTGTAGTGTATTTTCATCAATATATAAATCATCACTGTCGAGCTGAACTGCAAATTTACCGCAAGAAGTATTAAAAACGCCTTCGTTCCAGCAACCTCCTATACCAAGATCTTTTCGTTCAGGGATAATATGAATGAGCTTCCCTTGTTCAGCATATTCGTTTAAAATATCAGTAGTCCCGTCAGTTGAGTAATTGTTGATGACAATCAGGTTGAATCGGAAGGTAGTTTTCTGTATCAGCACCGACTCAATTGCATCCCTGATAGTCCTGACCCTGTTATGAACCGGTATGATTACCGATACCTCCGTTTCAAATTCTTCAGAGAAATTTGTTTCAGGAAACGGGGCCACCAATAAAGCGCCGATATCACGTAAATGGGCAGTACATACCTGCTCCATTTCGAGTTGTCGTTCTCGTGCAGCAGTTTTTACATAATCAAATTGTATTTCTCCTGAGGTGCGTGTATCTGTTTCAACTTGAGTAAATAAATATTCAGGAATATGAACCAATTCACCCATTCGGCTGGCACGCAAGCGTAAGGCATATCTTCCTCCGAATTTCAGCATCTCATAATTTTCGTACCTGAAAGCTTTCAAAACCTCTGCCCTGTATAGCCTCACAGGACCGAAATTAAAATCATCGCGTAAACTTCCAAGCTGATGATCGATCAATGGATGTGGTGTAAGTATACTTTCTTTCATTTCCATATAATCGGCATATGCCATGGGGGCTTCTGTATATTCAGCCACCTGAATCAATCGCTCGATAGCTCCCTGACCAAGTTCAATGGTTGAATCGCCAAGTGCAAGAAGTGCAAAATCTGCTTGTACCATTTTGGCAATGTGTCTGATGGTTGAACAGGATCCGTTTTCCTGTACAATTATAAGTTCACAGTTTACCAGATTCACCTGGCATTTGGAAAGTACAAATACATGATTTACCAATGAAGATGCCCGTAACTGATTGACCAGCATTTGACTGGTCTCTTCGTTACTAAAGGCAAAAAAACAATCCACTTTTCGATTCATGACAATTTTTTAAAGTTTAATCACTTTCACTTTACTTATTTCGCTTTCGTTATGAAGGCGATCAAGTGCCGAAATACGTACTTCATAATTTTTACGTAATTTACGGGAATTTGGTTTAAAAACCAACCTTTTATTGCGGGTAGTAGTGAATATATTTTCAGGATTTTTAGCATCAAACTTCTGCCCCACGGGATTCATATAAACCACATATCCAACCGTTTTGTCCATTTCATTGATTGATGGGTCGCTCTCCCATTTCAATTTGTGCCCTCGCTTTCTAAAACGGCTGGGTTGATATGGTGCTTTATTATCAATCCATGGCATGGTTGGTATCAAGGCAGGGTATTTGTATATTTTATTTTGAAGGTTTTCTGTGAACCCAAACAGATCTCGTTTAAAGTGGATGCTGCTGTAAAAAGCGCTTCCTCCAATATTCGGAGTCTGTCGGGTTAACTGTATTTGCCGGATTAGCTGATTTGGATCTTTCCATTCGGCAATAGTTGATTTCGCTTCCAATTTATAAACGGCATGACCGATGTACATCGCCCTGTTGTAAGCATGAGCTGCCCACCATTTGGTGAGGGTCAGAAAATCAACTGATGGATGACCAATTTGCCAATATAGCTGAGGTAAACAATAATCGATCCACCCATTCTTCTGCCATTTCAGGATGTCGGCGTACAAATGATCGTAGTTGGTAGTTCCGGCTGTGGTTTCAGAGCCTTCGGGATCGTCAGCCTTGTTCCTCCAAACGCCAAATGGACTGATTCCAAATTTCACCCATGGCTTTATTTTTTTTATATTTGCTGAAAGCATTTGGATCAGCTGATCCACATTGTCGCGTCGCCAATCCGCTTTCTGTTCGGGCAAAAATCCACGGTTGTAAAGAGCAAATGATGCTTGATCGGGAAAATCTTCTTTCAGCGGATAGGGATAAAAATAATCGTCGAAGTGAATGGCATCTACATCGTATCGGGCAACGATATCGGTTACAACCTTGACTACAAAATCACGGGTTTGAGGCAATCCCGGATCGAAATACAATTTGCCACCATAGTTGACTATCCACTCCGGATGTTTGAATGCAATGTGATTTGCTGCCAGTGGTTCACTTGCATTGAGGGCCACCCTAAAAGGATTTAGCCATGCGTGAAACTCCATATTCCTTTGGTGACATTGCTCAATCCAAAATTGCAGTGGATCGTAAAAGGGGTTGGGAGCTTTGCCCGGAGTGCCGGTCAGATACCTGGACCATGGTTCCAATGCTGATTGATAAAGAGCATCCGAAGCTGGCCGTATTTGCATGATGATGGCATTCATTCCATTTTTAGCATGCATATCAAGAATTTCAATCACTTCTTTTTTTTGCTGATCTGTAGAAAGACCTGGCTTTGAAGGCCAGTCAATATTATTGACAGTTGCGACCCAAACACCTCGAAACTCACGCTTGGGGGTTATTTGTGCAAACAAATCGAAACAAAATAGCAAACTGACTGTTAAAAAGAGTCTGAACATACAAACAGATTTAAAGATGGAACAAAATACGGCTATCCTAATGAATTTATGCATAAAAAGAATATTTTTTTTCAAGGTGGAATTGTTGAAAACCTAGTTTCTATTGATTGATTTATTCACTCACACGCTATGTTATGGCATGAAATCAAGAGGTCCAGAACGATCAAAAGTCATATAGTATGGATTCATTCTGATCTATATACTCTCATATACAGTGTCTTAATAAAAATGAAAATAATGAAAATTAAAGCATCTTACTTGAGCTGACATTTAGTAGATACAGATTTTTTTTAATACCTTTGTTCACCTCAAATAATTGAAATAGCACTTTTTTTATAAAAAGATAATATTCTTGAAAACTAAAGTGCTAGTTCGTACGTTATATAGGTAGCTACTTCAAAGCTGGTTACTTTGGTTAGCTCATGGTTTATTAGGTTTAGTTGGTTTAGGTTAGTTTCCCGTCTCAACGGGTGAGAAGGCTGTCAGAGGACAGCCTTTTCTAATTTAAGCCATCTGGCAATGAGGTTATAACTTATTAAACTACTTTGCATTGTATGTTTATTTGTGCTTGATGACCAATGATTTTGATTAACTTCTCTAACTCAATCCGGCTTGTTTCAATTTATATTTTGTGTACTTTCGGCGCCGAAAGAAAGTAATGGCTTCTAGCTAATCATTTACCATTCAAAAAGTTTAATCAACTTATGAATTTCGAAAAGGGAATATTTCAGCGTACAGAATTACTTCTGGGCAAAGATACAATGGAGAAGATTGTAATTAAGAAAGTGATTATCTTCGGAATTGGGGGCGTCGGAAGTTGGTGCGCTGAAAGTCTGGTGCGCAGTGGAATACGACATTTGACCATTGTGGATTCTGACCTGATTTGCATTACCAATATCAACCGGCAATTGCATGCTACCACTCACACGGTGGGTGAAGTTAAAACCGATGCGCTGAAAAAGCGGTTGCTTGAAATCAATCCATCAGCTCAAATTCTTACCCTTCAGAAAATATACGAACCGGAGAACTCTGACTCATTTGAGCTTGATTCCTATGATTTTATCATAGATGCGATCGATAGTCTGAGCAATAAGATCGACCTGATCCGCAAAGCCACACGCACCCGAGCCGTTTTCATTTCATCTATGGGAGCTTCCCTGAAACTTGACCCTACCAAAATACGCGTGGCTGAATTCTGGAAAGTAAAAGGTTGCCCCCTGGGATCAATTATCAGGAAGAAAATTCGCAAAGGAGATTTGCCTGCCAAGGAATTTATGTGCATTTACAGCGAGGAACTTTTAGAAAACAAAGGGGCAGGCTCTTCTTGTGGTACCGATAAATGCCTGTGTCCAAAATTCAAGAATTCTTCCGGTGACCCCGAACTAGCTGACCATGAATGGTGTAGTCAGAAAGCGGTGATCAACGGAACGGTGGCTCATATTACCGCCATCTATGGGTTTACATTGGCCGGACTCATTATCCAGAATATTTACAATGAAGGATAATTTGTAGCAGTTGACAAATAAATCTATATAGTTCTGATTACCTATTTATGCTAATTCCCTGATGGGTAGTTGCTATTACTATGCGGATCTAACTTTTGTAATTACAGTGAATTAGCTATCTATAAGTTGTTAGTTTCTTCCTTTATGTGATGAACCTTCAGGCTGTCTTTGGAGGGTATTCGAGATGTGTTCCAAAGGTATCTTGTGTGTTTATTGTGTGTTTATCGTGTGTTTCTTGTGTGTTAATATCACAGCATATACACACAAGAAACACACAAGAAACACACAAGATACCTTTGGAACACATCTCGAACCATATCTTATGGGTAGGTAGTACTATTTTAATTTTTCTTTATGACTCCGGGATCGTCGAAATTAGAATTGAAGAACCTTGCATCATTGACCGATCTCAATAGATTCTATTAAGCTACAATATATCTATTGCAAATCCATTATATATGAGCTGAGTAGATTGGTGAAAGAATTGTGAAAAATGTCAATCACTTTTTTTCAATTCCATTTTCCCTAAATAAATTTCTCCCGTTTCTGCAAGTTAAATAATCCGTAGAGGACAAATATCAGAGAACCAACGGCAAGGAAGATACGGTTTTTCATGGTAATTTCCTGCCATACCATTTCGTTGAGGCGGTCGGGAATATGGAATGGGTTGAGGAATATATTCCACATGGTACGGTTTAACGCACCGGATAAAATAAGCAGTAATACACCTATGATCACCATCACCACTGCTGTTCCGTTGCCGTTTTTAATGATGGTTGAAAAAAGGAATGCCAACGAACCAAGGAAGTAAATGGGGAACATGACATGCCAGGTTATTTCAAATATGTTGACCGGGGCAAGTAGTAAATAGCTCATTGCAGTGATGCCAATCATCATCAGGAATACCAGCGAAAAGACCAGTATCAGCCTGACCAGCCATACTTTGTAGCGGTAATCGGGAATGCCGAAAAGTATTTCTAGAATTCCTGCATCCAGATCGTTTTGAATCCCAAAGGTCATGGGGTAAAAAATGAGCAGCAGCCCAGGGGTGATTTGCAAACCATAGATAAAACTTTCGTCCATCTGGTTTCCGTCTAAAATACTGGTGACGGCAATGAAAAAGTAGAATGCGATGGCTGCTAAAACAAACCAGATAAACCGGTTGCCGAAAATGACCTTCATATTGTATTTCACCATTTTTCGGAACAAAGTCCATAAATTGGCGGTCGTAATTGCTGATTGCATAGTTCTAATGTTGTTATTTTTAAATTTCAAGTGACAAAGTACAGAGAGACAAAATACCAAAATAAAAGTCGTTTTCCCAGATTTTCATATTCTCACTTTCTCATTTTCTCACATTCTCATCATTTCAAATCTTTAATCAGGCACAAATAAGCATCTTCAAGAATCGGATTGACCGGCACAGCATCCTGCGTTGGCTTTTTCTTTGACAGTAAACGAACTCTGATCTGATCGCCCTGGCGCATATGGTGGGTAATCATCTGTTTGTTTTCCATCTGGTCGAAGTCAGCTGCCGGAATATCGAATTGCCAAACCATGTCTTTGGCCAGATGCACCATATCCATAGGCGTCCCGTTGTATTTTACCTGACCACGGTTAATCACTGCCACCTGGTTGCAGGAGCTTGATATATCTTCGATAATGTGTGTTGAGAAAATCACGATACGTTCGCGGCTCAATTCAACTAACAAGTTGCGGAAACGGATGCGTTCACGTGGATCAAGCCCAGCAGTAGGTTCATCGACTACCAGTATTTTGGGTAGGTGAAGTAGGATTTGTGCAATTCCAATCCGCTGTTTCATACCACCCGAGTAGGAGCCAATTTTATCTTCGCGTTTTTCCCATAAATGAACTGCTTTCAATACATATTCAATGCGGTTTTCCCTTTCTTTTTTATCAGCCAGCCCCTTCAGAATGGCCTGGTAATCAAGAAAATCTGCTGCAGGCATGTTTTCATAAGTTCCAAATTCCTGGGGTAGGTAACCTATGAGTCCCTGTAATTCTTCCCTCTGTTCTTGTGTATCTATGCCGTTGATCCATATTTTACCATAGCTCTGTCCATAAATTCCACAGATGATGCGCATCATGGTTGACTTTCCGGCTCCGTTAGGACCCAGTAACCCGAACATTCCAGTACCTATTTCAAGTGATACGCCGTTCAATGCTTTAAAAGGCTGGTGCTGTTTGGCAATAAATGGAATCTTTTTAATTGTCCTTAGAGTTTCCCGACGCAAGGTTCCGAAGCGGCCTGTGATACGGTCGATGTTAATTTTATCCTGGTATAGTTTTTTAGCCGTTACTGAAATGATCAAAGCCAGGTACCACAATACGCCAAAGGTGACTATAAATCCAATGGTTTTGGTTATCTTCCAAACGAAGAATACTTCGATTGCTGGAAGAAACCACAATAAAAAGATTTGTACCAGTTGATAGATTTTAAGCGGCCGCTTTTTGCCTGTTTCTATGGTCCTGAAATTCAGGTAAAAGCCAAACGGTTTCCACATACTCTGTGCAAGGTTTGCAATTGCAACTGAAAATAGCAAGGACCAGAAAGCAGAATCCAGATAGATGAAACTGAAATAGATTAAAGAACCCAACAAGGGTAATTGCCAGATCAGGTAATCGAATTCGGCTATAGTTTGGTACTCCTTTTCAAGACCAGCTCTGCGGCGTATTTTCTTTCCGGCTTCCCATTCACGGGAAAACTGACCTTCACGATCGTATATTTTGACAAGGTTTTGTATACAGATGTGTATGTTTTCATGCTCGTTAATCAGTTTAGTCTGTGCTTTTCGTAAACTGTTAAGCACAAACCATGTAGAGCCTGGAACAAGAATGGCTACCAATATAAAGTCAAGCATTTGCCACAATCCGGAATCTACTTTAAAGTAAATCAATGCAAAAGAACCTGCCATTAAGGCAATCTGGGTAATTTGTATGCGGAGCGTTTGCTGCTTGTACCAGTCGATGGCATTCTCGAGGCCTGAATAGAAAGTCGGAATAAATACCAGGGTCAGTAAAGTACTCAATGCTAGTCCTCCAATCACTACAATGGCAAAGGGAGCACCAATAGCGCTCACGTATTCGGCGTCGCCCATGGCCAGTGGAAGCATTCCCACGATGGTTGTAATGGCCGTAATCAAAATCGGACGCACACGCGAAAGCCCGGCAGTCATTAATGCCCGCGATCGACGGAAGCCACGTTTCCGCAGAATATTAGTATAATCAATCAGAATTATTCCATTGTTCACCACCACCCCGATCAGTATCAGGAAGCCGGTCAATGTGTTGGCATTTAACAAACTGTTGTTGGTAACAATCAATGCAATCAAAGATCCGATGGCAGCCAATGGAATTGAGAAGAGCAGGACAAATGGTGTAGCTATCGATTCGAAGACTGAGGCCATGATCATAAATATGAGCAGAATAGAGGCTCCGATCATTAAATAAAATTCCGAGAAATCGGTTTCTTCATGAACTACCTCTGCAGCAACACCAGATGGCAAATTATAATTCGCCACTAATTCGTCAATTTCATAGCGGTAGGCGGCCAGCAATTCTTTTGAATCGGCTGCTTCACTTACAAAACGATAATTAATCTCAATCTGTTTTTCCTGGTTAACACGGTTAATTCCAGCCAGTCCACTGGCATAAACAATATTTGTAAAATCCTGAAGATCGTGAATTCCACCTTGGGCATCGCTTACCTGGAGCATTTTCAGATCATCCATGTTTCGCTCAGTCTTCTGTTTTTCACCTAAAATAGGTTCTTTTTGGGTAATGATAATTTCATACTCATCAACACCCTGCTTATATTGAATTCCGGTTGCTATTTCCTTCGAGAATGAATTGATTTCCGACAATACATTTGTGAGGGTAATATTGTATTCGGTCATTAGCAAGGGATTGAAATACAAATGTACTTCAGGACGGTTATCTGAAATGTTCAGAGTAACTGTCTGCACTGACACCAGTTGATCGATGAAGTATTTCAGGTCTTCACCAACAGCCTGCATTTGTTTAAAATCCTGACCTTTGAGCACAATTTTTTCCTGATCGGTGCCAATACCCATCATTTTCTGGAAAGCGCCTCCCATGTCGCGGCTGCCTCCCTGAAAGTTACGTGTGCTTTGTGTTTGAGTGAATGAAATGGCTGAAGCTTTAATTCCCTTGGTTCGGTCGTTGATGTCGGATTTAATCTGGGCAAAGGTACGATCCGAATTATCTTTAAAATCCTTTTTCAGCTTGATGGTAACCACCGCCTGCTCTTCTTCAATTTTACTGATTACATCTTCTTTTTCGGGAATGTCAATCAATTTTTTCTCAACCTCCTGAACTGTCTGATCTGTGGTTTGAAGTGAAGAACCTGAAGGCATAGTGACATACAAGAGAATTTCTTTGTTTGCAACCTCAGAAAGTGAGCTTATACTGACTGCGAGACTAATGAAAACAGCCAGGAAGAATAATACTATTCCTCCAATGATAGTGGTTGCAGGAGAACGCATACAGGATTTCAGGAATACCAGGTAAATCTGGACCATTCGCGAATTGGTAGTTACTTTCTCGTAGAAAATATTCTTGGCAACTTTTCGACGCAGCAGCGCATAGGATGCCATGGGGACCAGCAACAAAGCAACTGCCAGGGAAACCAATACAGTTGAGATTATGGAAATTCCGACATTGAATCCAAGCATTTCAACCATGAAGTTTTTGGAAAACAGGAATGGAAGAAATACAACAATTGTTGTCAGCGTTGAGGCCAGAATAGAGCGCCAGACTTCGGTTGTTCCCTGAACCACGGCTTGCATTGGGGCATACCCTTTCCCTGCGAGCCGGTATATATTTTCGAGCACCACCACACTATTATCGAGCAGCATGCCGATGGCCAAGGCCATACCTACCAATGTTAGGCTGTTAATGCTGATATTAAAGGCATAAAACAGGTTGAAAGAGGTGAATATCGATATAGGAATGGCCAAGGCAATGAAGGATACAATGCGAAAATTTTTCAGAAATATCCACAGTACGAAAATAGCCATGATGCCACCAACCAATGCAAGTTCCATAATCTGGTTGATGT
>Ga0209123_1003233_pt1 | contig 12498 bp, 14 predicted proteins | sample BarGraIncu00431A_FD_184500 | JGI IMG/M metagenome (GOLD analysis project Ga0209123, IMG submission 184500) | Arctic peat soil microbial communities from Barrow, Alaska, USA - Barrow Graham LP Incubations 004-31A (SPAdes) (version 2) | ecosystem: Environmental > Terrestrial > Soil > Wetlands >...
GTGGCTTATATAATTTCCCAATGGGAAAAACGTCTGATTTTCTGATCATTCTTAAACGCGTCGTATGTGAGCACCCAATTTATTCAGGCGACCGTCAATATTCTGATAACCTCTGTCTATTTGTTCAATGCCCATGATGCGACTTTCTCCTTCGGCAGACATTGCAGCGATTAAAAGCGCAATACCGGCACGAATATCGGGTGAAGACATGGTACAGCTTCGTAATACTTGTCGTTTTCCCAGCCCAATGACTGTGGCACGATGCGGATCACATAAAATGATCTGCGCGCCCATATCAATGAGTTTATCCACAAAAAACAAACGGCTTTCAAACATTTTTTGATGAATGAGTACACTGCCAATAGCCTGCGTGGCCACTACCAGCATCACACTGAGCAAGTCAGGTGTCAATCCGGGCCATGGTGCATCCGCTACCGTCAGGATGGAACCATCCATAAAAGTATCAATGGTATACGTTTCCTGTGCAGGAATAAAAATATCATCGCCCCGACGTTCCATTTGAATGCCAAGCCGGCGGAAACTTTCGGGAATAAGACCCAGTTCATCGTATGCCACTCGTTTAATGGTCATTTCCGAACCTGTCATGGCAGCCATTCCGATAAAGCTACCCACTTCAATCATATCGGGAAGAATGCGGTGTCTGCAACCCCCAAGGGCATCTACACCGTCGATATACAACAAATTGGAGCCAATGCCTGAAATTTTTGCCCCCATCCCGTTGAGCATTTTGCAAAGTTGCTGAATATAGGGTTCGCAGGCAGCATTGTATATGGTTGTCTTGCCTTTGGCCAGTACGGCAGCCATCAGAATATTGGCTGTACCGGTCACGGAAGCCTCATCAAGCAACATATAACAACCTTGAAGCTTTTCCGCTTTCACCTCAAACAAGGAGCGTTTGGAATCGAATTCAAAGTTGGCTCCCAGTTTTTGTATACCGACAAAATGAGTATCCAATCTTCTACGGCCAATTTTGTCACCTCCGGGTTTGGAAATCACAGCCATGCCAAATCTGCCGACCATGGGACCAACCATCATGACAGAACCACGGAGGGCTGCACTTTTCTGCAGATAATTGACAGAATACAATTGATCTAAATCGATATTATCCGCTTTAAAACTCCAGGTATTCGGTTCCAGACAGGTTGCCTTTACCCCCAATTCCATCATCAGAGCAATCAGATTGTTGATATCCAGAATATCGGGTATATTTTCAATGATCACTTCTTCCGGAGTCAATAAGCAAGCGCATAACAACTGCAAAGCCTCATTTTTAGCACCTTGTGCCTCAATGTCGCCCTTCAGTTTATAACCACCTTCTACAAGAAAAGAAGCCATATATTACCTGGGATTTTTTCTGTTATTATTTTGATTCTGCCTTGGTGGCAAAGGTTTGCGGGGAGTCAGTACCTCACGGATATCCAATAAATGCACCGTATCTTCGTTGACATCAATCTTCCCGTCGGAAAGAGTGCGTAAATCGTCGTAGATTTTAATATCGTCCACTGCATCCCTGTTCCAGGTGAGGATACTTTTCTTCATGTGATTGGCCATCAACTGAATCAAACGGGTACGTTCAGGGCCATCTTCCATGGCTACCGCTTTGTCAATCAGGTCTTCGATGGAACGTCCATAATGTTTGATCTTAATCCGTTTTGAATTGTAGGGCACCTTTTCCGGTTTGGAATACAAGTTTTCCTTGCGGACAATTTCATAGGGATAGTCAATATCGAGCTTAAAATCAGACATGATAGCCAGGTGATCCCAAAGTTTGTGTTTGAAATCGGGCACATCGCGAAGATGAGGAAATAAATTTCCCATAATGCTGATAATCGTTTGCACGCAGCGTTTGCGTTCCTCTTTGTCCTCGATGGTCAAGGCATAATCAACCATACGCTGGATATTTCTGCCATATTCAGGCAGATCCATACGTTTCAACTGAGTGTTGTAATCCAATTCGTTTACTTCCATAAATTTTTGTTGCATAAAGCACCTCCCAAACTTTTAGTCCTGTTTAAAAAAAAGTATGTATTATCTGGTTGGAATAATCTTTTTTTTAGAAATGGTAGCTACAAATTCCTTGAGGTAAAAAGGCTCAAAGTAGGCTACGTTTTCAAATTTATTTTCCCGGAAAGCCTTTTCTGCCAAGGGCATCATGGCTTCGGCAAACGGGTACACATTTTCTTCGAAATGTGCATTTTCCGATTTTAAATGGGTACGGCATTTTTCTGCACCGTCTCCAACAAACCAAACCGGATGGTTCTGAAGCTTTTCGGTAAAGCTGTTTTCGTCAACAATCAACGCATTGACAGGTTCCAGACAATTTCCCTGAGCATCGTACAAAGCGGTATAAACTTCCATCCTTCTGGCATCCAGCATTGGACAAATCAGCGCATCCTTTGGCAAAGACAAAGACCGTTGCACCTGATCGGCCAGCAAGTCCAGCGTTGGAATGGCAATAGCTTTTGCTCCTGTACCAAAACAAACGCCTTTGGCCATGGATACGCCGATGCGTAGACCTGTGTATGATCCGGGCCCTGAACTGACTGCTACAGCATCCGGCTTCAGACCTTCTTTTTCGGCTACACTTAAAGCCTCATCCACAAACAGTCCTATTTGAACAGCGTGTGAAGGGCCATTCCTATCGACTTTCGAAAACAAGATACGTCCGTCCTGACTCAATGCCACCGAACAGATTTTCGTAGAAGTTTCCAAATGTAGAATCAGTGCCATAGAATCGATGCTTCAGTTACCCTAAATTTTTACAAAAGTACAAAATTCGCTCCATTTCGAGTTCGTTTCACCAAATAAAATTACTTTTGCATAAAAATAAGGAATCATGATACAATCAATGACAGGATACGGTAAAGCCGTCTGTGAAATCGCAGGAAAAAAGATCACCGTTGAAATCAAATCTCTTAATAGCAAACAGCTGGATTTATCGACCAGAATTCCGAACGCCTACAAAGATAAAGAAATGGAAATCCGTAACGAAATCCTCCGCCGTCTGGAACGAGGAAAAGTGGATTTCTCCCTCTATTACGAAAATACCACCAAGGAAAGTGTGCCTCAACTCAACTTTGGAATCGTTGAAAGCTTTCTGACTCAGCTCAACGAAACCTCCGAAAAACTCGGCATTGCCCCTCCCGCCGATCCATGGCCTTTGTTTTTACGTTTACCCGATGCGTTCAAGGCTGAAACGCCTGAAGTGGACGATGAGACCTGGGTTGAAGTCCGTAAAGCGGTCGATCAGGCCATCGATTTATTGGTCGAATTCAGGTTGCAGGAAGGTCGGATGCTGGAATCAGTTTTCACTTCTAAACTGGATAGCATCGAAAGTCTGCTGAAAGAAATAGAAGTTTTTGAACCTGAACGTGTGGAACGCATTAAAAGCCGGATCCTGGAAGGTCTCGAAAAAGTAAAAGGCATCGATTACGACAAAAACCGTTTCGAACAGGAAATGATTTTTTACATCGAAAAGCTGGACATCAACGAAGAAAAAGCCAGACTGACCAATCACCTGAAATATTTCAGGGAAACGATGAATGATGCACACGGTCAGGGGAAGAAACTTGGTTTTATATGTCAGGAATTGGGTAGGGAAATTAATACGACGGGGTCGAAGTCGAATCATTCGGGGATGCAGCAGCTGGTTGTGTGCATGAAGGACGCACTCGAACAGATCAAAGAACAGGTCTTGAACGTATTATAGATTTCCCACTAGGAAGCGAAACTCGGCGTTGCAATTAAATTTTATGTCCTCACGTACGAAAAGTACGCTCCGGGATAAAATTCAATTGCGCCTTGATTTTCACTCCCTATTGAAAAATCTATCTTGCGTGGAATGAAGGGGTTAAAGAAAGAAAGAAAAGATAAAAGAATGAAAAAAGGGAAAATTGTAATATTTTCGGCGCCATCGGGTTCGGGTAAAACGACGTTGGTTAAGTGGTTGTTGGAGCAGGAGCTGAATCTGTATTTTTCTATATCGGCTACAAGCAGGCAACCCAGAAGCACGGAAGTGGATGGAAAGGATTATTACTTTCTGACACTGGAGGATTTTCGGAAAAAAATTGCGGAGGAGGCGTTTTTGGAGTGGGAAGAAGTTTATACGGACAAGTTTTACGGGACGCTCAAAAGTGAAGTGGACCGGATTCTTTCTGAAGGGAAGAACGTGCTTTTTGACGTCGATGTAAAAGGAGGACTCAATATTAAAAAGTATTTCGGAGCGCAGGCTTTATCGGTTTTTGTGCAGCCACCCAGCATTGAGGAGCTGCAAAACAGGTTGGAGACCCGTGGTACTGACAGCGCTGAAATCATTCAGGAACGGGTGGATAAAGCGGCGTACGAGCTAACTTTCGCACCGCAGTTTGACGTACTAGTTATCAACGACAAGCTGGAAGATGCAAAAAAAGACTGTCTGCAAAAAGTACAGGATTTTCTGGGCTAAGTTCGAAAATAGTCCCCATAAACCCGCCAGCATGACAACTAAAAAAATCCGCACCGGCTTTTTCGGAGGCTCATTCAACCCCATTCACGAGGGCCATATTGCTCTGGGAGATTATTTGATTAACAACGGATTGGTGGATGAATGCTGGTTTGTAGTCAGCCCGCAAAATCCATTGAAAAAAACAGCAGACCCTGCGGATGCAAAGAAACGGTTGGAAGAAGTGGCTACAGCACTGCAAAACCATCCCCATTGCATCGCCTCCGATCTAGAATTCGGCTTGCCGATACCCTCCTACACCGTTAAAACACTTCGTTATGCAGTCAATAAATATCCGGAGCGCGAATTTGTACTTCTGGTTGGCGCCGACAATCTCGATGTCTTTACCCAATGGAAAGAATACGAATACCTGCTGGAAAATTTCGACATACTGGTTTATCCTAGGCCGGGAGCAAGGAACATCGTTCCACAGGAATGGAAGCGGGTAAAAATGCTCAACGGTCCTATGATGGATTTTTCATCCACCCGGATACGGAAAAATCATTTCACCGGGAAATGAAATCCAGGCTTATTTTATTTCAGTTACCTTATAACCGGCTTCTTCCACTGCCCATTTTAGCGTTTCATCGCTTACTTCTTTAGAAAGAGTCACTTCAGCGGATTTCCCCTCCAAATTTACTGTTGCTTCTACCCCATCAATCGCATTCAATGCTTTCTCTACCCGAGCCGAGCAATGTCCACAGCTCATACCTTCCACTTTCAAAATCTTTTGTTTCATACTTTTAATTTTTAGAACAAACGGTTTAAATCTTTTCAACCTTAAGGCATTCAAAACAACACTTACCGAACTAAAGCTCATGGCAGCAGCCGCAAACATCGGATTCAGTTTCCAGCCGAGTAAAACATAAAATACACCGGCGGCCAAAGGTATACCAAGAACGTTGTAAAAAAATGCCCAAAAGAGGTTTTGTTTGATGTTCCGGATAACGGATTTACTCAGAAGAATAGCTGTCGCTACATCCGAAAGTCTGCTTCGCATTAAAACCACATCGGCCGATTCGATGGCAATGTCCGAACCTGCACCAATCGCAATACCCACATCAGCACGAGCCAGAGCAGGAGCATCGTTAATACCATCCCCCACCATAGCCACAATTTTCCCCTGAGCCTGCAATTCGGCTATTTTCTGTGCCTTATCTGTTGGCAAGACTTCGGCCAAAATATGCTGAATACCGACTGCTTTTTGAATAGCGGCAGCTGTTTTAGCGGCATCACCGGTAAGCATATAAACTTCCAATCCCATAGACTGAAGCTCTTCAATGGCCTCTTTGCTATCGGGTTTCAACGTATCTGCCACGGCTATAATTCCCAAAACGCGGTTTTCGTTCCCAACAAAAAGCGGAGTCTTACCTTCCCCGGAAAGTTTTTCAGAAAGGGATTCAAAATCATCCAAAGAAATCTGATGATCGATCATCATTTTCAGATTGCCCATATAATAGGAATTGCCATCGATGACACCTTCCAATCCAAGCCCGGTGATGGTCGAAAAATCCTGAACCGGCAACAAATCGATGTTTCTAAGGGATGCAGCTTCCAACACCGCATTTGCCAGCGGATGTTCCGATAATTTTTCCAAAGAGGCACCTATTCGCAGCAACGTCTGTTCATCCAAACCTTTGCCAACCAGCAGATCAGTCACTTTTGGTTTCCCTTCCGTAATGGTGCCTGTTTTATCCAAAACAACCGCATTGACTTTATGCGCAATTTCCAAAGCCTCAGCCGACTTAAACAGAATCCCATGCTCTGCGCCCTTACCCGTTCCGACCATAATGGCCACAGGCGTAGCCAACCCGAGCGCACAGGGACAGGAAATAACCAGCACCGCAATACCAATGGACAAGGCAAAATCAAACGGATAGCCCAGCAAAAGCCATGTAAGAGTAGCAAGAACAGCAATACTTATAACCACCGGAACAAAAATCCGGCTAATCCGATCGGCCATTTTTGAAATCGGAGCTTTGGATGCTGAAGCCTCTTCGACCAATTTTATGATTTGAGCCAGCGTCGTATCAGCACCGACTTTAGTCGCTTTAAACGTCAGATATCTGGTCTGATTAACACTTGCTGACAAAATTTTATCACCTGGTTGCTTGTAAACAGGCATACTTTCACCGGTAAGTGCCGATTCATCGATGGAAGACTGACCCGTGAGAACGATCCCATCGACAGCCACCGACTGTCCCGGTTTCAAAACGACTTCATCGCCGACTTGAACTTCTTCTACCGGAATCTCAATTTCCACCCCTTCACGAATAACCGTAGCCACTTTGGGTGCCAGATTCAAGAGTTTAGTTATGGCTTCGGAAGTTTTTCCTTTGGATTTAGCCTCCAGAAAACGACCCAATGTAATCAACGTTAAAATGGTAGCGGCAGATTCAAAATACAGGTCGTGGCCAAAATTCATAACCATTCCCATATCCCCGTGTCCATAACCAAAACCGATTTTGTACAAAGCAAAAATGCCATAGAAAACTGCAGCCGAAGAACCGATGGCTACCAGTGAATCCATGGTTGGTGAACCTTGAAAAAGCGATTTAAAACCACCCGTGTAAAAACTTCTGTTTAAATAAAGAACAGGGATAGTCAGAATAAACTGAGTGAGCGCAAAAGCAGCCAAATTGGCATGATCGGACAAAAAGGAAGGAATGGGAATTCCCATCATTTGCCCCATGGAAAGGTATAAAAGTGGAATCAGGAAACCCAGTGAAACCCAAAAGCGTTTTTTCAAATCCGTAAGTTCCTCTTTAACATAATCAACAACGTCCATCCTTTTAGATTCAGTATCTTTCAGATGTGCTTCATAACCAGCCTTATGGACTGACTCCTCGATAGCTTTTGCCTCCAGTTTACTCTCGTCATAAGTCACAATCATGCTGTTGGTCATCAACTGCACATTCACCGAAGCAATACCTTCCAGCTTCTGTACACTTCTTTCTACATGTACCACACAAGAGGCACATGTCATGCCAACAACATCGAATTTCTTTGTTTTCATTGTAAAATGTTTCTACTACAAAGTAAAGCATAAAACGTGCCATTTCCTGTTTTAAAATTAGAAATATTAAAAAAATATTTGACTCCCACTTACTTTACATGTACCTTTGTACCAAAGTTTATTTGATGAAAACTATTCTGAAATTTATCAAAAATTGGACATTGCCACTTGCAATGATAACCGGAGCCGTTTTCTACAAGTTTTTTGACCTGCTCTCCCCTTCTACCCCCTACCTCATTTTTTGCATGTTGCTTCTGACGTTCAGTAAACTTTCACCACGAAAAGTTCGCCTAAGCCCACTTCATTTATGGCTAGTCGGCATTCAGGTAGTCGGCAGCGTAGCCTTGTACTTCGCCCTATTCAAATACAATACCATATTGGCCGAAAGCGCCCTGATTTGCGTCCTTGCCCCAACCGCCACCTCTGCCGCCGTTGTTACAGGAATGCTTGGCGGAAGTGTAGCCAGTGTCACCACTTATACCCTTATCAGCAACCTGATGGTCGCCATTGTGGCCCCCATCATGTTTTCCCTGATCGGAACACACAGCGATCTGATTTTCATGGATTCTTTCCTTCAGATTTGCCGAAAAATAGGACCGTTACTGATATTGCCCCTATTGTTTGCCTGGGGGATGCAAAAATTCACCCCAAAAACCCATAAGAAATTAATGAGTGTCCACGGCCTGTCGTTTTATATATGGGCACTGGCCTTAATGATCGTAACAGGCAGAACAGTCAGTTTCCTTATCAAACAGGAAAACCCCGACGTCGGTACTGAACTTTTAATTGCTTTTGCCGGGCTTGTTATTTGTTGCCTTCAGTTTCTTATTGGCCGCAAAATCAGTAAAAAATACAAAAAAACCATCGCCGGCGGACAAGGCCTGATGCAGAAAAATACCATTCTGGCCATCTGGATGGCTCAGGTTTTCCTCAATCCGGTGTCCTCCATCGGACCGGCATCCTATGTCTTGTGGCAAAATACCATCAATTCGTGGCAACTCTGGAAAAGAAGAAAAAAACTGGCAGCAGAAAAGTTGAAAAATCATTCCTGATTCTTCAACTCCACTTTCAAAAATCAGGAATTCACACGATCACCAATAACCGCAAATCCCTATTTAATCTCATCCGTTTTCAAATTAAGCAGAAGCACATTGATCCTTTCTTCCCCAAGGCAAAAAAGCTGAGGCTTTTCTGTCTGCTTATGAATGTCGCGAATTAATTGTTGCTTCTGAGAATCATTGAATCTACGTGCTTTTGCAATCCGATTCACCTGCAACAAAGCCGCTTCGGGAGAAATATGCGGATCCAGACCGCTGGCCGAGGCAAAGAGCATTTCTGACGGAATAACTGTAGTACTGTCCAGTTGATTAAATGTCCTAAATTTATTTTGGCGTTCACCCACAAGATTTTTCAATTTTGAACTGGTTGGTCCAAGGTTGGAACCACCGGAGGGCAGCGGGTTGTATAAACCGGCAGAAGGTCGTGAGGTGAAGTAAACAGCACTGTCGAATTGTTGTCCGATCAGTTCACTGCCAATAATTTTTTCATTTCGTACAATCAGGCTTCCGTTCGCCTTGGTTGGAAAGACGACCTGGGCAAAACCTGTAACCACCAACGGGTAAATAATTCCGGTCAGGACAGTGAAAAACAGAAATATTCTGAGGGAAATCCATAACGTTTTCATTGTGTATTTTTTATAAGTTTATCAGCATGTCAATCGATAAAATCGGTGGAACCCCAGGCTCCCAATTCCAAACCTCCTTTAACAAAAGCAAAAGTCGGGTGGATATTGGGAGTCGGGGTTGCCGTTGACAAAACACTCCGCCAAACATAGCTGCTCACCAGGTCTGCTGTGATTTACTGGACGAAACAGCTACTGTTTTCTGTGCTTTAACAGATGATGCGGTCACAAAGAAGAAAATGATTCCAAAAAAATACTTATTGTTTCTCATGTTTTTTTATTTTGGCTCTATAACGGTTTGCATAGGTAAAGACTAAAATCTTTAAATTTACAGGCAAAATAAACATGAATAGTCAGGAGATATTTATCGTTTCTATTGTATTTTTAAAGTTAAAGATTCAATTAAGCGTTTTTTGATCCTAAATATTCAACAGTTTCACTTGTTGACAAAGGGTTGGTTACGTTTCCTGTTCGCAAGAAAAAGATCGTTTGATTATTTTCTTTAACGTAAACAGGTCGTTTAGAATGGTCAATCAATATGCAGCAAATCTCCTTATCCTCGATTCCATGAAAGGTTATATGTATTTTGCTGCAAATGTCTTTCCCAAAGGTATTCGAAATGATGAGCATTAATCTTTGCTCAAAACTATTTTTGGTCTTTATTTTCAAAGACCAAAAGTCATTAGCAAGGCCTAAAACTTTACCATAATCATTTACGCCAATTATTAGAATACCGCCTTCCCCATTTAAAAATCCGGCTATTGATTTTAATATTACATCCTCCAGATTTTTGTTTGTTTTTATTTGTCGATAATCGTACCTAAGCGATGGCTTGAATTCTACTTTTTCATTTTCACCTTTTTGTATTACCTTAAGTAATTGCAATGTGGTAAGTTCTTTTATCGTTTTTCTTTTCTTATACCGATATAGTATTGTACCTGCAACTACTCCAATTACAGAAATAGCCACATTTAAGAGAAAAATATTAATATCTCTTGGTGGCAAGAGGACATTATATATATCGGATAAATTTTGATAAAACGAAATTTGATGATCAGAAAATTCATATTGACAAACTGACAGTATGAGTGGAGAGGCAATAAGAAGAAATATTCCTCCACTTGCTACCTGCCAAATAAGTAATTTTTTAATTTCTTTTTTCATTATGCTAATAATATTAACTAAAGTTTCGCACTTCCCATAACTGCTTGACAAAGAACCAGAATGGATGCGCTTGCCGGTCTTTGGCAACGTTAAATCATCGAAGATCAGGTGGCGGGAGGACGAATCCGGAGTATCGCAATCTTCCGATGTCACCTTTAGGAAACATGTGACAAGATGCCACAGAAGCATCCGCCAACAGACGGACGGACTATTCTACATCCGGTAGAACACGTCCTTGCCCATCACCGGTGGCACTGTTCAAATACGAGTGGACCGTTTTCTCCGGACTCACCACCATAGAAATCAATATATGGCCAGAACCGTCTTGAAGTCGAATCCGCGGCTCTTGAATGTTTTAAACTCCGAAAGGCCTTCACTTAACTTCAACGTCTTGAAGCGGCTAAGCCTCTGACCAACTGATATTCTCATCATTCAGCTTAAAGGGATTAATTCCAACAAGCGACAACTTTTGTTCCAACGCTTTTGCCTGAACTTTGAGGCTTTTGTAATTAGAAGTAACCTGTGCACGTTTTTCTGAGAAGATATGTCGCTTTTGTACGATTCGCTTTGACGGTTATATTCCGCTTTTGCAAGTTCAAATTTATTTTTTGCTTCTAGATAATTTTGCTGAATGTCGATAAACTCCTGATTGTCGAGAATCGCCAGTGTTTGTCCTTTACAAACAGCATTGCCCGGCATTAGATTCATACTTTTAATAAACCCCACCACATTAATAAAAAGCAGTAACACTTTCTTTAGTTCGTATTTTCCACGATTGATCTATTGTTGATACAAAAATTTCACCATCTCCGACTTCTCCTGTGTTTGCTGCATTTAAAATGCAATCAACAGTATTTCTTAAATTTTCATCGGAAACCACAACGTTAACTATGTACCGATTAATGTCATATTGAAGTTGATTACCACGATAAACACCCCGCATCTTTAGCTTTCCAGCTCCAATACAATCCGTATATGTAAAAGAATTAATGTTGATGGATTGGAGAGCTTCTTTTACATCTTCTATTTTTGTATTTCTGATTATAGCCTCAATTCTTTTCATGATTTTCGATTATTTTAGTTTGTCTAATGCAATATTAAGCAATAATACATTCACCCTGTTTTCACCCAGGCACATCAGTTGAGGTCCCTCACTCATTTTATCAACAAGTGTTTTCAACTTTTGTTTTTGTACATTGCTAAAATTCCGTGCTTTCGCAATCCGATTGATTTGCAATTCAGCAGCCTCCGGCGAAATATGCGGGTCGAGACCACTTGCCGAAGCAAAAAGCATTTCGGACGGAACTTCCACATTTTTATCAAGTTGATTGAAAGCTATAAATTTATTTTTTCGTTCAATAACCTGAGCTTTTAGTTTTGCGCTTGTCAAACCCAAATTACTGCCACCCGAAGGCAATGGATTATTTCCAATTGCCGAAGGACGGGAAGTAAAATAAATAATGCTGTCGGATTGTTGCCCGATAAGTTCACTTCCGATTATTTTATTGTCTTTTAAAATCAGGCTGCCATTGGCTTGATGTGGAAAAACAACCTGTGCAATTCCCGTTACCAAGAGCGGATATATGATCCCGGTAAGAATCGTAAAAACCAGGAATATTCTGAATGCGATACCAAATGTTTTCATTTTTCAATTATTTTTGAATGTTCATAATATGTAATCATTTCGTTCTTTAACGAGCAGTTCCATGAATGCTGAATTTATAAATTAATCAATATATCGATAATTTTGATTCCGATAAATGGTGCAACCAAACCGCCTAATCCATAAATCAGCAAATTTTTTGTCAGCGCCCTATTGGCTGAAATAGGTTTATAAGCCACACCTTTCAATGCCAACGGTATAAGTGCAATGATGATAAGTGCGTTGAAAATAATAGCACTCAAAATGGCACTTTCAGGCGAACCAAGCTTCATGATATTCAGTGCTGCCAAAGGTCCTTGTCCGCTGGTTCCTGCATAAAGAGCAATGGAAATCGCCGGAATAATTGCAAAGTACTTGGCCACGTCATTGGCTATACTAAAGGTGGTAAGAGCACCACGGGTCATAAGCAACTGCTTGCCTACTTCCACCACTTCAATCAACTTAGTCGGATTACTATCCAAATCCACCATATT
>Ga0209123_1003235_pt1 | contig 12486 bp, 11 predicted proteins | sample BarGraIncu00431A_FD_184500 | JGI IMG/M metagenome (GOLD analysis project Ga0209123, IMG submission 184500) | Arctic peat soil microbial communities from Barrow, Alaska, USA - Barrow Graham LP Incubations 004-31A (SPAdes) (version 2) | ecosystem: Environmental > Terrestrial > Soil > Wetlands >...
TGACTACATTGAGCGGTTCTACAACCGGAAACGGATTCACTCTTCGCTGGGGTATCGGACCCCATACGAGGTCGATCAACTCAAACTTGTAGCTTAACTGACTGTCCACGATTCCGGGGCAAATCCAGTATGCGAAAAAGGCTGGCATAGAGACGGGACGAAAAATACGCATCGACTCTACCGCAATTGACAGCGACGTACACGACCCCACCGACGCATCGCTATTATGGGACGGCGTCAGGATCATAACCCGCTGGCTTGAGGAAGGGCATGCCCTCACACCTCGCCCTGACTATCGCTACAGCGACCATCTGCGGGTGGTAAAGAAGCGCCATCTTGCCGTCGTCAATGCCAAAAAAGAAGAAGCAAGAGTCGTAGCTTATCGGGATATGACGTTTTACGCCGGCAAAGTAGTCGGATACGCCAAGGAAGCAATACCTGCACTGCAAGGTTACAAAGCCAATCATCTCGACGACATGCTCACCGCCTTGAACCTTCAAGCCCAGTTGAAAAGGGCCGTTGGTCTGCTGGAGAAAGTCATCAGCCAGACCGAGCGACGTGTGTTCCATGGTGAGAAGGTCCCTGTATCTGAGAAGGTCGTATCCTTCTTTGAGGACCACACCGACATCATTGTCAAAAGCCGTAGAGAGGTACAGTACGGCCACAAGGTGTTTCTTAGCAGCGGGGCGTCGAACTTGATCCTGGACTGCCTGATTGAACGAGGAAACCCCGCCGACTCGGAACAGTACATTCCGATGCTCAAGCGCCACCAGGGCATCTTCGGGTATATGCCACGCCAGGCCAGTGCCGATGGAGGCTTTGCCTCCAAAAAGAATCTGGCCGATGCCAAGGAGTTCAAGATAAAGGACGTCGCCTTTGCGAAGAGACGGAGTTTAGAGGTTCTCGATATGGTCAAGAGTGCCTGGGTCTACAAGCGACTCAAGAACTTCCGTGCTGGAATCGAAGCAAACATCTCCACGCTCAAGCGCGCCTTCGGTCTGGACCGCTGCACCTGGAAGGGATGGGGAGGATTCAAGAGCTATGTATGGAGCTCGATCTTTGCCTACAACCTCCAAGTCATTGCCAGGATCAAGCTCGAATCAGTCAAAGCCGCAGCCTGAATAAGAATCGACCTGGAATACGGTAACATGCGGGAGCAGTGTGTCTAAAATTGAGAAAGAACGAGTACCGCCGACACACATTGACTGAGGCTAACTGATTTCGCCCGGTTTTCGTCCTTTCCATATCACGAAGTTCAGAAAAATGCGGTTTCCGGACGGAAACTAAGTAGGTTGATGCGGGTTATCAGATCAATTACTCATTTAAAAGTCGCTGGCAAGCGGGAAAGAGACTAGGGAGATTATGACATGCAAAAAAAAAGACACACGATTGCAATAGCGGTCGCAGTTGCGGGTTTTATCGCTATGACGGCGGGTGCCGGTTACTCTGCCGGTTCCAGTGCAGGGTGGGGGGATAGCACCGGAACCGGCTCAGGGAATCCTCCTGGTGCGGGGGCTGTGGGGACATCAGGTATCAACGACAGTACTGGCAGTTCCACCGGTTCGGGTGGGGTCGGGACAACGGATACCGATCCCAGCAGGGGAGGCGGCACTGGTGGCACCATGAGACCAGGTTCCGGTGGAAACACGGGAGCCGGTACCGGAACTACGACTGGTGCCGGCACCGGCGGCACCGTGGGGACGGGTTCCGGTGGGAATGTGGAGCCCGGCACCGGCGGCACATCTGGCCCCGGCGGCGACCCCGCGGGAGCGGCAGGCGGGGCAGGAGGTAAGTTAACGACGGACTGATCCCAGGAAAAATTACCGTAGCTACGACATTCACTTTGCGCCGTGATCTCCGTTGTTTGTGGTCACAGCGTTTTTTTCTCTTGAAGTTTATCCCGCAAGCGGTGGCCTTGCACCGATTTTGAGCCGCATCTGTCCTTTGGTGCTCGATCGTCTGGGTGCATCCCGAAGCGTTTCCCGGGATGGCAGACGGCCTGAGGCGACAACGCCATACCCTTTTCTCCTTGGGTGGGTTGGCCTCTGCCCCCCGCGACTAAAAAAGCCTGCCAATCGATGCAATGATTTTACCGTAGAGTGACAATGATAAATACGACAGGCAAAAAAGGTGCTGCCCGGCTTACCGGTGGACCATGCACATCATCACAGCTGAATCTGGATGCGCCAGAGCAAAGCTCCCTTGGACCTGCAGAGGAAAAAAGCATCCGGGAAAAACTTTTTTGAATTAGCTGTGTATAATGTAATCTGTCGCAGGAGCTGCCGACAAAGTAAATTCACCAGGAGGAGCTTATGAAAAAAGCGATAGTTGCCGGATTCTTTTTACTGAGCATCGGTCTGGGAACGCCACCCTGATCGATGCCAGCAATACGAGTGGCCAGGTCATTTACGATACCGCGGCCAATAAGTATTGGATACAGAACCTACTCATGTTCTTCGATGAATCGTACTCGGCCCAGATAACCGCAATAGGAGTTTTGGCTGCTACTACCTACTACGTGATGAGTGCCAAGACATCGTGGACAGATTTAAGTGCCACGACATCGTGGACGAGCCATAAAGGCCCAGCAAATCATTATTTCGATGGCTAATAGAAAACTGCTTGGTTACGGTGAGTTAGCAGTCTACGTTGCGTTGGCCTCAACCTGAAAACGACTCCGGAACACTAACTTGTCCACGATGTCCTGGCGTAATATTTCGTCCACGATGTCGTGGCACTTAACAACTACGGAATAAACAGCTGGCACCTTGCGTCATTATCCGAGATGAGCACGCTATGGCTATATCAGCAGGCCGAGCTGACCGTATTTCACTACGCGTACACCGAGGGTGGGGTGGATCATTACTTCGGAAGGTATGATTCTCCCGCAGGTCCGGGAGAACATTATACCGCCGACGCCTCCGCCTCCCTTGCCATAGCCGGTTCCCAGACTTTCACCAAGACGCCGCTGGAAATCCTCCCGTGGACCGATGCACCGCCAAACGGTGGCACAATCGCCTACCCCTCCGCCTGGGTTTGCGCCGACCCTACACCGGGGTCCGAGCCCGGTTCCCTGATATTGCTCGGCGCTGGATTGATCCTATTGGGCAGCCGGCACGCCAGAAAATCGAAAAACTGTCTGGCGTGATCGCCGGAAAAGGCACCTTCCCCGACGACCATCGATTCGGTGACAAGGAGCCTGCCGCCTGGTTGCGCCCCCGCGGATTGCACCCTGGGTAGCCGCACTTCCGGTTTCTTTCCAGCCCTGCTTGTGGGGCTTCCGTTTGGCAGATGCCCAAGAGTCGCGAATAAAGTTGCTTGGGCGAGTCATGGACGTCGACAAATTCGTCACAATAATGTAGATTATTTTTTGTCAATTTTACTGTAAGTGCTGGGCGTGTGTAAGGGTCTGATATAAAACATTATTTAACAAAGAGGGTTCTTTAGCATGGAATGTAAATGCGGAAAGGAGCTGAAAGTCACTTTGAGCGAGGCTGTCGCCATTCTCCGGTGCGACTCCTGCGGGCGTGGCGAGCATATTTTGCAGGCAAAGCCCCATGAAGTGTTTGACTACCGGGCGCGTGTTACTCAGATTGCCCTTCAGGCCGGTCAGGAAATGGATTGACCATGTCGGCAACAACCGCGCAAAGCGCAAGGTAAAACCAGGAGGCCGAGGTGAAAGAGAAGATAATAGATGATGTTTTCCAGGAAGCTTTCGAAGACTTTTTCGCCAAAAAAAAGACCACGAACGAGGAGGGCGCACCGGAGGGGCCAACCCGCGACCAGGACGAGTCGTCCCGGAGAGCGGAAATAACCGGGCGCTTGGCGCGCGGTGAAGCTTAGGCGCGTCAGGCATCCGTTGTGGCGCCTAAGACCCGCTCTCTTTCACGCTGCTGCTCAACCTCCTGGTGGCCGTTTGCTATAGCGTCGAAAAGATCCTTGAATTCAAGCGGCTTGACTAGGTAGGCGCAAAACCCGATTTCCCTGAATTTCTTAATGCTTTTGACATCGCTGTTCCCGCTCAGCACGATGTACGCCGCATCGGGGTTGATCGCCTTGATATGGCGGGCCATTTCGATGCCGTCCATCTCCGGCATGTTGATGTCGGTAACGACCATGCCCGGAGTATGCTCCTTGAAGAGTTGCAATTCTCGGCGGCGTAAATGGTGCACTCGGGGAATTTAGAGGCGACGATGCGGGTGACGATCCTCCGGGCCGTGTCGTCGTCTTCCACAAGGAGCAATGAAAAAGGGGTAGGCTCCATCGGAATCCATTCTGGGCATCCTGTACGTATCCTGCCGTGCGTGATTACCCGGGCTTCCAACTCGGGGTTCGGGTGCGTTGCACGCAGTTTTGGCCCTGAAAGCCTCTTTTCCCTGGACAATTTCATCCGATCCCACAAGGACGATTCATCGGGGATTATGGAAGCCTTCCTTGGTTATCTAAACTTATCTGAAGCCACGACCAACCTATAGGCTCCCTGCAGTGGGTCTCTGGAATGCCCTTTGACGCAGTATCGGGGCTGCCTGACGCCAGAAGCGACAGTCCCTCCGGTTGTACGCGCCTTGTCGCGAATCCCTTTCATTCGCTACACCCAGGGGAACCGATCCCTTTTTCCTATATCGGCCCTTCTGATATCTCCCCTGTCGATAATTCCCTTCCCCCCGCCCGCATGGTGAAACCCCTTGCTTAGACTCTTCCCAATGAGACAGCCAAACCGTTGATCTTGTTCATGCCATTTCGCTTATCCACCGCGCCTGTGGATAACTCACCCGATCCTGTGGACATGTCTCGTGATTGTCATGTGTTCTTCGCTAGTTTAGCATCTTGCCCTTCAAACGTGCAGCACGCTAACTGACTGAAACCACGTGTCAATATCTATTTTAAAGTGTATGCAGTATTATAATGCCTGGGGTAGGGCAGGGGAGGCCGTGACAAACCGTGCAAGTGGATAACGGACTCATAACTTTGCCAAGTAAAGATAAAATACCGGTACCGAGGTCGGACCAATGAGGGTGGCTTTTCCCTTTGCCAGGAAGGCATTGCCGTCCTCGGACACCCGTTCCCGGCGACGCGAAGCTCGATTCCTGCCAAAAACTGGCCTAAACCCTTGCCTCATGAAAAATCCTGTGTATCATTGGGCCTATTACGATTATCCCAAGGAGGTACCATGAGAAAACTGTCTACCCTGTTCTGTGCGGCGCTGCTCGCCCTGTCCCTAACCACGTCCGGCTTCGCCGCCGACAAGGCCCCGACGGCAAAACCCGCCGAAGCAGCCAAGAGCGTGTCCGCAGCGAAGCAGGAGCCGATCGACATCAACACCGCGAGCGAAGCCGACCTGAAGGCCATAGCTGGCATCGGCGACGCCTACGCGAAGAAGATCGTCGCCGGCCGCCCCTACGCCAAGAAGGACCAGCTCCTCTTCAAGAAGATCCTGCCGAAACCGGTCTACGACAAGATCAAGGACCAGATCGTTGCCAAACAGGCGAAAAAATAGCCGAACGGAAAAGTCCGACACCGCAAAATGGACCAAAGCAGCCGGGTCGAAATCCGCCCGGCAGCTTTCCCGGTCCCGCCCCATCCACGTTGTCAGCCTCCGCTCCGAACAGCCCGCGGAAACCTGCCACCGCGTATCGGGCACCTGCTACAGCGGGGGGCTTTCCCGCAAACGTCCAAACCGCGTAAAGTGGACCAAAGCAGCCGGGCCGAAAGCCGCCCGGCAGCTTTCTCGGTCTCACCCCTCCAGGTCGGCGGCTTCCGGCTGCGCTCCGTCCGCAGCCCCGGAGCGGTTCCCTCATCTTCACAGCTTCAGGCCTGACGGCCTGCGCCCGCTACCCGGGCAGCGACAGCTGTGTGGATTATCCTCTACCAAGTGCGAAAAGGACATTCGGAACCGTGATTAAGCGGTCAGGCTTGACTGGACCTTTTTGGCAAGATCCTGAAGGGTGAACGGCTTCTGGATAAAGTTGACGCTGTCCTTCAGAACCTCGTGATCGACGATTGTGTTGTTGGTGGACCCCGACAGGTAGAGCACCTTCATGCGCGGGTGTAACTTCAGCAGTCTTCGGTGCAGTTCAGGGCCGTTCATCTCGGGCATGACGACGTCGGTCAGCAACAGGTCCACCCTTTTTCCGGTACTGAGCTGGAGTGCCTGCTTCGGGCCCTCGGCCACGAGGATGTCGGCCCCCAAGGTCTGCAGGATATCGTATGCTAGCTGCCGCACCATGTCGTTATCCTCCACCAGAAGGATGATGCGCCCTGACACATTAAGCAATGGCCCATGTGCCGGCTTTTCCAACTCTACCGCAGGCTGCTCCTTTACTATCGGGAAATAGATCTTGAACACCGTACCCTTTCCCTTCTCGCTGTAAACCCAGATGTGTCCTCCGTGTTGCCGGACCAGACCGTAGACCGTGGCGCGCCTCAGTCCGGTCCCTCGGCCCAACTCCTTAGTTGTGAAGAACGGTTCGAACATGTGGGAGAGCGTTTCCTTGTCCATACCAACGCCGCTGTCGGTTACTGCGAGCATCAGGTATTCTCCCTCGGCGACTCCGGTATGTTGGCGCAGGTATTCCGCGTCGATGCTGATCGGAGCGGTCTCGATGGTGATGGACCCAATCCCGTCGATGGCGTCCTGGGTGTTGATGGCCAGGTTCATCATTATCTGGCAAACCTGATGCTGGTCCGCCTGCTCCCCCCAAACGTCGCCGGTCAGGTGCAGGCGAAGGTCGATATCCTCCCGTATGGTGCAGCGCAGGATGTTGTAGAAGGAGCGGATCACCTCGTTAATGTCAAAGATCTTCATCGCGAGCACCTGCTTCCGGCTGAAGTTGAGTAGCTGCTGAATCAGGGCCTTGGCTCTGTCCGAGGCCTCGAGTAAGTGACCCTTTCCCCTCCAGTGATGGTCCCAGTCATCATCCCTGTCCTTGCTGCTACCTCGGCGATCTCATCCCTATCTTCCCCTTCACGCTGTGGAAAACATTCATCACATCATATTAAGCCTTAGAGGTTTTGGAACGGATTAAACGGTGCGAAAGGCTATAAGGTTGAGCAATCAACGATTGTGAGAGATATACATTTTGCATACAGGCGCACACACCCTCTAGCTGTGCCACTTGTCCGTCGCTCGGAACCCCAAACAGCATTAAAAACATCCCTGGCATTAGCCGATCGTCGTTCATTCGAAGCATCGTCGGTAAGTGTTATAAGCGAAGAAAGTACTCCTCAACTCCTCCAACTCCTGCCAGTTTACAGACTCATTTGAAGTTTTATAAGATTTCTCTTACAAGATTCTAGGCTGCTCTAGCTTGTTTTGGCCGGTCCGGACTGCCACTGGTTTTCCCACGCTTTGGTATTCGCTCGACCAGCAGCAGTTGGCATCTCATCAAGGGCAAAGATAGGGTATTATTAATTCAGACAGGCCACGCTGCCGTTTTTATTTCAAAATTGGAGCGGGTGGGGTGAGGAAATGGTGCCTATAGATAAGGAATTGCCTACAGCATCCGACAAACTGCGCCGCAAAGCTGAGGAGCGGTTGCGGTCAAAAATGGCTGCTTTGCCTCCCTCCCGAACCAAAGAGGAAACGCAAAGACTCGTCCATGAGCTAGAGGTCCACCAGATCGAACTGGAAATGCAAAACGAAGAGCTGAACCAGGCACTTGGCGAACTCGAACTATCTCGAACCAAATACGCCGAACTATATGATTTCGCACCTGTCGGCTACTTCACGTTAGATGCACAAGGACTGATAAGGGAGGTAAATCTCGCGGGCGCTCAATTGTTGGGACAAGAAAGGCGAGCACTAGTCAATAATTTCTTCAGCCATTTTATTGCTGATGCAGCGGGAAGGGAGGTTTTCTCGGATCACCTTGAAAATGTTTTGCAAAGAGAGGGCTCGCACAGATGTGAAATCGGACTCATTGGTCAGGACGGTGCAATCATCTATAGCCGGATTCAGAGCGTCAGACTGGGTACAGTCGGCGATGAAGGATACTATGTGCTCTCATCTATCTCAGACAGCACGGTTGCCAAGCGGTTGGAAAAAGAAATTCAAGATGCCAGAGAATATGCGGAGAACGTCGTTGAGACGGTGCGCGAACCATTGGTGGTGCTGAATTCCAATCTGAAAATCCTAACGGTCAACCGCAGTTTTTACCAAACCTTTGAGGAAACACCGGAAAGAACAGTCGGGGAATTCATCTACAAAATAGGCAACCGACAATGGGATATCCCCAAGCTCAAGGCGCTTTTTGAGGCGATCCTCCCCAATGATACAGAACTCAAGAGTTTTGAGGTTGAGCACGACTTCCCCCATATCGGACGCAGGATTTTCCTACTCAACGCCCGTGGGATTTTCCAAGGTGATGTCAGCTCAACTGTTATCTTGCTTGCCATGGAGGATATAACCGAACGAAAACGTGTGGAAGAGGAGCGCATGCGGTCGGCGATGATAGTGGAGTCATCAAACGACGCAATTTTTAGCATATCTTTGGACCATGCAATCACCAGCTGGAACAAAGGGGCCGAGAAAATATTTGGTTATTCTGCAGCAGAGATCATCGGCAGCCCGGTTTATACCCTTATACCGGTTGATCGTCACGATGAAAGATCGCAGATCTTGCAGACGATCTTAAGCGGAGAGCAGGTCAAGCATTATGAAACAACCCGCATCAGAAAAGACGGCAAGATGATCCATGTGTCCATCACCACGTCGCCGATGCTCGGCGCAGATGGAAAGGTCCTCGGCAATGCGGTGATCGCCCGCGACGTGACAGTGCGCAGAGAAATGGAAGATATCATAAAGCACCAGGCAAACCATGACACCCTGACCGATTTGCCCAACAGGCAGCTTTTCATGGAACTTCTGGCTCTTGAACTAGCCGAGTCGCGGCGTCATGCCAAGAAGCTGGCTCTGCTCTTTCTGGATCTCAACGGTTTCAAACAGGTAAACGACACATTTGGGCACAGCTGCGGGGACCGACTGTTGAAGGAAGTGGCACTCCGACTCAAATCAAGCATTCGCGTGTCCGACACCGTAGCCCGCCTGGGCGGGGATGAATTCACCGTTCTTATGCCCGACCTCGGCAGCTCAGCCGATGTGAGCACAGTGCTTAGAAAAATCCTGGGCGTATTCGATGCGCCGTTCCTGCTGAATGAAATTGCAGTAGGCGCCGGCGCCAGTGTCGGTGTCTGCATGTTTCCCGACGACGGCGAAAACAGTGAAGAGCTGATGAAAAAGGCAGATGCCGCCATGTATGAGGCAAAAGGTTCCGGCGGTAGCTCGTATCAGTTCTATAACGTCGAGATAAACACACGGGCGGTAAAGCGGCAGAGTATGGAAAAAAGTCTGCGCCTGGCCTTAGACCGGGATCAGCTTGAACTTCACTTCCAACCTATCGCGTGCAGCGAGACCCACAGCATTATAGGAGCTGAGGCACTGCTGAGGTGGAGGCACCCTGAACTTGGTCTGCTATCCCCCGATGAATTCCTGTCTGTCGCGGAAGATAGCGGAGCCATTGTCCCCATCGGCGAATGGGTGATCCGCCATGCCTGCAATCAGGTGCGGGCATGGAATGAGAAAGGCTACGCGTTGAGCGTTTCAGTAAATCTCTCTAATCGCCAGTTCCATCAACCAGATCTCATCGCCAATATTATCCAGATACATGCGGGAGCGGGCCTGATGCCGTACCAGTTGGAGTTGGAAATCACTGAACAGTCCATCATGGCGGATATCAATTTTTCGCTCCGCCACTTGGCAGCGATAATTAACATGGGCATTACCATCATAATTGATAATTTCGGTCGCGGTTCATCTTCTTTCCAGTGGATTAAAAAGATGCAAGGTCACAAGGTGAAAATAGACAGAAGCTTTGTGATTAACATGCTGAGCGAACCCGATGATCTGGCAGTGGTCAACGCCATCATTGCGATGTCACACAATTTGGGTTTGAAAGTGGTGGCAAGCGGGATTGAAACGAAAGAGCAGCTGTCTGTCCTTCAAAAGATCGGGTGCGATCAACTACAGGGATATATGATAAGCAAACCATTGCCCTCGGGTGAATTCGAACAATTGGTACAAATCCGCAATGCCCAGGCTGTTGAATAAAGCGCAGGGCTCAACTTTTTGCAAGACTCGCTCTGCCCGAGGGCGTTTTGCCCGCTTTAAGCATTAAACAGAAAAGGCAGGTGTGGAACTGGGGCTGGACTGCCTGCCGCTACCCGAACAGGTCTTTGCCTTGAGACGATCCGCAGTTGCAGACGGACAACCCCGAGCCATTGATCGTTCTCAAATTCCACCTAAATTCTATAAGTCGGGATCGGCCTCCTTCCCGGCGCTTGATGCGCTCGACTCCCTCTACGAGTTGTTACTAAGGCCCCAGAGCTCACCGATTTCCTAGTATAAACTCGGCAACTAATAGATGCCAAAATGGGGCAGAACATGCTTTAGGCATTCAGGGTAGTAAAAAAATTAGACTTTTTTCATTCTTGCGCCTCCATCCATCCCGAAAAAATACGAATGGGCATTCTCTCGTGCAATACTGTCATAAAGCCCTTGCATTAATATTGAATCCGCATCGTTAAATTTGGTACGGAGGATACTCAATGGGTGACAGAATCGGATACGCTAGGGTAAGCACGAGAGAGCAGAATATGAATAGCCAACTCGACCAACTGGCAAAGGCAGGCTGTATAAAGGTCATCACCGATACGATCAGCGGAACCACCAAGGACCGCCCAGGCTGGAACGAACTGATGGAATACCTCCGGACTGGTGACACGGTTGTCGTCACCGAACTTTCGCGTATGAGCCGCAGTTTGTTGCACTTCCTTATTACCCTCCAAGATCTTGAGAAAATGGGCGTCTATATAGAGAGCCTGCGTGAAAACATTGACCCCACAACCGCGACGGGTAAAGCGTTCATGGGGTTTATGGGCGTTATTCATCAACTCGAACTCGACCTAAAGGCCGAAAGGGCTGCTGCTGGTCGAGCAAGTGCCAAGGCGCGTGGGAAGACCGGCGGCAGGCCCAGGACCGACCAAAACAAGCTAGAGCATGCTAGAATCTTGTATGAGAGCTCTGATAAAACGTCAAATGATGCCTGTAAACTGGCAGGAGTTGGCAGGCGCACTTTTTTCGCTTATCTCGCGGGGATAAAGAACACTTAACCGACGATGCTTCAGAACGAATGAACTGATGATCTGTTAATGCAAGGGGTATTTTTCGATACCGTTAAGGATTCCAGCGACGGCAAGTGTACAGCTAGCAGGGCGTACGAGTGTTGATCGTCCTTTGCGATGTCGAGCTTTAGAGGGGTTTGAGCTACGCACAGGTTCAAAGCCTGTCACTGCACCCCAAAAAGTGGATCCGGTAACTTACTGAATCCTTTTTCCTGTTTCGACCTTCGGGGCCTTACCCCAAAGGTCATGGTGATATCCTCTGCCCGCATCCACATCACCGGACCGTCAGGCGATCGATACGTTTCCGGTCTCCAAAGATTACCTACTTTGCTCCCCCTGTGCCGGTGCACTGGCTTGTTTGATTTTCCTTTCACACAGGTGATGTGACGGATCGTCCTTGAGTGTGATCTGTTATATTCGGCAGATTTGTTGATTCTTGCCGGATTTCGCCAACGTTTACCCCTCCGCTCTCTTCCCCTTATCCATTGTATAATCAGATGCTTGCACTCACAATTTCGACGGGCACCCTTTGGCGCGGTTGTTGCTTGTGATCTACTTGGCACTATGCATAGAATGCCCTGATCGTACTGGATCATTTCCATGTTAAGGCATATTCCTGGCACGGCATGGGACCTTGGTATCATAACGTCAGAGGTAAGATTACAATGCAGGCAGGGGGACGCCGCCGGCTGATGAGGTCTTTGATGAACGGATTAGAAAATCGTCCAGTCGTCACGATTTTTTTTGCGCACAATGTTTGCCTTGGTCCCGACCTGATTAAGAGGAAGGAATTCATGACACACTGGAACAATCTCTTAATTAATCTATAACCTCACCACAGCCCACGTGGGCTATGGTGATTCTCAAGGTTGACCTGAAAATGTCAACTAAACCTCATGCTTGAAGGAGATAAACATGAATTACGAAGATCGCGACACTTATGGCATGTACAAAGAAAACTCGCACGGTGGACCCGGGCCCGGACTAATGGGCGCCGGCACTCTGATTGGAAACAACGTCTACAATCATAAAAACGAGGATTTGGGGGACATCAAGGAAATCATGCTGGACACGCTGAGCGGTAAAGTGATTTATGCGGTGTTGTCCTTCGGCGGTTTCCTCGGTATGGGGGAAAAGCTTTTCGCTGTGCCGTGGAACGCATTGACGCTCGATACGGAAAATAAGCGATTCGTGCTAAACGTGGAGAAGGATCGCCTTAAACTTGCACCCGGATTTGATAAGGACAAGTGGCCTAACATGTCAGACCCGTCCTGGGCGAAAGGAATCCATACTTACTATGAGACCGAA
>Ga0209123_1003238_pt1 | contig 12478 bp, 10 predicted proteins | sample BarGraIncu00431A_FD_184500 | JGI IMG/M metagenome (GOLD analysis project Ga0209123, IMG submission 184500) | Arctic peat soil microbial communities from Barrow, Alaska, USA - Barrow Graham LP Incubations 004-31A (SPAdes) (version 2) | ecosystem: Environmental > Terrestrial > Soil > Wetlands >...
CCATTCACAAATGGCTGAACACACCAACTACCAGGGTTAACAACCCAAACCGTATTATTTTTATCAATACACATTCCACCGAATGGATAATCCATTTCAAAAGTTGCCATTACCGTTGCAACATTATTGGCAACCTTATACACGCTATAAGGAAAGTCAGTCGCTACCCATTTTACGTTATTTTTGTCTACCCAAACAATTTTACAGTTTGTAACAGTCGCCCCAGTCTCGGCTAATGCACCTTCTATTAATTGGCGTATTTTACCGCCGTCTTCGTATGGTAAAAGAATGGAAACATCACTTAAATACCCCACACTCATTATCTATTTACCCATTTCTGATTACAAGTGACAACACTAGGGACTAGCCCAGCACCGCTTACTGTATAAGTAAATATATCATCTTCTGTACCGATGACTGCTGTGCCAAATGTTAGCGTAGTTTTGCCAACTGCACTTAAAATCACCGTAGGAGAAAGAGTAGTCGCACCTTGTTTAACTGTAATCGTTGTGGCACTCGCAGGAGTTCCAGTGACATAAAAATCAATTTTCGCCATGGTTCCATTTCGTGATAAAGGCAAACTAGGAGAGATATAGCCATCAGCAGAATTATTTAAGATGAATTTTTCGGACCATTTCAATGCCAATATTGCAGCTAGTTGATCGCTCATTTTTTTGCTTGACCACAAACCGCTTACTGATGTACTCGCATCATTAATGAGTGTTACAGGATCACCCGGTGAACCCAGACTGCCCGTGTCGCCCTTGATTCCTACTATTTCCGGGAGGCCCTGGATTCCTGGTATCCCATCATTGCCCGTTGCACCTGTATCACCTTTATCCCCTTTGATTCCTTGAATTCCCTGGGCGCCATCGTGACCCTTAGCACCAGTTAAACCTTGAACACCAATAATGAAATTGCTGCGACCAACGAACCGGCTTCTGAGACCATCCGTAAATCCTTCACTAAAGGATTTACTACCAACGTACTGAATATCCAAACTTCTTTCATCTTTCTATCCATGTTCCCGTTATACATGGATCTCGAGCACGGTTTGTTGATGCAATCATTATTCCTTACGCTAGTTTTTGTAGGTTTATTGCTTGGATGGTATGCCCTTATAATAGCTCTGATTTCCAAGCTGCGACATTATCTACTTCAACCCAGAATTCAACTGATAATTAAAGGATTTACAGGTTCTCTCTTACTGATTATGGCAATCAAAATGATTCTGAAGCAATAGCCGTTTGCAAATATGAGGCTCATTGAACTCAATGGAGATCTCAACTATGCCGTCCAGGGTTATGTTATTTATTTCATTGCCAATGACCATTTAATCAACTCCTATTAACTAAGTCGTAGTTGAGCAATAAGAGCGCTCAACGTAATACTAAGACTGCCAATATTTCCACTGCCCGCTACAAGGCTAGGATTTTCAAGAAATGTACCAACAATTATAGTGACCACTATTTTATACAGAGGATTGGCGTAGTCTTTCGCAACCCCTGCATTTTTTAAATACTCCTCGGCAGCTAACTGGTAACCTACCAAATTGACATCTAAGTCATCCCATCTACCTTTAAAAATTGTTTTAATTCGTCCAGGTCCATACGCCTCCGACTAGTTCGACATCAACGCTATAAGGAGCAATGACTATTTTAAGACCTGACTTTTCATTTTCTTGCCGAACACGCTGTTCCAATTCATCATACTCGTGTGGCATCAGAGGCCGATTTACTTTAAAGATCACAATGTTTCAGTTTCTAATTCAATTTGTATATCCGTTACTGATTTTGTTCTTGCCATAAATTTCCTCCACCCTAAAAATAATTGATTATATTCACGTCGTATACTGCTATCTTTTTTTCGAAGATGATTGGGATTATACTAATGATAGAGATACTTTCAGAGAAGAGGCGATTTGAAGTGAAGCATCAAGGCTTAATACTGATCTTGACAGTAATACTGACCTTAATAGTAATAACTATCAGCTTTTTACGTTTAAACTATGTCGAGAAGAAAAGGCACTTTGTGTGTTCAAACTGCAAAAAGAACCTGAAAATTAGTAAATATAAGATGTTAGTAACACCACACTATTTTTCTAGGCTGTATTTAAAATGTCCGTCCTGCAATCAAAGAAGTTGGATGCGCCAAGAAAACGATTAAATTTACTTAAAAATAATATGAGAGCAGTTATATACCACTCTCATATAGGTTATTTATTAAACTGCAACTGCCTTCTTGATTCGCAGGAATCCGTTTTGCGCCACTACATTTCCACCAATAAAAATAGAACCACGGTGGGCAATTTGGCCCGTAGCAAATTTGAAATCAGTGGAACGCTGAACATCAAGGTCACTGAAAACAACTAATTTGTAATTGGATAGCGGGTCATAAGCCATTGAATACGCGCCGACTGCCGTCGTGCCATTGCTGATCGCTTTGCATGGGCTAAATTTAAAAAGCCGGACATAAAAACAGTGGAGCTGGCGGCAAATATGGCCAGCGAGCTCACGCGCGAGATTGGCATTCGGTATCGCGTCAATGTACGCAAAGGCTGGCGTGTACTATGGGGGACAAGAACATTTGAAGTAATACACACTTATGATACGGTAAGTCCACTACGATTCTGGTTTGCAGGGAGGTGGTGATGTGAGTGGCTTTCCCGCTTTGCGCGCAATACGCTTGACTGCCTCAATTTTGTAAGACTTCTTAAGGATTTAGGCATTGGGGTTGTTTTTGAGAAGGAGAATATTTTTACTATGGATAGCAAGGGAGAGGTATTATTATCCATTTTAAGCTCGCTCGCGCAAGACGAATCGCGGTCAATTTCAGAATCAAGTACATGGGGCATTAGACGGAGGTTTGAACAGGGGAAACTTCATTTAAACCACACTAAGTTCTTAGGTTATGATAAGGACCCCAATGGCAATCTCATGATTAATACCAAGCAGGCGAAAATAGTCAGGCGCATATCTACTGATTATATGAATGGTAAGGGTGCTAACAGAATTGCCAAAGACCTAGAAGCTGATGGCGTGCCAAACTGGAATGGCAAACCGAAGTGGCATGGAAGTACTATTCAGAGTATTCTCATTAACGTGAAATATAAAGGTGATGCTCTGCTGCAAAAGAGCTACACAGTCGATTTCCTCACAAAAAAACGAGCGAAAAATACAGGGCAAGTGCCACAATATTATGTAGAAGAAAGCCATCCTGCAATAATTGAGAAAGATATGTGGGAAGCAGTTCAGCTTGAGATGGAGCGTAGACGAGCCTATTGTTTAGAGCATGGGATCAAGAATATTGAGTACGGGAGTACTAATAACCCTTTTGCAGGGAAGGTGATATGCGGAACGTGCGGTAGGGGGTTTGGCAGAAAAGAATGGAATTTTACCAATGAAAAGCAGAGACGAATTATCTGGCGGTGTAATGAGAAGTATGCGGTTAAAGACGAGAAGGGGGGCGACAGCAAGCATATTGATGATGGGGTTTTGTACCAGGCGTTTGTTGGGGCATTTAATGCTATGGTTGAGAATAAGGAGTATTTTCTTGATAATTTGCAGGGACGCTTGGAGGATGATAATTTGCTTAAGCGGTATAAGGCGAAGCAATTTATTGGGATTATAATGGAGGCAGAGGTGCTGTTTGAATTTGATGTAGATTTGTATTTTGCGCTGGTGGAGAAGATTATTGTTTTTGATGGCGGTAGGGTTGTTGTTAGTTTGCTTGATGGGACAGTGGTTGAATGCACAATTAATATAGGCGGGGAAGAGCTGTTTGGGGTGCCCACACATTGATCAGCTCTTTTTATTTCAGATATCCTTGGATCGTTTATATTCTTACTTATTTTATTACTAATGTGTCGTTGTTATCAAATATATTGGGAAAATTTTTATCAAAAGAGGATTTTGAAGCTTATTAGAAGAAATTAAATAATTGTCGTTTTTTATATATTTATGTGTTTTTTTGTAATGCAGTGGACTGTGAATCTTATCATTTTATAAGGAGCTGTTATATTTGAAAGTTAAAACAAAGATAGTATCGGGCTATGTAGTAATATCGTTTCTTATTTTAATTGTCACCAGTATTTCTTTATACGGGTTAAGTAAAGTTAGGGCAGACTATCAGGATGTAATAGACAAGTCTGATGCGACAGTTATGACTTTGCGTGAAATCCAATATTTTTTTACAGGGCAAGCTAACGATGAACGTGGCTTTTTGCTGACAGGCAGTCCCGAATTCAAAAAAGAAATTCAGGAAAAATCTGATAAAGTAAAGCAAAGAATTAACGAAATAAAACCATTGATGGACCTTCAAAGAGAAAAGGAATTATTAGCTCAGCTTGATGAAACTCACACTAAATTTACTAGTATTAATCTGCAAGTTATAGACCTATATAATCAAGGGAAAAATACGGAAGCTTATCAACTGTCTTTTAATGAAGGACGGAAACTTCGAAAAGGTTTAGAAACAAGCTTTAATGAATTAGTTAAAATACAGGAAAAAGAAGCGACTGAAAGTAGAAATGACGCCGACACGTATTCTAATCGTATCAAATTGATTATTTTGCTAACCTCTATTTCGATGGTTATCCTGGGGATAGTATTTGGAATAATGCTTTCTCGCAATATTGTGCATCCGATTAGGATGGTTACCGAAGATATGAAGAATGGTAACTTGAATTTAGCTGAGCTTAGAACATCTAACGATGAAGTAGGAGATCTTACAAGGGAGTTTGGGAACATGGTTACAAAGCTTCGTCAAATGGTATTGCGTGTCCAAGATACTGCGGAACAAGTCTCATCTTCCTCAGAGGAATTGACTGATAGTGCTGAACAGTCTGCTCACGCGGCTAACCAGATAGCGGAGGCAATTACAAAAGTTACAAGCGGGGCGGAAGAACAACGTGCCTCCATTGATCATGCAAGAACAGCGGTTAATCAAATGAATAATAGCATTCAACAAGTGGCAGTGAAAATTAATAACGTAACGAATAGTTCAAATGAAGCAGCAAAGGCTGCTAATAACGGTCTAGCTACAGTAGAAACAGCTATAAACCAGATGGAAAATATTGATAAAACTGTAAACAAATCTTCAATAGTTGTGATCAAATTAGGAGAGCGTTCAAGTGAAATTGGACAAATTGTTGATACGATTTCTGGAATCGCTAGCCAAACCAATCTTCTTGCTCTGAATGCAGCCATTGAAGCTGCAAGAGCAGGAGAACAAGGGAGAGGATTCGCAGTTGTGGCTGAAGAGGTTAGGAAACTAGCGGAGCAATCGCAGGATGCGGCAAAGAAAATTGCTGTTTTGATTGGGGAAATTCAGTCGGAAACTAGTAATGCTGTAATTGCTATGAATGAAGGAACCAAAGAAGTGAAAGCCGGAACTGAGGTAGTTGCGTCTACAGGGCAGTCTTTTAAGCAAATTGCGATACTTGTTAGTGAAGTTTTTAGTCAGGTTAATGAGATTTCGGCATCAATGCAGCAATTGACTGATGGTAGCCAGCAAATTGTAGTTTCAGTGAAAGAGATGGAGTTCGTTATTCATGGGACGGTCGGACAGACTCAAACAGTATCTGCATCTACTGAAGAACAGTCCGCTTCAATGGAAGAGATCGCCGCCAGTAGCCAAAACCTAGCTAAGATGGCAGAGCATCTTAAAGAAACAATCCAAGGATTTAAGGTCTAAAATACATAATTCACTGCTATGATTAAGAATAAGGAATACTTTCTTGAAGAGTGGCGCGAACGATTGGGTAACGATAATTTGTTTGATGGAACACAAATTGAGTGCTAATTTGAATATATATAGAACTGGTTGGGGTGGCTTAAAATCACCTTGGCCAGCTTTTTTTGATATTTTTACCAAGCGATACTTTCTTTTTGAGTATATTAATATATAATAAACGAGCATACGTTTGTTGAGGGAAGGGTGATATTATTGTGAGTCGTACAATTTTGCACGTATGATAAAGCTAAGTTAAATATCCAGGGTGGTCATTTTAGGCAAATATAAAATAATAAACCGAGTACAGCACTTTTTGTCTGCACTCGGTTTATATTTGTCTAAAAGTATAGTGGACTTGGTTTATGCGGTTCCGTTCAATACTGTGCGATTATGTTGTACGATTAAGTTCATTAAGTAAAATAAGAATAATGCGTTTATCGAGATACAGGGCTTATGAGGATGGCACGTTTATTGCATATTACTATATCGAACATCTATACAGGACTATGGTCCTACGCGAAAAAACTGATATAGTTGTATACTTGTCAAAAATTAGACTAGCGCGAGGGGCTTTTTATCAAAAATTCTGTAAAAAACGTTATAGCGTTGTCATGAAAATCGGAGGAGGAATATAATATGAAAATTAGTACCAAAATCTACGGCGGTTTCGGACTTATGTTAGCTATTATGCTCATTATCGTAGGAACATTCTATTTCCAGTATCAAGTTATCGCAAAGGATACATATGAATTAACTCACTTTCGTATGCCCTTGGTAGATATGACACAAAAGCTTGCGCTAGAGGTATCTCGTGAAGCGGCTGCAAATCGGGGGTATTTGGCCACTGGCAACCCGAAATTTAAACGGGATTTGGAGCAAGCGATGAAAGAGTTCGACGTTGCCCTCCAATATCTAAATGAGAATTCTCGAAAGAAAGAATTATTTAAACCTGTTGTGGACGCCACTAACAAATTTACGCCCCACTTAAAAAAGGGGGCTGAGATATATGAAACTCAAGGGCAGGTTGCCGCTGCGGCCTATTTAATTACTTATACTGCACCAGACAACGATGCTCTTCTTGCGGCGATAGATAAATACGTACAACAGCAGGACGAATTAGTAGCACAAGACATTATCATGATAGATAAGCAGCAAAGTAAGATGGGCACAACCGTCCTTACCATATTGGTCATAGGGCTTTCACTTGGTGGAATAAGTGCCTTATTTATTGCACGTCCCATCTTGGCATCTATTAGGCAAGGGGTAATTTATGCGGACGGTATGGCTCAGGGCATTTTTAACCAAAGCCTTGAAATAAAATCAAAAGATGAGATTGGAGTGCTGCTACAAAGCCTCAGTCATGCATCTACCAATCTACGTGCTTTAGTTAAGCATATCGCAAATTCAGCTGAATTAGTAGCGGCATCTTCAGAAGAGCTGACTGCTGGTGCGGAACAGTCAGCTCAGGCAGCAAATCAGGTTGCGGTTACGATTACTAGCGTTGCCCAAGGTGCCGAAATACAGGTAGAGGAGCTCAATGCAATAGCTGCCGCTGTGGAACAATTGTCGACTGGCATTCAGCAAGTGTCTATCAATGCCAATATTGTAACAGGAATGGCGGACAAGACTGCCAAAGCAGCCCAGCAAGGTGATAGGGCGGTAGATGCTGCTGTGAGTCAAATGGTGAGTATTGAGGAGACTGTAGCAAGTTCTGCCCAGGTAGTAACGAAACTTGGGGAACGTTCGAAAGAGATCGGACAGATTGTAGATACTATTTCAGGAATTGCAGCCCAAACCAATCTGCTCGCACTGAATGCGGCTATTGAGGCTGCCCGAGCGGGCGAGCAGGGCAGAGGTTTTGCGGTAGTCGCTGAGGAAGTACGCAAACTGGCCGAACAGTCCCAGGGGGCTGCCAAGCAAATTGCTATTTTGATTTCGGAAATACAGTCGGAAACGGATAAAGCGGTTGCCGCTATGCGCGATGGAACTCGTGAGGTCAAGGTTGGGGCCGAAGTGGTGAATTCTGCGGGGCAGGCGTTCAAAGAAATTGTATTGCTGGTGAATGAGGAGTCAGCTCAAATCAAGGAAATTTCGGCTGCTATTCAGCAAATGGCGGCTGGAAGTCAGCAGATTGTAGCATCGGTCCGTGATATAGACAAAATTAGTCAGGATGCTGCTGGTCAGACTCAGACGGTTTCTGCTGCAACAGAGGAGCAATCTGCTTCTATGCAGGAAATTGCGGCGAGTAGCCTAAGTCTTGCGAAAATGGCAGAAAATTTACAAACAGCTATTCTGAAATTTCAAGTATAGTAAATTAAGCGGGTGTATACCGGCCTTTTCACATTGGATACAAGACCCTGGCTGCCATAAAAAGCAGAGGAACAGGCTTTGTGATTCTAGTTTTTTTCCATTAGTATTTGCAAGCTGACTTTCAATAAAGTAATGTTCCCGTTCCCTTGCTTCTGTACAGTATGTGGTATGAAGGTCAAGGAATAAAGGGTGGTTTTGTGGCCACGAAAGCGAAGGAGTGTATACAGCATTATGCTGAATTAAAGATGGTGGAAGGACCACTGAAGCCGCCATACAGGTGACCACGGTAAGTTGCTATGGGATTGCTATGGTTTTGGACAAAAAAATGCTAGTATAATACGGCGGTGAACTTAGATGAAAAACAGTAATATAAGCGAAGGAATAATCAAAAAAACTGATTCTGACATACTAGAACGGGTCGAAAACAATACGAGTGATATCATTTCCATTCATGACTTGGATGGTCGATACAGATATGTTACTCCATCTGTGAAGGTCATGTTGGGTTACTCGCCCGAAGAACTGATAGGGGGTTCTCCATATGAGCATTTTCATCCAGAAGATATTGAGAGAATCAGACGCGATTCACATGCTCGTGCATTAAAAGGCATGGATTCCTCACAGACCAGGATTGAATACAGGTGCAGGAAAAAAGACCGTAGCTATACCTGGCTTCAGACTCAGACGACTCCAATACTAGATTCTGGCGGATCCGTTATAGAATTAATGACAGTTTCGCGGGATATTAGTGATCGCAAGCAAGTCGAACAAGCTTCGCATGACATGGAAAACAGCTATCGGAAATTGTTTATGAGCAGTCCGATGGTTAAACTAATAATCGATGCAGTTAATGGAAATATTACCCACGTAAATCAAGCGGCGGTAGATTTTTATGGATATAATCTAGAAGAATTACGAACAATGACAATATTTGAAATTAATGTTGCGTCGCCTGAAGACATAACAGAATACATGTCAAAAGTAAGTAAGAGTGAATGTAAGTCAATACCATTCCAACACAAATTTAAAAATAGAGATATAAGGGAAGTGGAGGTGTATTCAGGTCCAGTCAGTATAAGAGGAAAGGTATTACTTCATTCCAGCATTATTGACGTTACCGCCCCCCAAAAAAAGGAAGAAGAATTGAAGGAAAGCCGTGAAAGGCTTTCTTTGGTCATTCGGGGGGCAAAGGCAGGAATTTGGGATTGGGATATGCGATCCAACCGGGTATTTCATGACAAGCGGTGGAAGGCGATACTGGGTTATGAAGAAGATGAAATCAGCGGTGACGCTGATATGTGGATAAGCCGCTGGCATCCAGATGATGTTGCCAAGATAAGGACTGCGGGTCAAAATTATTTAAGTGGCACGACCGAAAAGTACGAGGTTGAATATAGACTGCGCCATAAGGATGGCACCTATCGGTGGATTCTAACCAATGGAAAGGTGACTCGTGACCAGGACGGGCAGCCCATACGCTGGACGGATTTAAATATCGACATTACTGATAATAAACTGATAGAAGAACTGTATTTGGAAAGTGAGATACTGGAAGTGGTCAGAGAACTAAAAGTCTTAGGTGTAGGTGTGGAAGTCATATTCGAGAAAGAAAATATATCAAGTCTTAATGGGGGCTGTGAGCTAATGCTTACGGTCCTTTCTTCTTTTGCTCAAGAGGAAAGCAAGAATGTTAGCGATAATATAAAGTGGCGATATAAACGGAAATTTGAGCAGGGGGAAGTTGCCATCAATACCACTCGCTTTCTAGGTTACGATAAGGATCAGTACGGCGAACTGGTGATCAATAGGGGTCAAACTGAGATTGTTGAGCGAATTTTTAACGACTGCGCTAACGGCAAAGGTGCTAATCGAATTGCTAAAGACCTAGAAGCTGATGGAGTACCAAACTGGAGTGGCAAGGCAAAATGGCATGGAAGTACTATTCAGAGTATGCTCACTAACGTGAAATATAAAGGAGACGCCCTGCTGCAAAAGAGCTACACGGTCGATTTTCTCGCGAAAAAACGGATAATCCCTTTGCAGGGAAAGTGATATGTGGTACTTGTGGCTATGTGTTTGGCAGAAAAGTATGGAATTCGACCAATGAAAAGCAGAGACGTATTATCTGGCGGTGTAATGGGAAGTATGCGGTGAAAGGAGAGAAGGGGTGTGAGAGTAAACATATTGATGATGGGGTTTTGTGCCAGGAGTTTGTTGGTGCATTTAATGCTATTGTTGAGAACAAGGAGTATTTTCTGGAGATGTGGCAGGCCGGATTGGTGAGTGATAATTTGCTGAAGCGTCATAAGGCGAGACAGTTTATTGGGATAATCACGAAGGCAGAGGTGATGGTTGAATTTGATGTTGAGTTGTATTTTATGCTAGTTGAGAAGATAACGGTGTATGATGGTGGGAGGGTGGTTGTTAGTTTACTTGATGGGACGGCGGTTGAGTGTGAAATTTAGGGTGCTAGGAGGGATGTTAATTAGCTTGACCAGCTATTTTATTTTGTAAACGCCAAATATGAAATTGTAAAGTTTGTTGGTATTTGAAAAATTTGTTGTTTTTTGTAAGAGGTATTTGTTAATTTTAGTCGAATAAAATATTCATAAAATGGATAATTCTGCGTCCCTATTTTTCAATGGGGAAGCAAAGCTATCGGTCTGTTGGTTAAGTTATGCCTATGATTGCTAGGTTGCATAAACTGCTGGAAAACAGGAAGACACCTGGCATTTTTATGTATGAAATACACTTCCAATCGGGACGGTATTTTTTTGCATATTATTTTATTTGGAAGGAGGTTTAGTTGATGAGAAACGCAAAAGCAAATTGAAATGTCTTTGACAGCATTGGTACTAAAGGTAAAATGTTACTCATGGTATCGATTATTACTTTGCTCGATATTGTAGGAGTGGCCAATGCCGAGGTAATGGCGTACCGTGAGATGCCTATAAATGTCAAAGTGGACGTACTGGACACGGTTGGTGAGGTACTCTCCTTTAATGTCAAGTCCGGCGAGTTGATCAAGGTCGAATTGTATGCGGTCGGAGGTACCGGTTATGAATGGGTATTGGTCAGCAAAGACGATTTGAGACTGGTTGAGATCACCGGTCAATTGACCGAGCCAGTTGACAATACGCCTGGACTGACCGGTGGTAAAGTCCGAACGACATTTATCCTTAAAGCCAAAGAAGGGCTGACCGGCAAAGAGATGGTGGATTTTTCGTTGCGCCGGTCTTGGGAGTCTGCCGATATGGCAGTCCGTAAGTTATCCTGTGAAGTGACTGTGCGGTAAAAGGTGATACTGGTGCTACATATTTGCGATACTCCTGGGAGAATCGGGAAGCAATGTCCAATAGCTTTCTACTTCAACCTCCGGAATAAGCAACAATTGACCTGTTTTAAGGTGGTTCTTTCAGTTACGCAATACGCAACTCGTATCTACCGCTAAACTCCGTTCTCCGCTAAGAAAATAAACAGTATTGTGGGAGATGGTAATTTGATGATGTGGCTGTTAGCCAAGCATGCAGTTCGGATGTATGCAGTTGCGAGTGTGCTTTTTTTCTTGAGTTATGGTGAGAGTGTATGTTTGGCGGAAAATAATACAGTGGGTTCGGTTGCGACTGATGTTGACGGATACCGCATCGTCAATGGCATTGTTATTTTGCCCATATAGCCCGGCAACGAAACGGTGGTGCAGGACCTATTGACCTCACTGGCCCAGGATTCGGATTTTCGGGGGGGCAGTGTACGCCTATATGATGTTTGAAACCTTCCTGGATGTGTATAAGCCCGACAAAATCGCGCTCTCCAATAAATCATTAGGCATCGTCCAAACTATCCCGGTAAATTCCGCTGACTATATCCAAATATACCTGCCGATGCGCAGCAAATATAAGATTTTCACGGTGAAAGACGGCGACTTTGATGCGTGGATCATCGAATTTTATGCCCACGAAGGACTACGGATAATGGTGCTGTAAAGAAGTGGGTATTTCAGCAAACAATAGTTGTTTACAGCGATATTAACCGGTTTAATCCGTTAGCCTGACGGCAAAGGTATAAGAATGACAGCGAAATGGCACAAAATAAAATGCAATGGAGGAAGGAAATGAACGTAAAAAGAATTCTCTTATTGGTTATCACCCTCTGTGTTAGTTTAACCTTGGCAGCTCACGCAAATGATACTCAGGTTACCGATTATTCGCAAGCGAAGCATTGGTTGGCGCTACCTGCCTCGACAGACAAGGCCGTGGATGTTTTTTATCTTTATCCCACCGCCTGGTACAAGGTGAATAAAGATGAGCTGAACATTTGTGAAATTGACAATCCGATCATGTTAGAAGGTTCAAAGTTGGCATTTGCCCGGCAAGCTACCGCTTTTGAAACCGTCGGGAATATTTATGCGCCCTATTATCGCCAGGCAGATGTGGGC
>Ga0209123_1003239_pt1 | contig 12476 bp, 12 predicted proteins | sample BarGraIncu00431A_FD_184500 | JGI IMG/M metagenome (GOLD analysis project Ga0209123, IMG submission 184500) | Arctic peat soil microbial communities from Barrow, Alaska, USA - Barrow Graham LP Incubations 004-31A (SPAdes) (version 2) | ecosystem: Environmental > Terrestrial > Soil > Wetlands >...
CCAACCCAACAAGAACCAATTTCTAGAGATTCCGCAGCTATTAGCATATTCTCGGCAGCAACTCCACAATCAACTGAAGCTGAATTAATGTTTATATCACCTGATACTAATACTACCGTTGGTGCATTATAAAATACATGGAACTTTTCATTATCAGAAAATCTTCTAATATATTCATTATCAGAGTCTTTTGCAATCTCTTTAAATGCAACACTTAATCTGTCGATAATGTCTTTCCTCTGTATTACTGTAAAATGCCATGGTTGCTGATTATTAGCACTGGGTGCATAAATACCTGCATCTATTATCTCTGTTAAATGCGGACCATTAATTTGTTCTGGTAAAAATGCTCTTGTACTTCTTCTATTTCTTATATTTTTCAAAGTTTCATTCATAATTAATCCTCCATATATATTTGATTTTTTTTACATATAGTCACTAAAACAATACTATATCACATTTTGTTCATTAAACGCACAGAATCGCTCATATCTTGTTAAAAAAATTTAAATCTATGCTATAATTATAGTTATTAAATTTAAACATAAGAGGTGAAACAAATGATAGATATAAATGATAAGTTAGAAATAAATAATAAAATTACAGCTTTAATAGAAAATTTAAAAACTTCAGATGATAAACAGAGATCCGCTATAATAAACAAACTATCACTAGATTATAATAACGCCATTCCAATGTTATGGTCAAAAATAATAACTGAAGATGACCCAAGGACATTACTATCCGTTATGAGAGATATTCTAAAAAAAGAAAAGCCAAAGGGAATGTTTAAAAGGACTGTTGGTAATTCGAAGGAAAAGCTCAGTGCTCTTCTTAGACATTCTGATCCTAAGGTTCGAAAGAATGTATGTGGTGTCATCGGTGAACTTGCAGACCCTGCATATTTAGAAGGCTTATATAACGCCTATAACGCCGAAGAGAAACTCTTTGTGAGATATTCATATGTACTTGCAATAGGCAACTGTGGTAGCGCTATTGATGCAGAAAAGCTAAAGAAAATGTTTGAAGAAGTAGTACAGAATGAAAAGGCTTTAAAAGATAGTGATGAGCGAGTTACAACTAATAAACATATTAATGAAGAAAAGCTTGCCCTTACAAGAGCTATAGATAAATTATCTCCAACTGCTCGCCATGAATTTAAAGGATTTGATACTCCTGTCCCTATACTACTCACAATTATGAATTATCAATATCAACTTACACTAGCTGAACTTGATGAGAAATTAATTAAAGGAAGACTTATTGATGATGGTATACTAATCTGTGAATATGATTTAGATAAGATTTATACTTGCAGGACCTTTTATGAACTTCTATATCCTTTAGGTGATTGCACTGAATTACAATTTGATTATAAGACAATCGCAGCTGAAATTATAAATGCAGATATTGTAGGATTTTTAAATCAGTGTCACGATAATGAATCTAATTCTCCTTATGGATACAGAATAGAATTTAAAACTACAGACTCTAACAGGGAAAGGTCTGATTTTGTAAAAAATTTGTCTAGAGAGTTAGATGAAATATCCTCTGGAAATTTGAGAAATAGCCCTTCTTCATATGAGGTTGAAATTCGAATACTTGAAAATGATAATCTTTGTAATATATATATTAAACTATATTCCTTTAAAGATAATAGATTTGAATATAGAAGAAATGACTTAGCTACATCTATAAATCCAGTAACTGCAGCTATTGTAATAAAATCTATACAGCAATGGCTTGAGCCTGCTGCTAACGTTATAGATCCATTTTGTGGCGCAGGAACAATGCTTATAGAACGATCTAAATTAGAAAAATTCGAAACTTTAACAGGAATCGATATATTTAGAACCGCTATATCAGCTGCAACAATAAATTCTAAATTAGCGAATGTAGATATAGACCTTATATCTGATGATACATTAGAATTTACACCTTATGCCCTATATGATGAGATTATAACAAATATGCCTTTTGATAATAAATCTACCACCCATAACAAGTATGCAGACCTATATCGTGCGTTTGTAACTAAAATTCCTAGTCTTGTAAAATCAAACGGAATGGCCTTTGTGTACACAATAGAAAAAGAATTGTTTAGGGAAACTTTACTAGGTAATGATGAACTCGAATTGCTTAAAGAAATAAAAATTGAAAGTGGAAGACTAACGCCTCATGTGTTTGTACTACGAGTAAAATAAGTAATAAAAGCTTAAGCTTATTTATAGAAACAACAAATGCACCTAATACCTAGGTGCATTTGTTGTTTTAAATTTTATTCTAACCACCAATTATCTTTTGGTGATACTGATGAATGTCTTTTGTGTTTCGATACAGTGTATAACTTCAATATCTTTGCCTCATATTCATCAGAGATATCTTCCCCTCTTAAATACATACAAACCTGGTGATTTAATGCTGTTACTTCTTCTAAATTTGATTTATTATCCCACATACCGCTTGTAGATACCTTATCAATTATAGATTTAGGAGCATTAAATATTTTAGCCATTTCATAAATTATGCCTTTTGTTATTCCAGCAAGTGGTTTCACATCTGCAGAATCATCACCATATTTAGTCACCATTCCTAGAGTTAACTCAGCAACATTTGTGAAACCTGCAACTAAGACATCATAAACTTCAGCTATTCTATATATAACTGTCATTCTTATTCTAGATTTTGTATTCCCTATATCTACTTTTGAAGAAGGCAAATTATGAAGAAGATCGATGCACTCATTTACAGGACCTGTTACATCATAAGTTCTAAATACATCTGGTTGTATAATGTGCTTCTCAATTTCTAATTCCGCTATATCTGGATTAATTCCAAAAGGGAGAGATAAATTAATTAGCTCAAGTCCTGATTTTTTGATAAGCATACTAGTAACAAAACTGTCTACTCCACCTGTTAGGTTACATACATAGCCTTTTTTACCAGTAAGCTGCGCATATTTTTTTAAAAAAGCACTGATTTCCTCTATCATTCTACATGCGTATTTTTCATCTGACTCATCTTGAAGAGGACAAGGTATACCAAATTCATTCATTATTTCATTTTGTTTAATTTTATCCATTTTGTTCCCCCTTAAACTTATTTATAGTTTTATTATAACACACATTATATATATTACGTTAAAACATTAACAATATTGAATATTATAATGATAAAACTGATAATTATCTTTATAAAATGGTTCTACTATACAATATTTATTTTATAACCACACTTTGGACATAACTGATTACAAACATCAACTATAATATGATTTCCTTCTCTCTCAATAATTTTATAACCACACTTTGGACAATATGTTGAATTATCAATATTAGAGACGTTGCCCATATATACATAATTGAGATATCGCTCTGCTATTTTTCTATCCTCATTCATTACCTCAATGTTTGTAGCTGGCTTCCCCATTTTATAATTAGGAAAGTATCTTGACAAGTGAAATGGAATGTCTTTATTTAATGAACCTATAAAACCTGCAATTTCCTTTACCTCGCTCTTCGAATCATTTTCACCACTTACAAGCAGTGTAGTTACCTCTACATGACACTCCTTTAATGCCATCCTTATAGTATTAAGTACTGGTGAAATACTCCCCCCACATACTCCTTTATAATAGTTATTGTTAAATGATTTTAAATCTATATTCATTGCATCTACAAATGGAAGAAGTTTCTTTATTGGTTCCTCATTTATATATCCATTTGTTACTAGCACTATATTTATATTCTTAATGCTCTCTTTTAATAGCTTTGATGACTGATATACATATTCATACCAAATAGAAGGTTCATTATATGTAAATGCTACCCCAATATTATCTTCAAGACCTTTGCAAATTTCCACTAATTGTTTTGGAGATATATACTCACTATTTGATCTCCCTTGGGATATAGCGTGATTTTGACAAAATTCACAACTAAAATTACATCCAAAGCTCCCCACTGATAGAATATTGCCTCCCGGTTTAAAGTGATACAGAGGCTTTTTTTCTATTGGATCTCGAGCCATAGATGTTATTTCTCCATAATTTGTTGTATAAAGTTTTCCCCCTCGATTTACCCGTACATTACATTTTCCATATGCACCATCATTTATAAGGCATTTATGAGGACAAAGTTTACAATTTATATAACCTTTAGACTCCTCATAAAATGAAGCTTCTTTTTCCATATTTCCATCTCCTAAATATGCCGAGTAACCTCAAACTTTTCTATAGAATAATCTTCATTTGTTAAAATCCCGGCTTTATTAAGCGCAATAGTTATTTGCTGCTCTATTGTTTCAACACCTTCAAGATTTGGCAATAGCAACCCACTATTTTGACCACTTCTAACAATTACTCCATATTTCTTAGGATTTAGTTCTTCTTTTGAGGATTTTATTGGCATTGTTAAAACATCTACGGAAAATACAATATCTTCAAGTTCTCTAGTCTCAACATTACTAAACCTTGGATCACCCTCTCCTGCTGAAACTGCATTTTGTATTATTTCTTTTGCAATACTTTCTGATGTTGGCAAAATAGTGCCTATGCATCCTCTTAATACCCCAAATTTTTTAAGAGATACAAAAATTCCTCTTTTATTATGTATCATCTCATCAGATACATAACTTGGTATAGACATATAATTACCCTCTACTAGATAATGAGTAAGACTTTCTCTTGCAAGGCGTACATAAACATCCTCATTGGTTAGTCGTTCATTATATTTATTTCCTTTCTCTTTAACAATTTCGGATAATATATCTCTATCACCCTTTTTAAGCTTAAATCTCATTACCGCATATCCAACTCCAAATGTACCTTCATAGGAAAGAAGTTCTCCCACTATATCGTTACCATCCATTGCCCCAAGCATTATATAATAAGATCTCAAACCACATTCTCCAGCCTTTTGTATCAATTCGGGGTCCATATTAAATACGGAAGCTACATCACCATTTTTTAGTAAACTTATTATTTTCTTATCAAATTTTTCTCCATATGGATTGTATTCATACGGACCTTCGTCTTTAAGATGATGAGAAAGATCACCACTGCCAATAAAAACAACGTTTTTATTACTTTCCTGTACAGCCTCCTCTATTAGTTTTCCAAATTCATATAATTGTACAGGAGAAAGCCCACCATACGTAATATGCACAAGCTTAAAAGATTTATATTTATTTTCAACAAAATATAGTGGTACTATGCATCCATGATCTAGTTCATATTCCCTACCATACTGATTAAGTGTGCTGCTTGTCGCCCTAACAATGGGTATATTAATTTTGTCCGCCCTCACCATAATTTCTTGTGTAAGATCCATATCTATCTCAAAACTCATAGAAACTTCTGGAGACCCAAATTGCCTTAAACTTCCTTTTATAGATGGTTCAAATGAAACTGCTATAGCATCAGAGAACATAGTCCCATGTGGGGTAACTATTATAATTACCTCTGGCTTTATATCAGCTATTTCACGTCCAATACTATCACATGCATCATATGTACTTTTTATCTTTTTTTCCTCTCCATGTCCCACCTGTGGAATTATTATAGGTGGATGTGGCATTGCAACGTAAGCTACTATTTTACCCAATATAGTCACCTCTCATATTTATTATTATTATTTTGCCCACTACTTTAAATTCATATCCATAAATTTTATGATAATTAATCATTAATTTAATTTAATTTATATTAATGGCTAACAAAAAAAAGAGATGTTATAACATCTCTTCAACTGTAGAACTTTGAATTTTATAACTTTATTCAATCCACCAAATATCTTTTGGCGAAACTGGTGAATGTCTTTTATGTTTAGAATTTTCATATAGCTTTAATATTTTTTCTTCATATGCTTTTTCTATATCTCCACCCCTTAAATATATACAAACCTGATGATTTAATTCTGTTACTATTTTTTGATTTGTTCCATTATCCCATACACCGGTTGTAGAAATCTTATCAATTATAGATTGAGGTGCATTAAGTATTTTTGCCATTTCATATACTATACCTTTTGTTATTCCTGCAAGTGGTTGTACATCTGCCGCACCATCACCATATTTAGTCATCATTCCTAGTGATAACTCTGCAGCATTTGAGACGCCAGCTACTAAAACTTCATAAACTTCTGCTATTCTATATAACACAGTCATTCTTATTCTAGCTTTCGTATTTCCTATATCTACTTTTGAAGAAGGTAAATCACGAAGAAGTTCAATGGATTCAATTACAGGACCCATTACATCATAGGTTCTAAACACCTCTGGTTTAATTATACGTTTAGCTTTTTCTACATCATCTATATCTTGTTTTATTCCAAATGGAAGTGATAAATTAATTAATTCCAGTCCAGATTTCTTTATAAGCATACTTGTAACATAGCTATCTACACCACCAGTTAGATGACAAACATAACCTTTTTTGCCTGTAGCTTCAGCATACTTTTTTAAAAAATCAGAGGTTTCTTCTATCATTCTATTTGCATATTTTTCATCTGACTCATATTGAAGAGGATGAGGTATAGCAAATTCTTTCATGATTTTTTGTTGTTTAATTTTATTCATATAGAGCCTCCTTAAACTTATGTATACGTTTAGTATAACACATATTATACTATTTTCCCCATAAGATTACACTTATTATCAGTTTAAGAATAAGATAAATGGTATATTTTGTTTCAAAAAAGAAAAAAAGTTCTAAAATTAATAATTAATTTTAGAACTTTTTATAAAAATTCATTAAATTTTACTCAGCTAAAGTTTTGTTTTTAACTAATTCTGATGCTATACTTGCTGCTGGAGCTTCTTTAATATAAGCTTTAATTGCTCCAGTAGGACATTTAGCTGTACAAGTTGTTTCATTACACTCAGACATACAAATTTTACTGTCTACTACAGCTAAATTGTTTTCAACTTTTATTGCACCATGTGAACAATTCTTAACACAAATTCCGCACCCAATACATGCTATAGTACAAAGTTTACGTGCTACTGCACCTTTGTCCTTTGAATTACAATTTATAGCTACATGAATTCCAGGTGGTACCAAATCGATAACTTTCTTTGGACAAACTGATTTACATACTCCGCAGCCTGTACATTTTTCTTCATCAATAATTGGTAATCCATTATCACCCATTGTCATTGCATCAAAGGGACAATTTTTAACACAGGTTCCAAAACCAAGACAACCATATTGGCATCCCTTAGGTCCTCCCTGTAATAACGATGCTGCAACGCAATCTTGTACACCTTTATATTCGTAAGCTTTAACAGCTTTATCTGTGCTTCCTGCACAATGTACAAAAGCAATTTTTGGTTCAACTTCTGCTGCCGCTTTACCAGTTAATTCAGCTACCAATTTTGCAACAGCTGCTTTACCTGGAACACAAAGATTTGGTGGTACCTCATCATTCATAACTACAGCTTCTGCATATGCCATACAACCAGCAAATCCACAGGCTCCACACTGACCTTTTGGTAATATATCTTCAACGATATGAATCAATGGATTTATTTCAATAGAAAACTTTTTATTAGCAAATGCTAATATTAAACCAAACACCAATCCAACTATTGTCATTACAATTAACACTGCAATTGCAATTTCTAAATTACTCATATTAATTTTTCAGCTCCTTTTTATACTGGTATCATCCCAGAAAAACCTAAGAAGGCTAATGCAAGCATTCCAGCTAAAATAAACGCTACACCAAGCCCTTGAAGTGGTTTTGGGACATCCGCAAGTCTTAATTTTTCTCTTAAACTTGCCATAAGGACGATTGCCAAAGTAAAGCCTAAACCAGCACCTACTGCAGTTACCGCACTGTCTAAAAACGAATTATTATTTTCTACATTTAAAAGTGGTACACTAAATACAATACAATTTGTAGCAATTAATAATAAATAAATTCCCCACATATTATATAAAGTAGGTGCATGTTTTTTTATAATCATTTCTAAAAGCTGAACAAAACTAGCAATTAGGAGTACAAACACCACTGTTGTTAAAAATGTTAAATTAAAAGGTGCCAATACAAAATGATATACAGCCCATGCTAGCATGGAACTTAATGTCATAACAGAAGTTACAGCCATTCCAATACCAATCGATGCATTTAAACTTTTTGAAACTCCAAAGAAAATACAAAGTCCTAAAAACCTTGTTAAAACGAAATTGTTTACAACTATATTACTTGCAAGTATGGTTAAATAATGGCCCATTACATCTCACCTCTCTCGAGTTTAACTTTTTCACTATGGTTAATCCACATCTTAAAACCAGCTACCATGTAGCCAATTAATATAAATGCACCTGGTGATAAAACCATGATAAGTGCTGGATTATACCAAGAGCCAAGAATTTTTATTCCAAATAATGTTCCTGCCCCAATAAGTTCACGAATTATTCCAAGAAGTAAAAGTCCAAGTGCAAAACCACATCCCATTCCAAGTCCATCAAACATAGATGGAATAACTTTATTCTTTGAAGCAAAAACTTCTGCTCTAGCTAAAATAATTGCAAAAACAACAATTAATGCAAGATATATTCCTAAAGCCTTATTAAGTGCTGGCAAATATGCCTGTAATACTAACTGTACTACAGTAACAATTGTTGCAACCGAAGTAATATACACCGGTACACGAACCGTCGGATTCACTAATTTTCTAGTAACAGATACAACCATATTATTAGCAGTAATAACAAACAGTACCGCAAGTCCCATAACCAAAGAATTTAGCGCACTACTTGTTACCGCTAAAGCAGGGCAAAGACTAAGTGCAAGAACAAATATTGGGTTCTCTTCAATAATCCCTTTTTTAAATATGTTCCATAACTCTTTCATATTATTTCCTCCCTACAAACTGTGTAACTTCTTGCACAGCTTCTTTAATGCCTTTAGTTACCGCTTTAGAAGAAATGGTAGCACCAGTCATTGCTTGAATATTATTTGCTTTTGTTGGATCTTTTGTTACTTCTAAATCTTTGACTGCCTTACCTTTAAATTGGTTTCTAAAAGGATCTTTACTTGCATTATCTCCAAGTCCAGGTGTTTCTTTACTTTCTAATATAGTAAATTCAATAATTTTACCTTGTGGTGTAACTGCTACAAGCATTTTTATTGCTCCACCATATCCTTTACTTTCTGCTGGTACAACATATCCAATTACTTTTCCATCTTTTTCTGCAGTAAACCATTCTGCCTTACCCTTTATAGGAGTAAACTTTTGTGCACTTATTACTAGTGATTTCATTGCATCAGTTTTAATTCCTGCTGCTGTTTTTACTGCAACTGGTGCTGTAAAAAAATATACTACACCAATAATCAATCCTGATATAAAACAGGCAATTGTTAAATTTATAGTGATTTGAAAAATACTATATTTTTTCTCGTGATTAACCTTCGGCTCGATATTATTCTCATCTGACATTTTTCACTACCCCCTTGCTCCAAATTTAACCGGCTTCATAAAGCGATCAATAAGCGGTGTAACTGCATTCATTAATAAAATAGAATAACAAACCCCTTCAGGGTATCCACCCTTAAGCCTAATTAAGACCGTAATCACTCCAGCACCAATAGCAAAAACTATCTGCCCTTTTTTTGTAATTGGGATGGTAACCATATCTGTAGCCATGAAAAAAGCTCCTATAATAAGGCCTCCAGCCATCATATGAAATAACGGATCTCCAGTAAATAAACCTGTTGGTCCACATATCCAAGTTAGAATACCTACAGTTCCAATCATAAATGCTGGAACTACCCAATTTGCATAACCTTTATAAATTAAATATATTCCTCCAATAAGTAGTAAAATTGTAGAGGTTTCACCAATACTTCCATTACGAAAACCAAGGAACATATCTTTATACATTTGAGGTGCACTTCCAAACGTATCAATTAATTTTGAATATCCTTGTTGTTTTAAAATATTTAAAGGTGTTGCTGATGATACTATATCTACTTTTCCGCTCAAGTTTGTCCAAGTTGTCATTGCAACTGGCCATGAAACCATAAGCGCAGCACGACCAATATGTGCTGGATTAAAAATGTTATATCCAAGTCCACCCATAGCGTGTTTTGCTACTACAATAGCTAAAAATGAACCTATTACTGCCATATACGGTGGTATCGATGGTGGTAAACACATTGAAAGTAATAATCCTGTTAAAAATGCACTTCCATCAGAAATAGTTATTGGTTTTTTTCTAAGTTTTTGTACTAGATACTCAAAACCTACTGCTGACAAACTTCCCGCAAGTATTACAAATAAAGCAGGCGTTCCAAAGTGATAAATTGCGAAAAGCGCAGCTGGCGTTAATGCTAAACTTACACTCCACATAATTTTAGAAATAGATGCTTCTGCACGTATATGTGGTGACGTCGTTACGGTAAAGAGATTCTCTTGTAATTTTACTTCACTCATTTAGCTAGAGCCTCCTTCTTTTTAGCAGCATCTGCATTGTTTCTCATCTTACTGTATTTAATGTATTGTACGATATTACGCTTAGCTGGGCATACATAAACACAGCTTCCACATTCAGCACAATCAAAAAGATTTTGTTCAAGTTTTGCTTCTTCATACATGTCTTTTTCTCCGAGTATACTTAACATACTTGGATTAAGTCCACAAGGACAGACGCTTACACATTTTCCACAACGAATACAAGGAGATTGAGTTCCATTATTAATATCTTTTTTAGTTAATGCGAGTATTCCTGAAACTCCTTTAATTATAGAAATATTTAAATTTGATTGAGCAAATCCCATCATAGGACCACCCATAATAATTTTAGCTGGTGGTTCATTAAATCCACCACAATTCTCAATAGCATCTTCAAATGATGTTCCAATTCTAAGCAAAAGATTTTTAGGTTCTTTAATAGCACTTCCACTTATAGTTGTTACTCTTTCAATTAATGGAATTCCATTAACAACCGCATCACAAATTGCAACGACTGTACCTACATTTTGAACAACTACACCAACATCCATTGGTAAGCTTCCTGATGGAACTTCACGATCTGCGAGTACTTTAATAAGCATTTTTTCCGCACCTTGTGGATATTTAGTTGGTATTGCCATTACTTTAACTGTAGTTCCTTCAAATGCCTTTTGCATAGCAATAACAGCATCTGGTTTATTATCTTCTATTCCAACAAATGCTTTTTCAACTCCAAGAACCTTCATTACTAATTTTACTCCAATAGCAATTTTATCTGAATGTTCAAGCATCATTCTGTGATCTGCTGTTAAAAAAGGTTCACATTCTGCTGCATTCAAAATAAAAGTATCTATCTTCTTATCTTTTGGTGGCGATAATTTTACGAAAGTTGGGAAAGTAGCTCCTCCCATTCCAACGATACCTGCTTCTTTAATGATACCTTTTATTTCCTGCGCATTTAACTTCTCCCAATCACGAGTAAGAGGGATTCCTTCTATCCATTCGTCTAAACCGTCATTTTCAATTACGATGGAAAGACATTTTCCAAACACTGGATGAGGATACAAAGCAATATCTTTAACAGTACCTGATATAGATGCATGTACTGGACTTGAAACGAAAGCTGGACTAGTTGCTATAACTTGTCCCTTCTTTACACAATCACCCTTTGCTACAATTGGCACACAAGGAGCACCGATATGCTGACTCACAGGAATAACAACCTTACTTGGTAAAGTTGCTATTTCTATAGATTTACTCGCGGTGTAATTTTTAGAACCATTTGGATGTATTCCTCCACGAAAACTTTTTATCACTTTTCCACACCTCTTTTAAAATATTTTAAATTTAGTGAACTTATATAGATATAATTAAATCAGAAAAAAATTATTTAAGATAACGTTTTAGTAATTACAGGTTGCATTTTATCATTATTGTGAGCATATTTATCAAAATATTTTATATTAATCATTGATAATATAAATGTTATTACTCCGCCTCCGATTTGGAATCCTCTAATAGAATAACCAAATTCTTTAGCTACTATTTGTCCAACAACGACACCTACTACAACAGCGATAAGTGGAACTATATATACAACAAAAGCCGCCATTAACATATTTGTATCTTTCATTTCGAATGCAATTCGTTGCCCAATTTTAGCTCCAATAGGATTTTTAGCATCAATAACAACTGAATTATCACCTGGGCATGCGCCACAATTTTTACACTCATTATGTCTTCCTACTTTGACTTTCGCGATATTTTCCTTAGAAATCTCTATTATAATTCCCTCTTCTTCTTTTACCATCTTTACAGCTCCTTCCTTTACTACAATATTAATTATATTATACTCTTAAGGAACTATTTATATGATAATTACATGCTCCCCCTTTGATTATAATATCATAGTTAATTGCATAACCTTGTAGTCAAGTGACTTCAAGGCTTTACAATCATATATTTACAGGAATTCCCCCACCTTTTATCGAATTTATATTCATCACAACTAAATTCAC
>Ga0209123_1003240_pt1 | contig 12471 bp, 12 predicted proteins | sample BarGraIncu00431A_FD_184500 | JGI IMG/M metagenome (GOLD analysis project Ga0209123, IMG submission 184500) | Arctic peat soil microbial communities from Barrow, Alaska, USA - Barrow Graham LP Incubations 004-31A (SPAdes) (version 2) | ecosystem: Environmental > Terrestrial > Soil > Wetlands >...
TAATGATGAACTAACGTTTATGCCATTATTTTTTCATAAAGAAATTGAAGGCGTAGGACAAATAAAGTTCAAAGAAATTGAAGAAGTAGGACAAATAAAATCCAAAGAAATTGAAGAAGTAGGACAAATAGCATTCAAAGAAATTGCTTGCGACATCGTAAGTGTATGTACAGCGCACCCTAACCGTTATAAAACGATGCATAAGTTATTTCCAGAGTTAGAGTCAAATGGTATCCATGTGTTTTCTTATATGTTTTTGAATAGGCTTCAGTACTTATATAATAAGGCGTTTGTACCCGAATTTAAAAATGCAAGAAGTAGCGAGTTTAAATTTAAACCTTTATCTGAAAAAGAAAACTTAGCTATTCTTAAGAAATCAAATACTGTGTTTGATATGCAACATAACATGCAGAGTGGACTTACAATGAGAACTATTGAGACCCTTGGTGCTAAAAGAAAGATGATCACGACCAACAGTAATATTAAGAAATATGACTTTTATAATGAAAATAATATTTTTGTAATGGATAAGCATAATGCAGCGGGTATAGAAAAGTTTATTAAGAAAAAATATCAGCCTATAAGTGAGGATATCTATAGAAAATATAGTTTACATAGTTGGATAAAAACAATTATAAATGAAACAGATAATATTTATGTAAGATAGAGATAAAATGAGAATGCTTTATTGCTGTCAGCAATGCTATATGGAGGTAGTTAATGAAAAATAAATACTCATTATCAGAAACAATAGCAACAGCATATGCTCTGATTTGTACAAAACTATTTTATAAAGGCGCAAGACTGATTAGAAGACCATTCTATTGTCGGGGGAAATCTCGGTTGCAATTTGGTGAAGGGCTTACTACAGGGCATCATTGTAGATTTGATTTGCTGGGTGAAGAGAATGACAATTCAAAGAAACTTGTCATCGGTAAAAACTGTAAACTTGGAGATAATGTTCATATAGTAGCAAATGAAAAAGTCATTATAGGCGATAACTGTTTGATGGCTTCTAAGATATTTATAAGTGATACAAGTCATGGAGACTACTCTGATGCCACGATTGATTCGTCACCAGATGTTCCACCAGATGAGAGGCCGCTTTATATGAAGCCTATTAGGATTGGAAACAATGTTTGGATTGGGGAGAATGTTTGTATATTGTTAGGAGTAAGTATTGGGGATGGGTGTATTATAGGAGCTAATTCGGTAGTTAATAGAGATGTAACTGATAACTGCATAGTTACGGGTTTACCAGCAAAAGTAATGAAAACATATAATGATAAGGTAAAACGATGGATAAAAATTTAGAAAATCATAATGCAACCTTGTTGACAATGTGTACTAAATTTCTATTTTTAAGATTTCACTTAAAGAATAATGAAAATATAAACGACAAAAATTACTTTGAGCTATTTGTATGATAGGAGATATAGAAATTATGAAGACGATAGTAATATCAGGAATTAATTTTTTTGAGGGTGGACCTTTATCTGTGTATAAAGATTGTTTAGATAACATTATTAAAAACAGATTAAATGAAACTAATAAAATAATTGCGTTTGTACATAGAAAAGAACTTTTCGCTGAATATGCTGATAAGATATCGATAATTGAGTTACCAAAGTCAAGAAAAAGTTATTTGTATAGACTTTGGTATGAGTATATTTATTTTTATTTCTATTCGAAAGACAAAAACATTGATGTGTGGCTTTCACTGCATGATATAACACCAAATGTTAAAGCAACTAAAAGATATGTATATTGTCATAATCCATCCCCATTTATGAAAACGGAGTTTAGTAACTTAAAATATAGCTACAAGAATTTTTTATTTTCTCTGTTTTACAAGTATTTATATAAAATCAATATTAAGAAAAATACTGCAGTTATTGTTCAGCAGGATTGGATGAGACACGAATTTATCAAGATGTATAAGTTGAAAAGTGTAATTGTTGCAAGACCGATGGTTAATGTTAGTAAAGCTGTTGATATTAACATTTCAAAAAAACATAATGACAAGTACCAGTTTATATATCCATCATTTCCAAGATTTTTTAAAAATTTTGAATCTATTTGCATGGCATGCGAACTACTGGAGACAAAAGGTGTAACTGGATATGAAGTTCTCTTAACTATAGATGGAAATGAAAACCGGTATTCTAAATACTTAAAAAAACGATTCGGAAAATTACTAAGTGTAAAGTTTATTGGACTTCAAAAAAGAAAGAGCTTGTTTAATTTATATGGAACAGTAGATTGTATGATATTTCCTTCAAAGTTAGAAACATGGGGACTACCTATATCGGAATTTAAAGTGACAGGGAAACCTATGTTAGTATCTGATTTAGATTATGCACATGAGACCGTGGGTACTTATGATAAAGTTGTCTTTTTTAATCCAAATGAGCCTGAAGAATTAGCGAATTTTATGGAAAAGGCTATTATTGGGATATTATACTATAAGAGTGTTAAAGAAATATGTGTTAAACAACCATATGCAGAAAATTGGAAGATCCTATTGGACATGATAAATGCTGAAAATTAATTTATGCTCAACAATATGATTAGATACATTAGAATTTTTAAAACAAAAACTATTGAATTCTAATTATAGCACTGAAAAGGTACAGATATGGAAATATGTATAATATCTACTCTACATGAATCTATATAAGAATTTGTAATTTAAATTATATAGTTGTAAATAAATATTGTTTAAATTATTAAAAAGTAGATTGCGTTTATTAAATTTTAAATCGTCAAGGATTAGAAAGGAATAGGATTATTATGAAAATTATAATTTTAATAAATGATATAACATTAAAGGCTGGAACTGAAAGAGCTGTTGTTAATTTAGCTAATTGCTTGGCAGTGAAAGAAAATCTACAAATTACTATTTTGAGTTGTTCTAAAACAAACAATAAAATAGATTATTATATAGATGAGAAAGTAAACATAGATTATTTAGGTTTAAATAGTCTTTTAGAAATAACTAAATTTAAAAGGGCTATATGGTACACGAAGTTTATTTTCAAAATAAAAAAATATATTAAAATTAATAAACCTAATATTATTATAGGTACAATGCACAATTTTAACAGTTTATTACCTTTAGTAGTCGATAGTAAATGTAAAAATATTGGGTGCGAACATTTATGCTATAATTTTTCAGCAGGTGCTTTGAGTAAATATATAAGAAAAGTTATGTATAAAAAATTAGATTATGTTGTGACGTTAACTGATGAAGATGCATTAAATTATAAAAAAATAAATAAGAATGTTATTGCTATTCCAAATAACATATCTTTTTATCCTGATAGAGGATCTAAATTAGATAATAAAATCATCTTGAGCGTAGGGAGGTTAACATATCAAAAGGGATTTGATATGTTAATAGATATTTTTAAATTAGTTAATGAAAATCATAAAGATTGGAAATTGAGGATAGTAGGAGATGGAGAATTAAAAGAAGAATTAGAAGAGAAAATTAATGTAAATAACTTAAAAGACTATGTTGAATTGGTAGGAACTACAAATAATGTAGAACTAGAATATAAAGAAGCTTCAATTTATGCCATGGCCTCAAGATATGAGGGGTTTCCAATGGTGTTATTAGAAGCTAAGTCTTATGGATTACCATGTATAAGTTTTGATTGTCCAACTGGTCCAAAAGAAATAATTAATCAAAATAAAGATGGTATTGTCGTTGATTTAAATGATATAAAAGCGTTTGGGGATAGCATTTGCGAATTAATTGAAAATAATGAAATTAGAAAGCAATACGGAATTAATGGAAGAAAAGATGTTCTAACATATTCAGAAACTAATATAAGGTTGAAATGGTTAAAGCTATTTGAAAACTTATGTGAAAAATAGAGGTAATATTGCTAAAATAGAACTGAAGAATAAAGATAAAATTTTACTGAGTATAGCAGGGGCTTTTATTATTAGGGGAATGATTAAAATGTTGAGATTTCAGTGTCAACAATATTATGCTAACATGATATAAAGTTATCAAGATTAAATATGAGATTATAGGTGGGGTTGATTTGTTAAATAGGATTGCTCGAGGCTTACGAAAACTAAAAAATATTAATTTGTTTTTATCAATAAGAACTAAACTAATAATTTTCAGATGTGTGCATTTAGGGTTTGAAAGTGGACATAACATTATTAACAAAGGAAAATTACAATTAGGTTGTACTTATGATAAGGGTAGGTTATTAAATTCATCACTAGTGTTAAGAGATGGTGCATCATTAATAATAAATGGTGATTTCAATGTTTATACAGGTTTTCGAATTTCTGTAAATAAAAATGCTACATTAGAATTAGGGTCTGGATATATCAATTATGATGTAAATATTGGTTGCTTTAATAATATAAAAATAGGTAATAATGTAGCAATTGCAGAAAATGTAACAATTAGAGATTCAGATAATCATCAGTTATTATATGATTCATATAAAATTAGCAAGCCTATAGAAATAGGGAACAATGTTTGGATAGGTATTAATGCAACCATTTTGAAGGGCGTAAAAATAGGAGATGGAGCTATTGTTGCTGCTGGATCAATAGTTACAAAAGATGTACCAGCGAGATGCTTGGTAGCAGGTGTCCCAGCAAAGGTCATAAAGACCAACGTTGATTGGAAGTAGCATGATTTAGTTTGAAAAAACAATGGATTTGAGGTAAAAGAGTGAGGCATAAGGAGGAAACAGATTGAGAAAGAAAATAATCTTATGTATTATTGTAGACGTAACTTTAATTTTAGCTTTTTTAGTATTTAATATTACGAATGTGGATAATCAACAAAATTTAATGATTCAGTTGGTGTATATTATATTGGTAGATTGGAGTTTTTGCATTATCACTGGAATTATGTGTGGTTTTAAAATTTATGGATTATATCTAATGTATCTGATATCATATTTAGTTTTTATTTTTGGTCAGATAATATCAAGATATGTCTTTATGTTTACTGATGAAAGCATATCATATTTAATGAAAATTATTCCGGATGAAGGCTTAACACAAGGAATTGTATTAGCTATTTATTGTATGCTTTCCTTGCATTTAGGAGCCTTAATATGTAAAGTTTTTTATTCGAAAAATACATGTACATATAAAAGTACTCATCTAAGTAAATATAAATTACTGAATATGAAAAAAGTTGCAGTATTACTATTTCTAATTACATTCCCTTTCGCTTTTTATAATTTTATTTTAGTGCTGAAATTATCAATTAGTGGGGGTTATGTTGCAGTACATTCTGATATTAATTATGGAATAAATAGCATTCTTGAAAAAATTGTACCGTTTTTTTCCATTTCATTATTAATGCTCATTGTTGCAAACAGGGAACATTTGAAAAGAGCGAGAATGATATTTTTATTTGCAATTTTTTATTATGGATTGCAAATACTTTTTGGCGCAAGAGGAATTCCTCTTTTACAAATAATAGTGACAATAGTTTTATGGCATTCTATGGTGAATAAGATTAATAAAAAAAGAATTATTGGAATTATTTTGTGGCTAATACCTTTGAGTGCACTTTTAGGAATTATGAAAGAAGTAAGAGCTAACCCTTTAGGATATTGGTTTGCAAATTTTAATAGCATATTTATAGAATCATTAAAAAATAATTCTATTTTAAATGTCATAAATGAGATGGGATCAGCTATATATCCTACAGTTGCTTCCATGTTAGTTTGTCCAAATATTATTCCTTTTCAATATGGAAAAACGTTCATGTATGCTATATTTACAATAATTCCCAACGTTGGTTCGGGTGTGCATTGGACAAAACAATATACAGACATCGCTAATATAGTATCTTTACATTTTGGGACTCCATTTGGAGGGTCCATTGTAGAGGAGGGTTATATAAATTTTGGGTGGTATTCTCTATTATTTTTTGTTGTAATAGGGTATTTCTTAGTGAAATTAGAAACTTATATTGAAAACAATAAAGAGAAAAGTGAATATTTGTATCCACTATATGCGAGCATATCTGTTCAGATTTTATGGTCGATTAGAAACAATTTAGCACCAGTTGTTATATATTCTATAAGATATATTTTAATTACTTATATTCTGTATAAAGTAATTAACTATAAAAACAAAGAAACATTGTAAATTAACTTTGGTAAAATATGTGATTATTTAATGAATTATATTTACCGTATTATATATTACTTGTATCTTGTAATAAAAAAATGGTTACATATTTTTTAAAAGATATGTTCAAATATTTTGAATTCGTTTCATATAGTTATTGTATTAAAAATCGATGTAAAAGAATAAGATTTTAATGAAAATCTATAAAAAACGTAATAATACTACATACTTTAAGTTTAATAGAGTATTTATTTTAGGAGATTAGGATGAAGAAAGAATTAGTTAGCATAATTGTACCAGTTTATAATGTTGAAAGATATGTAGAAAAGTGTATATCTTCATTAATAAATCAAACCTATGACGAGTTGGAAATATTACTAATCAATGATGGATCTATGGACAATTCAATTAATATTTTAAACAAGTATAAATATTTGGATTATAGAATAATTGTCATTGATAGAGGAAATAAGGGTTCTATTTACACAAGATTAGAAGGATTCAGATTATCTACAGGAAAGTATGTTATGTTCGTAGATTCAGATGATTGGTTAGATTTATGCACTGTACAAAACTCTTTAGATATCATGAGGGAATACAATGTGGATGTTGTGAAATTTAATATGGTAAAGGAGTTTTTGGATGAAAACAGAAAAAGAAGGATAGATGGATGTTATGAGGATATCGAATATATCTTAAAAAAAGATTTTGGTAATGGTCTTTATCCATTTGTATTAAATACTTATAAATGTAATTCAATGTGTGCACAGTTAATAAGAAAAGATGCTGTAGTTGAGTTAGAAGGTAATGAAATGTCTATAAGTATGGGGGATGATTTGCTATACAATTTAGAAATATTAACTAAAATAAACAGTATAGTGTTTTTACCGAAATTTTACTACCATTATAGATATGCTAATAACAGCATAACAACAATTTTTTCATTGAAAAAAATACAAAGTAATTTGATAGATACATATAAAGTATACACAGAATTTTACAAATATTTAACTATGTGGAATATAAATACAGATAAAAATTTGAATATAGTTAATAAGAGAGTGATTAAGGAAGTTGCTTTTTGTCTAATACCATTGATAATTAGTGAAATGGGATATAAAGATAAATTAGAAGTTACTAGGTATGCTAATGGACTTATTAAAAATGAGCTGAATAATATAAACACAAAAGAATTTGATTTATTCATTAGATTATTTACACAAAAAAAATACACGTTATTTTTATTGTTTAGCTTTTGTAAAATAAAAATACCATATAAAATAAAAAAGATAATCAAACATATCTTGATTGTAATAAATAAGTAATATTAAAATCAAAATAAATTTCAAAGAAAAATATAAGTCTTGTATAAATAAACAAAATATTAAATATTAAAAGTTAAATATATAGATATAATAATTTCTAAAAAATTATAACAATGAAAAAATATATGGAACTGTTAACTTTTAATTCATGATTAGACATTCACATGTAATGAAAATAAACTAAGAATACAATTTAAGTAATAGTATTTTAATGTTTTGCTATTTTCAACTTATTTTTTAAAAAAATAGTATATCATTTATTATAATTATTAAATAATACTTAATAAAATAGTTTTAAGTAAATGTATTGGAAGACTTTAATTGGTTGGTGTTAAAAATGGTATAATAATATACTTTTTCTTTATTAAGATTTAATGTAATAAGTAAAAAAAATTGAGATAATATAGCTCACAATTAGTATTTATTTTTAAAGTTTACTTAAATATACTAACATTAATAAAAAAAGATATAAAATATATTTCCATAGGAATTTCTTATTGATATTTTGAAGTAGTGGAATAAATGGATTATTAATGATAATATAGGGGGATTTGATATAATGAAAATATTTGTTTTTGCATATTTAGATAAAAATTTAGGTGATGATTTAATGATTAGAATGCTTGCAAGCGAACTTAAAGAACATGAGCTTTACATCGATTGTGCAAACCCTATATTGACAAGAGGATTTAATGATTTAAATAATGTAAAGTTTATCAATTTTGAAAAAGGAATTAAGGAGAAGTTTAAACACTTACAACAGTTTGACGGGTATATTACAATTGGAGGTTCTATATTTATAATAAGAACTAACAAAGATGCATTACAAAGATTACTGAAAAGATTTATATTATTAAAGCTTTTAAAGATTACTGGAATGAAAATTGCAACAATAGGTTGTAATTTGGGATCGTTTGGTTCGAAATTTTGCAAGTGGGTAGCATGTTGGGAATTAAGTTGTTCAGATTTAGTCACAGTTAGAGATAGCTATTCTTATAAGATTCTTTCAAAAACAAGAAAAAAGAAATATCTTATGAAATTTGATGATATTGTTATGAATTACCCAATTATCGAGGGAAAAAGTGATAAAATGGATATAGTTCAAAACTGTCTAGGTATATCAGTATATCGAGCTAGAGCTAATTCCGAAATTAATTTGTTGAATTATAAAAAAATGGCTGAATTAGCAGATGAATATATTATTAGAACTGGTGGAAAAGTTTTGCTGTTTGCATTTGATACTGAGAATGAAAATGATCTATCAGCTGCATATAATATTATTGAAATTGCAAAAAATAAAACTAGTATTGAAATTATAGCATACTGTAATAAACCAGAATATATAATTGACAATATGAAAAGATGTACTAAATTTATTGCAACAAGATTCCATTCTGCTATACTTGCGATTAGATTAGGCATTGAATTTATACCAATTAGCTATTCTAATAAGATGAATAATATGCTTGATGATATTGGGTATAACGGTCTATGTATTAATTTAAATGAAATAAATAATTTTGACATAAGCAAAATAATGAATTTTTTAGAAAATACCGATGAAAATTTAAAAGTATATGTACCAAGTATGGCGTATAACGGAATTAACCATTTAAAGGCAGTTAGAGCATATCTTGAAAATGATAAAAATTCTTTGAGTTTATTATTAAATGATATTAGAAAATAGACTTTAATTATACAATATAAAATATTTATTTGAGCAAAGAAGGTTAGATAATGAGTAGAGAAAAAACATTAATTAAAAATACATTCATATATGCAATAGGTAACCTCTTATCTAAATGTGTTGGGTTTATTTTGTTGCCCTTTTATACAGCTTATTTTAAGCCAGAAGATTATGGGTATTTTGATTTGATCACTACAACAATGGCGCTATTAATACCAATTGTTACTTTTCAGTTAACAGATGGTATTTATAGATATTTAATAGAAGCAGATAGTTATAAAGAGAAGCAAAAAATAATATCAAGCTCATTTAATATTATATTTATTGGTATGCTTATTTCAAATATAGTTTATTTTATATTTGTTCATTTTATAAGATTGCAATTTAGATATGAAATATTAATAATGGCTGATCTGTCAGTTTTATATGGTATATGGTCACAAATAGCAAGAGGATTAAAAAAGAATGTTGAATATTCTTTTTCAGGCGTAATTGTGACAATAGTAACGATATCTATGAATATATTTTTAGTTCTTTATACTAATTTAAGAGTTGAAGCAATGATAATATCTAATATAGTAGCAAGTATAGTTGTACTTTTATACTTAGAGTATAAATTAAAAATAATTAAATATATTACTTTTGCAGTTAAGGATATAGAATTACAAAAGAGGTTAATAGTTTATTCGGTCCCACTTTTGGCGAATGTAATTAATTGGTGGGTTATGAATGTATCAGATAGGTATATAATTAATTATTTTTTAGGTATGGAAGCTAATGGAATATATGCAATTGCTAATAAATTTCCAACAATGTTAATGATGTTTAGTGGAATATTTACTTTGGCTTGGCAGGAGAGTGCAATAACTGAAAATAACTCTAAGGATAGAGACAATTTTTATTCGAACATGTTTAATTCATTTATGAAATTTGAAGTTACAATATGTTTAATTCTAATTTCATTTACTAAGGTAGTTACTGCAATTATGGTAAATAGTAAATATCAAGTATCATGGAAGTATGTACCCTTTTTATATTTAGGTGCTGTATTTAATTCATTTGCTGCATTTTATGGAGTTGGATATCAAGTTGCAAAAGAAACAAAAGGGTCATTTTATACATCTATGGTTGGAGCTGTAATCAATATTTTAATAAATATAGCTATGATACCCTATATAGGAATACAAGCTGCTTCTTTGTCTACAATGATTGGGTTTTTGGTAATGTGGTTATTAAGGATTTATCAGACAAAAAAGTATTTTGATATAAAAATAAACAAAATTAATATATTTAAATTATCAATATTATTAATAGTTTTCACTTCTTTATATTTTTACAATAATAAAATTATCGATGTAATACTTATGCTAAGTTCCATTTTAATATTTTTTATTTTCAATAAAGAGTTAATTTATAAAGTTATATTGAAAATAAAAAAGAAATAATAACAGATCTTTAAAAAAAGAAATGGGGATTAGTTATGGCTAATTTTACAATAGGGGCATGGACTCGTCAATGGAGCACATGCTTACATCCGTTTCTTGGATAGACTATATGAAAGAAATTTGAATATAGATGCTGTGAGACATGGAAGAGTAAGTTTTTAAGGAAACTAATAATATAGAGGAAGGTTAAATAATGATTAGAAGATTTTTAAGACTTTTTAGAAAACAAATTAATTTAAAAACGTTTAAATCAGTTGGGATGAATGTACAAATTTCAGAAGATTGTTCATTTAGTGAACCAGAACAGATGGAAATTGGTAATAATGTTTACATTGGTCCAGGTGGTTTGTTTCAAGCAGGTGGGGGGCTCGAAATAGGAAGCGGAACTATTATTGCTCATAAAATAGATATATTAACTAAAAATCATAATTATGACGGGGATGGTTTAAAAGCAATTCCATATGATGGAACTTATATTGCAAGAAAAGTTGTTATTGGTGAAAATGTATGGATCGGATCAAATGTTTGCATAGTTCCTGGAGTTACAATAGGGGAGGGTTCAGTTATTGGGATGGGGTCTGTTGTAATAAGAGACGTTCCAGCATATGCTGTCATAGGTGGAAACCCTGCAAAGGTATTAAAGTATAGAAATAAAGAAAAATATGAAAAACTAAAATCTCAACACAATATATATCTAAAATTGAAGTCACAAGGTGAAATAAAATTTTCATTAATTAGGAAATAGCAAGGAGTTAATTTCCAGTAGCAAGGCGACCCCATAGCCATTAATCTATGAATTTAAATATATTCCAAATGATGATGGCTATCATTATTTTATAAATGAAAGCTGTAGCAAACTAGCAAACAGAAACTGACAGCTAGCACTTACAATTTTTGTAAAGGGGCCGTGTCAGCAACCTATTTTATGGGAATGAATAAAATAGGCATGCGGAAGCTAGGCGAAGATGAAACATCTAATGCAGATTTAAGATGAAGAAATTGGGTTGAAAATTAAGAAATTACGTAAAAATAGAAACAAAAAGACTTGGCGGCAGCCAGTGTGAGGGAACTACTGAAATTTATAGAAATATAATTTTAGTAGTTTTTTTGTGGTAAAAGTCCTATATTGGATTAGGCTAATTATTGACGCGAAATGAATTGGCATCCAATATAATAGATACAAAAAGGAATGGGTTGTATACTGTAAACCCCCTTTCGGGAGTGCAGAGCACGTACTTGAGCACCTTGGTAGATACTCTCATCGAGTAGCAATATCTAATCATAGGATTGTAAATTTAGAAAATGGTTATGTAACATTTAAGTGGAAAGATTATAGAGACCATAATAAAGAAAAATTTATGACTCTTACAGTAGACGAATTTATGAGAAGATTTTTTATGCATGTTTTACCAAGAAAGTTTGTTAAAATTAGACACTATGGAATTTTAAGCAACAGGAATAGGTCAACTAAGCTTCAAAGATGCAAAGAACTTACAGGTGCAATACAAAGATCCACCTATATGGATCAGCCATTGATAACTAAAACTCACATTTTCACAGCTGAGAGTTAGTGTATTGTTTTTATGATGCCATGGGAATCTTCTGCTGGATTCTTCCCTTGGAACTCCTAGCACCTCTGAGGAAGAGCAAGGAATTTCCAAAGGAAAGTGTGAAGGGATGGAATGCGGAGGCTAGGCGAAGATGGGACAGCTGATGCGGATTAATTAGAAGTGAATTTGGATTGAAAAGTTAATAAATTTTTGGGGAAAATAGAGACAAAAAAGACTTGGCGACAGCCAGGGGAGGGAACCACAAAATATATAGATATATATATATTTTGTGTTTTTTTTGGTGAAGGTCAGGTTCTATAATTTTGTATAATAAGGAC
>Ga0209123_1003242_pt1 | contig 12471 bp, 12 predicted proteins | sample BarGraIncu00431A_FD_184500 | JGI IMG/M metagenome (GOLD analysis project Ga0209123, IMG submission 184500) | Arctic peat soil microbial communities from Barrow, Alaska, USA - Barrow Graham LP Incubations 004-31A (SPAdes) (version 2) | ecosystem: Environmental > Terrestrial > Soil > Wetlands >...
ACACACAACCCACTACACCCTTATATTTAATCATTTTCCTCACTTGCACAAATGATTAAATACGAGTCGATCTTTGTCAATTATTAAAGGTATTTGGCTAAATATGCGGAACGTTATATAGTAGGCTTTATCATGCATGCCTATTGTTTACATTTATAAAAGGAGTTTATTGATATGAATAAATCGAGGGGCTCTTCCAAATCCTCCAGCATGCTTTCCGAAATACGCAAACTTGCTGACGAAGCTATTGAATTATCTGAGGCAAGTCGACTCCAGGAACGCGCTCTATCTGATGAGGCGATTCAGTTATCTGAAAAACATCGGTTAGCGGAACGCGCTGATTCGGATAAGGCTTTAGAAGTGTCAGAAGAGGCATATGACGTATCTGAAAAACGCCGGTTAACGGAACGCGCTGATTCGGATAAGGCTTCAAAATTATCACAAGAGGTCCATGACGTATCTGAAAAACGCCGATTAACGGAACGTGATAATTCTGACGAAGCTTTAAAAGTGTCAGAAGAGGCCCGTGATGTATCTGAAAAGCGCCGGTTAACGGAACGTGATAATTCTGATGAAGCGTTTACACTAGAGAAAAAACGTAGGACAACAGAACGTAGCCAATCTGCAGAAGCCTTTACTTTAAATAAAAAACAAAGCAGCCTAGAATTTTCTTTGGCTCATCAAGAAATTAACAAATTAAATAAACAGATTGTTAAAATTATTGAGAGTATGCACGAGACGTGTCTATTTTTCTATGACTATCATTTGGTATATGTTAATGGTCAAGCGCAAAATCTTTATTGGCCTGGCGAACACATTATTGGTAAAGCCCTCAGTGAACTACTCCCTAACGATATTAGTGAGGTCTTCCTTCGAGACTATCGAGATGATAAATCACCCCCTCCCATTATCCGTTTTGAAAGCGATAAATTTCGAGCTAACAAACGTTTCCAATTCTTTTTTTATCCTTCCGAATCTGGTTTTCTAGTCTGCTTTAACGATATTACAACAAGGTCACAAATCGAAGTAGAATTAATTCAAAAAGATAGCCTTAAGGCATCTAAAAAGAAAGAGTAATTGTATTATAATTTCTGATGACCTAAAAATTTGCTATGTTGCTCTCTCAATTACTGACTTTGAGAAATATTTAAGTAATACAAATAAAACGCCCTGGCAGGGCGTTTTATTGTGCTATTTAAGTGATATTGCTGTCTCAAGTCTACGGATAAATCTGCACATTCAGTGTTATGTTGTGCGTCACTATACTCATTACACATATAAGGGAAACTCAATATGAAACGTCACTTGTTGGTTACAGTTAGAAAGTTGAATCGTACCGTCATGGGCATCAACAATAGATTTTACAATGGCCAGTCCCATGCCTAGGTTAGCATCAGAATTTGAACAAGAAAAAAATGGTTCAAATATTTTTTCTTTAATGTCATCAGGAATAGCGGGGCCATTATTGCTAATCTCCAGTACAGCTCTTTCCTCCACACACGAGGTAGTAATTACAATTTTCTTCGTAAGCTGGTCAACACAATCAAATGACTCTATAGCATTAACTAAAATAATGATTACGATTTCTTCTAAGCGTCTGCTATCTCCCCAGATACTAGGAGAAACCGTACAAGTATTCTCACACAATTGAATGCTGTGACCCTTTAACCTAGCGTGCACCATACTTACTGCTTGCTTAATCATTTTATTTACATCGACTTCTTCTAGGGTATCAGACCAAGCCCTATTTACGAAGTCCTGCATCCATTCAACAATAGCACTTATATGGCCAACCTGTACCGAAATGCGCCGACAGTTGTCAATAACTGTTTCTACATTTGTTTCTTTCCCCTTATCATACCAATACACCATACCATCTGCCATAATCTTCAACGCTTGCAGCGGTTGATTAATCTGGTGAGCCACCCCTGCAGCCAATGCACCCAAGGTCGCAACTCTTTCGATAAACGCCACCTGCATATGTTGTTCATTTTTTTGAAATTCCACTTCTTTTTGCTCTGTAATATCCTCGAGAATACTTGCCACATATCCCTTTTCTGGGCTATAGGCAGTCACTTTATACCAGGTATTGATATTTTTCATGTATTTTTCCAAAATGATTGGTGTACCAGTAAGCGCTACATCGCCTAATACTTCAATCCAATATGCTTTGTCTATGCCATGGGTAATCACTGGCAACCGTTCCCCTACCACATCAGCCGTTTTGAGACCCGTTTGCATTTCAAAAACGGGATTCACTTCGGCAATTTCAAGGTCAACTGGTCGACCATTCTCATCGGCTATAACCCGATGGTATTCGAATATGTTATGCATATGGTCCAACAAGCCTCGATAACGGGACTGGCTTATCTTGAATTCCTTATTTTTTTCTGCAAGCTTGGCAACATACTGTTCTGCCTTGACCTCATTTTGTTTGCGCGTTGTAATATCTTCCGATATTTCAACAACATAACCCCGCTGAGGGCTATACGCAGAAATGGAATACCACTTGTCTTGGTGATCGAAGTATTGTGTAATGACCACAGACTCCCCGCACAATGCCACTTTCATATACGTTTTTATCAATTGGAAGCTTCCTTCAGTCAGATGGGGAAAAACCTCTGTCACCCGCTTCCCAATGAGTTCTATACTTTGTCGCCCCATATTTTCTTCATAGACAGAATTGACTTTCATATATTGAAGGTTAACAGGCTTTTTTTCTTCGTCAAATAGGACCTTGTAATATGCACACCCATTGGGCATGTTCTCAAATAACTCTCTATATCCCACCTGAATAGCCACTTGTTCTGTCTCTTGAATACCAGTAGTATCATGTACAGAATGATCGATTATCTGCATTTTCTGCGTGTTTTCTATCATTTCCTTTAATTCTTGATCTGTATGATTATTCACTTAACAAACGCCTCCTTTTGCATATTTGGGGAGTATTGTTAACTACTAGATTTGATTAACTCTTAATCTCTAGAAAATCCGGTGATCAACATAGAAAGTTGCTGTGCACAGATTATCCCAACTTTCATTTGAACGAAAAAAGAACCCTATTTTTGTTGGGTTCTTTCAAAAAACTATGTAACTAGATTTTTTTCACAGGACTACTAAAACACCAACATCAATCAACATATGACATATGTCTTATCTGTATTATACCATAAAGATGGCATTTAGTCAAAAATAATGGGAATAGTCTGAATAATTATCGATTTTGCGCGACCAATTAAATGACTGTATTTGTCATTCCTACTTTATAGTAATCCCTTTATCAAATCGATAATAAGCAAAATTCCGGCGATAGCCATGATTAAAACGATTATCCACCCCTCCTAATGATCCGAATCGATTCGAACTTAAAATAGCATTTTTATTTATGCTGTTGGAACTATAGAACTCGCAGGATCAATTTGCAACTGGAACGACTTCTTGATTTTTTCTTTCCGTTGCAAATGGCAGTAAAAAGAACGTCGCGAGATTCCTAAATATTTGGCTGCCTCCGTTTTATTACCAAGACATAGTTCTAATGACTGATGAATAATTCTATCTATAAATTTTTCTAAATCAATCCCAGTTGCGGGTAAGGAGAAGCGATTCGGGTTAAGATCCTGGAAGTCCAAAGGTTCGACAAAATTGATTAGGGTTGGTGCCACTTTATTCAGTAGATTCAGATGCATTGCTTTGATTTCCACATCGTCATACATAAGCACTGTCAATTCCATAGTATTCCTGAGTTCGCGCACATTCCCCGGCCAATCGTAAGCCAGCAATAGATCTACCGCACTAGGGCTGATCCGACGAAAGCGCTTACCTTTTTGTTCGGCAAACTGCCGTAAAAACATTTCAGCAAGGGGAATAATATCATCAACTCGCTCGCGAAGGGGGGGAATGACTATATGGCCCACTTTGAGCCGAAAAAATAAATCTCTACGAAATGTTCCCTGTTTCACCCTTGCCTCCAAATCAGCATTTGTAGCACAGATAATCCGCACATCAGTTTTTACTTTTTTTAATCCACCAACGCGGTAAAATTCCTTTTCCTGTATGACTCGTAGTAGTTTCCCCTGTAGTTCCAACGGTATCTCGCCCACTTCATCCAGTAGCAAAGTACCACCTTGGGCCACATCAAGTTTCCCTTTTTGTCCCTTCGTCAGGCCACCGGTAAAAGATCCTGGTTCATACCCAAATAACTCACTTTCAAATAAACTGGCGGTCATTGCTGCGCAATTTAAATCAATAATTGGTTGCTGCATGTCCATATCGCCATAATGAATAATTCTTGAAATTATTTCTTTGCCAGTTCCTGTCTCTCCTTGGATAAGCACCGGCATGGATCGGTCGCCATGAAATATTTTTGCTAATCGGATAATATTGTTCATGTCTGCAGAGAAAAAACCTACATTATCGAGTCCAGCAGTATGCGTTAATGCCTTTTTGAGCCTGACTACCTCACGCCGCGTCTCTGCTGTTGCTGCTTGCACCTCTTCACCAAAACGCTCAGTAAGAACTTTATTTTCACGGAGCAATGAGTGATGTTCAGCAATTCTATCAGCAATCGCCGCCAGTTCAATCACGTTAACTGGTTTTAGCAAATAATCATATGCTCCTTGCCGTAATATCTCAGCAGCTGCTCCTCTATCATCATAATTTGTAAACAAAACCACATCTGCTTTTTCGCCAGGCAAAGCCGTTATGCGATGTAACAAATCTTCCCCCCGCATCGCTGGCATTTTTATATCCGTTAACACCATCGAAAAAACACCTGTAGTATAGGTAATATAGGCTTCTTCAACGTTGCTTCGTTCAGTGACATGATGCCCCATTTCCCGCAAAAATTCTGCAACTCCTGCTCTACTATCTGTATCATAATCAACAAGTAAGACGTTCATTCAGTCCCACCTTCCACCATAGTAAAGGCGATCTGATGTATAGCACCAAATTCTTTAGTAACTCCAAGTACGACTATCTCTTGTTGGTGACACTTTTCTACCATCTGAGTGGAATTATACTTATTTTTTTCTAAGTCAATATCAAGACTTGGACAACCACGCATTACTGACACTTCCTCTTTCACATTTTAACTGAGAAGATTATTATTCTAGTTCTGGGATTTCTCCAGATTTCCCCCATTAATTAGATTCACTATTAATTGTTACTGCACAAAACGCGCCAATGATCAATTTACCCCATAATCCTTTGCCCCTACTGAAACGGTGGAAACAAATTAATTTTCGTCTTTACAACCTTGGCCGTTTACGTACTACTTGAATGCACAATATTGCACCAAACAGTTCGCTCCTACTACACTTGGTTTTGGTGCTATACGCATTTGTTTTTTCACATCAATCCTTTGATCGAAATTATATTTCATTTTTAAAACCTCCATAAAAAGAAAAACAGGGGGACAGGTTCCGTGTTTCTGAGAAACAACTTACCTGTCCCCTGACACCGCAATGGTGCAAAGGAAAACTTTCATTTATATAAAAAAGCTCTGGCATAAGTATTTACTACTCTGCCAGAGCCTATTATTTCTAGCTATTTCTTAAAAATTGCCTTCGCAAATTTATTGGACATCCTTAGCCTTCAACATTGCTGTTTAAATAATTTCTACCTTGTATTTTCTTAACCAAGTTTCGGTCTGTATCAAATACGCGAATAACTGAGGTTGCCCCATCAGTTGTCCAAACCATGGAATATTTGCGGTAACATTCTCCATCTGGGCGAGGGAACGTATTTTGCTAACATCAATTAAATCATGCAAGGGGGAACTAGGGTCATCTAATATTGTTAAGACCCACTTGCGCACCATATTCAAATATGAGGGGTTATGTGTCTTGGGATAGGGACTCTTTTTCCGCCATAACACATCATCGGGAAGCACACCCGTTAGGGCATGACGCAATAAACCTTTTTCCCGATTTTCATAATTTTTCATGTGCCAAGGCACATTCCAGACATATTCAACAAGGCGATGGTCACAGAATGGCACCCTTACTTCTAGGCCAAATGCCATACTCATGCGATCCTTGCGGTCAAGCAAGGTTGGCATCCAACGTGTTAGACTCAGATAAAAAATTTCCCGCATGCGAGCCGACCGGACATCTTCACCCGTCAAGGCTGGCACTTCATCCAATGCTTCACGGTAGCGCGTTTGCACATATTCACGAGGATTAATTTTCGCCCGCAGTTCTGCAGATAGCCATTCCATACGCACCTCTGGTTTCGGCGCCCACGGAAAAGCAGCAGCATAGATCATGTCTTCCCGATAAAACCATGGATAGCCGCCAAAAACTTCATCGGCACACTCCCCTGATAAGGCAACAGTAGCACCTTTTTTTATCTCACGACAAAACAAATATAAGGACGTATCAACATCAGCCATGCCTGGAAAATCTCGTGAAATAGTGGCCTGGGGTAAACAACCTGCTAGTTCTGGTGTATCTAATATTATATCATGATGATCAGTACCAAGGAACTCTGAAACACGGCGCACCCAAGGAGCATCGGCATTGGGCTGAAAATCGCTCGTCTTAAAATAGCGGTCATTATCAAGATAATCTACAGAATAGCTCTGAATACGCCCACGGCCTTCTTTTGCATATGTATGACAGGCTAATGCCGTTAATGCACTAGAATCTAGGCCCCCTGATAATAAGGTGCAGACAGGTACATCCGCCACCAATTGCCGTTTAACAGTGTCTTCTAACAGTTCTCGTACCTTACCAACTGTGGTATCAAAATCATCAGGATGAGGCATACTTTGTAAAGCCCAGTATTGATGTATTTTAGTACCGTTACGACTGTAAACCATGCTGTGCCCTGGCTTTAATTCTGCGATGCCGCGAAATATCCCCTGTCCCGGCGTACGAGCAGGACCAATAATAAAGATTTCAGCAAGCCCCTCGCGATCAACTTGTGGTTTGACCTCAGGATGAGCCAGTAACGCCTTTAGCTCTGAGGCGAATAAAAAGCCACCACCATTTATTGTATAAAATAAAGGCTTAACTCCAATCCGATCACGGGCAAGGAATAAAGTTTGCTGTATTTCATCCCAAATACCAAAAGCAAAAATGCCATTAAAACGTTCGACGCAGGAAGGTCCCCATTCCATATACGCAGTCAACAACACTTCCGTATCACAGTTAGTACGAAAGGTATATCCCCGCACTTCTAATTCTTGGCGTAGTTCGGGGGTATTATAAAGTTCCCCATTATATGTGATGACACAGGGATGTTCTCCCTTATACCTAATCATGGGCTGAGCACCGTTTTGGGGATCAACAACACTCAAACGGCGATGACCAAGGGCAGCATGATTTGATAAATACATCCCTGATGCATCAGGGCCACGGGCTGCTAGTGTTTCCACCATACCTGCTAGAGTTTCACCCTCTTGCTCAAGATTTTTTTCCCAATGAATCCATCCTGTAATTCCACACATGATCTCATCCATCTCCTTTGGAAAAATGAACATAACCTACAAAGCTAACTATTATAAGCTCTGTAGGCTCCATTGCCTCCTAATACATATTACATGATAGTATATGAACTACGCTTCAATCTGCCACTCTGAAAAATATATTATTTGTGACTACTATCACAGAAACAAGATCTATTAAAAGGTACAATATGATTAGATTAAAACAGATGAGAGGTCGTGTATTATTATGGGAAAAAAATTCATTAAAAATATCGAATTCAGCAAAACATTGGAAATGGGTAACCTGGTTGAATACCAGGCAGGGAGAGTTGTCAGTCTAACGCTAGTACAAAATGAAGGGTTATCACTTACCCTGTTTGCTTTTGCCAAGGGCGAAGGCGTCAGTACCCATTCTACCCATGGTGATGCTATGGTTTACATTTTAGACGGAGAAGCCGTCGTCACCATCGGCGGAGAAACAATCATCGCCCGCACAGGTCAAACTGTTGTTATGCCTTCTGATATTCCTCACGGCGTCGATGCTGCCGAAAATTTTAAAATGATGCTGATTGTGGTGAAAAACTAAGAAACATGTTCCACATGAGGAGAACAGGTCGTGGATAGATATTTATCCGCGATCTGTTCTCTTCATATGTTAACTACATATTATTTATTTATAATACTCCATTGTCTTTTATCTACATATTGGTTAGAATTGGTCTATATGTTTTGATAAGGAGACTCTTCACATGTTATGTAATACTGTTAACCGCAACCGTATCTGGGAGATCGATTTTTTCCGTGGTATTGCCATTCTGTTAATGATACTCTTTCACCTTATTGTCGACTTAAAAGATTTTTATGCCTATAACTTAGATTATTTAAGTGGTTTTTGGTATCTAGAAGGTAAATTTTCCGCCATACTGTTCATACTGATTTGCGGTGTAAGTAGTACACTAGGGCATAGCAGTACACGCCACGGCTGTAAGATTTTCATGTGGGCTATAATACTCACTGCAGTGACTTATCTCTATAATGAGAGCTATTTTATCTGGTTTGGTATTTTACATTTTCTCGGTATTTGTTTACTGACTGCCAATTTTATGCGCAAACTGCCTATAACCTGGTTACTGATTGCCAGCTGTAGTAGCATAATAGTTGGTTTACTATTTTCTGAACACTATGTAACGAACCCATACCTATTTCCGCTGGGACTCATGGCCAGTACTTTTATTTCTATGGACTATTATCCACTTTTCCCCTGGTATGGATTATTTTTATTGGGCATTATCATAGGGAAAATCGTCTATGCTGATACAAAAAAAAGACTTGGCTTACGCCAAGTCCCTCATATACAATGGGAAGTCTTCACCAGTCTACAATCTATACCCTCCCTTAAAAGCATTCCTTGTCTAGGGCAACACTCCCTTGGGATCTATCTTATCCACCAGCCTATATTATTAGCACTGTTGTATGTTCTTCATCGCTTCTAATACTAACAGGTTTATTAGCTTTTTTACATCAATCCCACATATACGTTAATATTAATATTGTCAACGGTAAATTGAATTACAATTGTCTGAGGTACTGGTAAAGTCGCCTTTCCTCCCTGACTGATCATAAGAGTAGGGGGTGATATGTCCAGACCTTCTATGCCTACTTTACAGAACTGAGTACAGGCATTAGCGCAAACCATGTTGCCCATTTCTGAAACTGCACTCTGGGCTAAGTCATCAAAATCCGTCACTTCCATGCCCATCATCATCTTTGAAGCAAAACGTTTCGCTGAATCAAGGTCCATGCCAATCATTATGACTCCTTTTGTTGAACCAACGACAGCAAGATTGATTAATACACCATCATAATCAAAAGTAGAGCCCACTACTGAAATGCCTTTCTTCGTCACTTCTTGAAATCCAATTTGCGGAAGTATTTCAGTGAAAGCTGCCAATATTGGATTTATAATATTTACATCCATAACTTTGATCCTTTCTTAAATCCGACCCCTAAAAAGATACTGCCAAAATCAGTCTCAGCAAGGGACCTTTGAATTTTGACGCTAGGACTTACAATCTCTGCGGTGTTACCATGAAACAGACTAGGAGGAGATACACGCAGTGCAAAAGCTTTATCTCTTTTATTGAGCATGGAACAAGCAATCCCAGCAATTATATTAGCAAGCTCAGAGACCATGGCTAAGACTTCTTCGCGATTTTTGGAAGGACGCCTTAACATGGCTTCTGTGATTTTTTCTGCCGACTCAACTGATAAGTCCATAATCATTGACCCAGCAGATTGACCAATGATGCCAATAACAGCTGTAATTCCTTGAGATATATATGGAGTACTTGAGTTTTCTATCGGACTGAATATGACCGGCGTTTTAGCCATCCGTGTAACATTTTGCGCAAGAGCCTCTTTGAACGTTTCAAGTCCCCTTTCCAGTAATTGTTCAAAAAGAGAATCAGGGGACATTATATTTTTTATTACTTGCAGCAAGGTTTCTCCATCGACCGGCTTTTGTACATAGCCAGAAATACCAATTCGCTTGGCCTCAGCCTCAGACTCTTCATCTTTCATCGAACTGACAAGTATTATCTTAGCCTTAGGATCATTCAGACGAAGTTCTCTACTGCATTCAAATCCATCAGCCCCTGGCATTGCTATATCCATTGTTACAACATCAGGCTTGCAACTATTATAGGTTTCAATCAATAATTCCAGTGACTCGGCCTCACCAACAACTTGATATCCGCCCTCTGTTAAAACTTCTCCAATCATCATTCGCGAAAAGGGAGAATCATCTACAACCATAACTTTAATACCCATTTACAACACTCCTCAAAAATTTAATGCATACCCTATGATGATTGGTTATTTACTACGTTCATTATAAATTTATGAAAAGTATAATCTCGTGAATAACCTAATAATCAAAGTTTACTTCAATTATTATGTCTTGTCAATAAATGGCGAATATTCTGTAATGTCTCTTTCTACAAAAAGATAAGAGCCCGAAGGCCCTTATCTTAATATGTATTATTCTCTTCAATCTCTATATAGGGCATATTCGGACCGACATGGATAATGAGAGATGGTATTACATTATAAGGCTTAGCACTGTTAATAAAATCGTTTTTTGAGGCATTAATAACACGATCATATATCACATCATCTTTAAACTTAGCATACCAGGTAGTGAATAATGTTTTTTCTCCACTAGTATGAAATTTTATCCACTTAGCTTTTTCCAAAGATTCATAAATACTCTCCCGATTGGCGGGATTTATCTCTGGAAATTCCGCATGGACAACGGCATAGTTTGACATATAGGCCACACTCCCTTTACCATTTTTTACATACCTTCGGCAATCAGGTAAAATTATCCTTCAAAGTAATCAGAATAAATTGTCAACGGAGAACGTTGATGTAAACTAGGTGAAAAAAAAAGTACGCTAACAAGCATTGCTTATTCACGTACTTTTTTCATTAACCATATCCCAACATTTATGAATACTATAATATAACCCAGCATTATTAACAAAGAAAAAACTGGTACCGATCCGCCAGTGGCAATGGCCCGCAGGGCTAAACTGGCATGTGTAAGAGGCAATATCTGAATGACCCAGCTCAAAGCTACTGGCAAATGATCGGGTACGAAAAAGGTAGCACACAAAAATGACATGGGCAGTAAGAAATATGTATTAAAATTAGCCATGTCTTCATGAGAATTCATGGTCATAGCAGCCACTAGCGCCATGGATGCAAAAACCAAACAATTCAGCACTAAGGCTAACAAAAACCAAACATTAATAATGAGATGTGCACCAAAAGCATAGGCTAACACAATAATAAGTAATGATGAAATTAAACCTCGCAACGCTCCCGCTAATACTTTACCAATCACGAAAGCTACCGAACCAATGGGCGCGATCAAATATTCTTCCAAAGTTTTATGATATAACCGGCTCATATTCAGAGGACTACCTACTGAAATAAAGCTAATGTTCATTGAGTTTAAAGCAATAATGCCAGGTACAATAAAATCCAGATAACTCCCTTGATTGACCTGAATACTGCGCCCCAAACCCCAGCCAAAGGCCACAAGGTATAACACTGGTGAAACCATACGGGATAAAATAAAGCGGCCAATACGGCGACGTAATACCAACCATTCTCGCCAGAAAACTGTCCAAATATCATACAGCATTAGTCTACCACCTTTCGCCCCGTCAATTCCACAAATACATCCTCCAAGTTGGTTTGCCTGAGGGTAGTGGACGTGGTTAATGTAGTCGCAAATTCTGAAGCCATGCCCCGATCGGCAAAAAACCTAGTTTTAAGCCCATCTACTTCATCCCACCCCACTACATAAGCGCCTAGCCCTAGGCAAAGAGCTGCTGGGGTATCTAGTGCAATCAACTTGCCCTTTTCCAATATGGCCACCCGCTGACACAAACTTTCCGCTTCTTCAATATAATGGGTAGTGAGTAGTACGGTAAGCCCTTCATCTTTTAAGTGACGAATGAGTTCCCACAAGCGTCTGCGCACTTGAGGATCAAGTCCAACGGTAGGTTCATCCAAAAACAAGACCTTGGGCTGATGTAGTAATGCTCTGGCAATCATCAAACGGCGCTTCATACCACCAGAAAATTTTTGCACCATATCATTAGCGCGACCACTGAGTTCTACATATTCCAGTAGCTCTGTTATACGTTGGGAACGAATCTCGGCAGGCATATGATGAAGCCGCCCGTGAAGTTCAAGATTTTCCCACGCCGTCAATTCAATATCCAAATTAAAATGCTGGGGGACTACGCCTATAACAGCTTTAATGCACTGTTCACCATGATCACAGCCGTCGATCATAATTGTGCCCGCCGTCGGTTTGGTCAACATGGTCAGCATTCTAATCGTTGTAGTTTTACCTGCCCCGTTAGGTCCAAGGAGGCCAAAAACCTCACCTTTGCCAATCTCTAAGGATAAATCATCCACTACAGTGCGATCACCAAATTTTTTAATTAAACCATCAATATGAATCA
>Ga0209123_1003243_pt1 | contig 12471 bp, 12 predicted proteins | sample BarGraIncu00431A_FD_184500 | JGI IMG/M metagenome (GOLD analysis project Ga0209123, IMG submission 184500) | Arctic peat soil microbial communities from Barrow, Alaska, USA - Barrow Graham LP Incubations 004-31A (SPAdes) (version 2) | ecosystem: Environmental > Terrestrial > Soil > Wetlands >...
CTAACACCTGCAATGCATCCTGGGTTAAACGGAAATTCCTGCCGGAATCAGTTGATAGTTCATGTAAAAAAGTCTTTGCTAATAGCCGGACGTCAGCTTTTCGTGCTTTTAGCGGTGGAAGTTCTAAACTCAATACATTGAGACGATAATATAAATCATCGCGAAATTTTTTCTCATCAATTAGCCTGTCCAAATTTTTATTTGTCGCTGCAATGACACGGACATCGACAGGAATCACCTTGTGGCTACCCAAACGTACAACTGCTTTTTCTTGGAGAACGCGAAGCAAACGTCCTTGATTGATATAATCGGTTTCAGCTATTTCGTCGAGAAAAATTGTTCCGCCATGGGCCACTTCAAAGAGACCTGGCTTACCCTCTCTATTAGCTCCAGTAAACGCTCCGCCTACATAACCAAACAGCTCGCTCTCAAGTATCTGGGCTGGTAGTGCTGCACAATTGATAGCAATAAAGGGGCCCTTAGCACGACTACTTGCATTGTGAATGCTTTGGGCAAAAAGCTCTTTGCCGGTGCCTGTCTCGCCGAGGATTAATATACTGGAGTTCGTTGCCGCGAAATCTTTAGCCATTCCGATGGTCTCGATAATTAAAGGGCTTTTTCCAACAATATCGGCAAAAGTAAATTTAGCAATATGCTCACGGGCATAAATTTTTTGACGAATGACTGCTTCCATTTGCTGAATCTTATTAATTCCCTGGAAGGTAGCGACAGCACCAAAGGATTTACCTTTAACGATGATTGGTATCTTATTGCACATAACCTTAGTACCATTTACCTCAATAACATTGTGTAGATCATCTTTGCCGCTGGCGACGACCTTGTCTAGTTGGAATTGAGGTAAAAAAGTTTTGATATCTTTCCCTAATGCATTTGCTTTATTAACTTTTGCAAGCTGTTGGGCAATAGGATTGAGTGCAGTAATTTTATGTTCTTTGTCAATGGTAATAATCCCGTCATAAGCATAATCAATAATCGTGCTGAAAAAACCACGCTTAGTCTCCTCGATCTCTAATGCTTTCTTGATTTGCTCCGATTCTCGTGCGGCTTCTAACAAACTTTCGTTACCAATCTTTATCAAGCAAGAGGGAATACCGTGAAGCTGGGCTGCTTTTACGACTCTAGCTCCACCCAAGACTACATTTGCACCCTGGGAATAAGCATCTACGATGGCTTTTTCTACATTTTCTCCATAACTTATAATATATTGATGTATTTTAACACCCAATACGTTAGCTAATATATCCAGACCAAAAATTGTCGTTGAATAACTAATACAAACAATTGTTTTGCCCTGCAAAGAGTTTTCGTTAATGGTACGGATAATATCAATGCTAGTAATTGGAATTTCTACAACAGATATGTTTAATTCAGCCTCTTTAAGTGTTAATGCCGTCCCACCTCGAGCAGCGACTACATTCATCCCTTGGGCAATGTAGGCTTGGACAGTCTTAACGGCTTGTGCCGCAAAAGCCGTTACCACTTCAACGTCAAAGGGACTAGAATTTAACACCTCTTTAGCAGTAGCAGTCATCGTTTCATCGGATATAATAAACAATGTTTTGGACATAAAACATCACTCCTTAGCAAAAAGTAGCTATTTGCATCATTAAGTTGTGCTAAGTATAGCACTTAGCAAGAATTGGATCAAGATTGTAGATTCACCCTCTTTTGTTGAAACGTGTGAATTTAGTAAATTAGCCTAGTTCCAGAGTTTTATAATTTATTTTTAATTCCCGCTGGAGTTGGCATGGATTATGCATTATATAAAGAACAATACCATATGTTAGCCAGTGTCAACAGAAATGAAGGAAGAATAATCATCGATAACCATAATAATACAAGGGAACATCATTTTATCCAATGCTTACAAGGACAATGTATCAGAATTAGTTAGAAAGAGGTGGATGATTTATGGAAGTTATAGCCCTTACAGGACCTTATCCTAGCGGTGTTAAAGAGCTACTAGCAGAATTAGCACCAAGCGGTTTTGAAGTCAGGACAATTGCCACAACCCAGGATTTTGAAAAATTACAAGATGCAAACTATATTATTTTAAGAACACTCAGTCTGGATGAACAAATCATCAATTCGTTGCCTAACCTGAAATTCATTCAAAGATGGGGTGTAGGTTATGATACTGTCGACATTCAAGCGGCAGGCAAACGAAACATTCCTGTAGCCATTACCACTGGCATCAATGCGGCACCTGTATCTGAGATGGCTGTACTGCTTATGCTTGCAACCTATCGCAATCTGATCCAATTGTTTAACAATGTACAAGCAGGAAAGTGGCGGGAAGGTGCGTCAGCCAATGCCTATGTTATAAATGGGAAAACCGTAGGCCTAGTGGGAATGGGCAATATAGGCAAGCAGGTTGCTAAGAAGGTGCAAGCATTTGGTGCAGATGTAAAGTATTATGATGCGTTTAGATTATCTCCTGAAGAAGAAGCAAAACTAGGCGTAACATATGTTGAAATGGAAGAACTATTAAAAACAACGGATATCATAAGCTTACATGTGCCGTTAACAGATGATACTAGACACCTAATTTGTACAGCGACCATTGAATTGATGAAACCCTCTGCGATTATTATTAACACTGCACGGGGAGAAATCATTAGCGAAGCCGATCTGGTGGTGGCGCTCCAAAATAATAGAATTATGGGAGCTGGTCTTGATGTGGTTGAGCACGAACCTGCTAGTAAAGATAACCCTCTGCTTACACTGAAAAACGTTGTCGTGACGCCTCATATGGGGGCTGCCACAAGCGATATTAGCGTGAGCATGGCTAAACGGTGCATGGAAAATATTATAAAGGTTAGCAAGGGCGAAAGCTTAGGGACGTCCGATGTAGTGAACGCCCCATTCCTGATCAATAGCAAATTTTAAGAGGGTTTTTGCTAACGACAGTCATCAATATAAAATAGGGGGGAAACATGTGTCAACTGATGTGAATGTTACTGGGGAAAAAGATTGGGGACACCGTATTGAGGAACTACGTCTAAAGTGGGGAGTGCCATTGGCGATTGTATGTATGCTAGCGGTATGGCTTGCACCAACTCCTGTCACACTGTCAATTGTCGGGAAAAAAGCCCTCATTTTATTTTCAGGGGTATTCGTATTATATCTGACGGAAGCGATGCCTCTGCCCATTACTAGCTTGGGGGTAGTACCTTTGGCAGTATTACTCGGGGCAGTTAATTTAAAGGGGGCCCTTGAGGGATTTGCCTCTTCATCAGTTTATTTACTCGTAGGGGCTTTTATCTTAGCGACAGCCATGGTCAAAACCAAGCTGGCAGAACGGATTACCTACGTAATCCTGTCTCGAATCGGCAGCAGTACTCGAAATATCACAATGGGTATTATGTTAGTCAATATCTGTCTTGCTTTCTTAGTGCCATCTGCGACGGCGCGCACGGCGATTATGTTGCCAGTATGCCTAGGTATCATCGATTTATTCAAGACGGAAGGACGTTCTAAATTCGGTGTCGCACTGCTGTTAACCTTGGCATTCACCAATGCGACGATTAGCGCAGGAGTTCTCACATCCACTGTTCCCAACCCTGTGACCGTAGATTTTCTTATTAAGGCAGGAGGACCAGAAATATCCTATATGAAGTGGCTGATTTATGGTTTTCCTCCCGCATTGTTGATGACATTTTTTACTTGGTGGTATGTTAATAGAACGTATAAACCAGAACATATGGAAATTCCCGGCGGCAATGAATATATTAAAATCAAATTACAGGAATCTGGTCCTATGAGCACGGAAGAAAAACGTACTTTAGTCGTCTTTCTAGCCGTTATCCTTCTCTGGGTGACAGGAGAGTGGACCAAGATCGACGTTTTAGTTTCGTGTCTAGTAGGGGTAGTGGCACTCTTTCTGCCAAAGTTTGGCGTTCTTAAGTGGGCTGATGCTCAAAAAGGAGTGGCTTGGCAGATTGTGTTGGTAGCAGGTGGCGGTATCGCCATGGGAGATATTCTAATGAAAACAGGTGCGGCAAAGTGGTTAGCGGCAACCATCTTTAGCGCATTAGGGTTACACGGTCTTTCTGTCTTAGCGCTACTGATCGTCGTCATGTTTGTTGTCCAATATTTGCATATCTTTTTTGTTGGCACGACGGCAATGGCTACCGCTCTGCTGCCCATTATTTTAGCCTTGGCTGTTGAAGCAAAAATTCCGCCCATCATCTTAGCATTACCAGCAGGCATGATTATTGGCGGTTATCCAGTACTTATGTTTTATGGCACATTACCCAATATCCTGGTGTATGGAACGGGTAAACTGCGCATGGAAGACTTCCCAAGGGTGGGAGTCGTGATCTCCGCTATGGCCTGCTTAGTGTATGCCGCATGTGCAGCAACCTATTGGCGTTGGTTGGGGCTATTTTAGGACATTACAAAAAGGGTGTAAGGAATTAAAGAAGGAGTCGATTATTATGTCAAATGTAGGATTTAGAATTTTTAAAAAAATTAACCGTCCAAGTAAGGAATTAGTTGAACAATTTAGAGGATTACCTGTTGCCAATATCGCCGATGAGATGAACCGCTTCAGTTGCGTAGATGCGCGTATCAAACCCCTAAATAACACACCATTGCTAGGCACGGCTTTTACCGTGAAAGCACGGATTGGCGATAATTTAATGTTTCACAAGGCCATTGATTTGGCCCAGCCTGGGGATGTTATTATTGTTGAAGGCCAAGGCGACTTAGTGAATTCAGTGACAGGGGAAATTATGATGCGACAGGTTTTGAAAAAAAACCTGGCTGGCATTGTTGTCGATGGTGCGGTGCGTGACTCTGAGGCCTTGCGTCAAATGGATCTAGCCATATACGCTGCTGGTATTACGCCGAAGGGACCTTATAAAGATGGCCCAGGGGAGATCAATGTACCGATTGTCTGCGGTGGCGTTGTTATCAATCCAGGTGATATTATTGTAGGTGATGCAGATGGCATTGTCGTGATCAGTCCGAAAGACGCTCCCTGCGTTGCCGAAAAAGCCAAACGCAAACTACAACAAGAACAAGCGACTTTCAAAAAAATTGCCGAGGGTACATTAGACCGCTCAATGTATTCAGATGAGGCCTTTATCAAACGTGGTTGTGAGATTATTGACGATTTTTATAGCTAATAGTGCCAGATAGGTATAGGCTCATAAAGAAAACTTGGCTTGCGCCAAGCCTTAGTGGACCTTGCTTGGAGTCGAGTATTATACGGTGGTAATAAGCTAGTTAAGGGGAATATCCTATGGGCTTAAGGGTTTATAGGATATTCCCCTTATAAGTTTCACTAAATAAAGTAGGGGGAATAACCGAGATGGATGCTACTACAAAAAAAGATTGGGGACACATTATTGAGGAACTACGTCAAAAGTGGGGAGTGCCGTTGGCTATTGTATGTATGTTAGCAGTATGGTTCGCACCGACTCCGGTCACCCTGTCCCTTGTTGGAAAAAAAGCACTTGTTTTATTTTCAGGAGTATTTGTATTGTATTTGACTGAAGCCATGCCCATCGCCATTACTAGCCTGGCGGTAGTACCCCTGGCGGTTTTGCTTGGGGCCGTCAATTTAAAAGGCGCCCTTGAAGGTTTTGCTTCTTCGTCAGTTTATTTGCTCGTCGGGGCCTTTATCTTAGCGACAGCCATGGTTAAAACCAAACTAGCAGAACGGATTACCTACGTGATTTTGTCTAAAATTGGTAGTAGTACGCGAAATATCACATTGGGAGTCATGTTAGTCAATATCTGTCTAGCTTTCTTAGTTCCATCTTCTGCTGCCCGGACAGCGATTATGCTACCAGTATGCCTAGGCATTATCGATTTATTTAAGAATGAAGGACGTTCGAATTTTGGTGTTGCCTTGCTGTTAACCCTGGCATTTACCAATTCAACGATTGGTGCAGGAATTCTCACAGCCACGACTCCTAATCCTGTGACGGTAGATTTCATTGCCAAAGCAGGCGGTCCGGCCATATCTTTTATGAAATGGTTAATTTATGGTTTCCCACCAGCATTGTTGATGACCTTTTTTACGTGGTGGTATATTTATAGAACGTATACACCAGAACATGCGGAAATTCCTGGAGGCAAGGAATATATTAAGGAAAAATTGCAACAATCTGGATCTATGAGCTCAGAAGAAAAGCGGACACTTGTTGTATTCCTGGGAGTGATCGCTCTGTGGGTGTCAGGGGAGTGGACAAAGATTGATGTTTTAGTTTCGTGTTTGATCGGTGTAGTGGCACTCTTTCTGCCTAAAGTTGGTGTTCTTAAGTGGGCCGATGCTCAGAAAGGTGTATCGTGGCAAATTGTTTTGGTAGCAGGCGGCGGTATTGCCATGGGTGATATTCTAATGAAAACAGGTGCTGCCAAGTGGCTGGCGACAACCATATTTACCTCATTGGGGTTGCACAGCCTTTCTGTATTGGCACTACTAGTCGTCGTCATGTTCGTTGTCCAATATTTGCATGTTGTTTTTGTTGGCACTACGGCAATGGCCACCGCTCTGTTGCCCATTGTTTTAGCCTTAGCTGGTGAAGCAAGTATTCCACCCATCGTCTTGGCATTACCAGCGGGTATGATTGTTGGTGGCTATCCCGTACTGATGTTTTATAGCACCATATCAAATATTCTGGTGTATGGAACGGGTAAACTGCGCATGGAAGATTTCCCGAGGGTGGGAGTTGTTATCTCCGCAATAGCTTGCTTGTTATATGCCGCATGTGCCGCAACCTATTGGCGCTGGCTGGAATTGTTTTAAAATATAAAAAATTATACTTCTTGCGATGACCGTTCGTTCCGATGAGTCATACAATAGCAAGAAGGGGTGATGCTCATGAATGAGACGATCAAGGGGCCAAACTTGGCTAGGTATTGGCCGTTTTGGGGGCTGAATTTTGGTTTTCACATTATGATCGGATTGTTAGCCAGTATTGCAGGAGTGGTAGTGATTTTTACTATCGGTGAAGTTCTCAATGGTTTAGCATTGGTTGGGGCAGGAAGTTTTGCTATAATAAATGGCTGGCAAGGAGTTAAGGAATTAGTAGCGTGTAGACAAAAGGATAAATATAGGACTTCAAAAGAGAACAACCGGTAGAACGATATATAGCCGCGCTATCGTTTTTCTTACAAGATATATGTTATGTAAACATTACCATGGAGAAAAAACAGGATTTTTCTCTTTAATAGCGAATAAACAGAAAATAACCAATATGTAAGACTACATGTTATGTTAATTAGAAAGGTGGTAATGTTATTGAAAAAGAGTAAATATTTCAGTATAGTTACATTAGGTTTTTTAACAGTTTCATTGATTGCGACATCCTTTGGAGGGGTCTTTGCTACTGCTGCTTGGGCAGCTACGCCTGAAGTAGGTATCCAGGATGGGAAGAGTGGCGATAATAAAGCATTGATCGGTATTGCTGCCCTCGGGCTGATTGGTTTGCTTTCAAGCCATAGTGGAGGCAAAACTGATGCTAGTGTACCAGCTAAGAACGCCACTGCTGGGACGACTTCTACTGCGACTACTTCTGCGACTACTTCAAATACTGCCACTACCACGTCTCCTGTATCTAGCACCGGATCAGCAGCAGCTGAAAAAACTGCATTAGCTCTTTTAAATGCTGATAGGGCAGCTAATGGTTTAAAACAATTAAAATTGAATTCTCAGCTAACAGTATTAGGTGAGAATTATGCTCAGGATATGATAAATCGCAATTTTTTCTCCCATACCAATCCTGAAGGACAGTCGCCTTTTGACAGAATGAAGCAGGCTGGTATTAGTTATAGTTATGCGGGAGAGAATTTAGCCGTTAATAGTAATGTAAATACTGCCGAACAAGCTTTTATGAACAGTCCAGGTCATAAGGCCAATATTCTTAATACTAATTATACGGATGTTGGTATTGGTGTCCGCTATGACGCTAACGGTTCAGCCCATGTCGTGCAAGAGTTTATTAGTAAGTAACATACCGATACAGAAAAGATCCTGCGGTTTATTAAGCCGTAGGATCTTTTTATTACATATTAGCGCCGCACTTAGGGCACATGCCCCGATGTCGATGATAGTCAAATTCGTGACCGCAACAGGGACAGACCTTATACAGACGGTACTGGCATACTTTATACATTTTATAATAGGTTTTATATGTCTTTACGCATTCTTTTTCCATTTTACATTTCATTTCAGTAATGTCGGAACACATGTCAGAATAACAGCCTTCAGACATTTTTTCTTTCATATGAGGCATGTCATGGTCTGGGCAGCTATCATCCATATGACAGTGGTCTTGTTTATAGGGGTGGTCATTGTATTTGTGGTAATTCATCAATTAGCATCCTCCTTGTATTTGTTATTACGACCGTTTTATAAGGGGGGGTGTTATATTCTATGCAACTGGCAGGAAAAGTGTTATGGCAAGTCACTATCAACTCATAATTTTTTTGTGACACATAAAATATGAAGTTCGCATATATATAAATAGAACATACAAAAAGGGGGGGCTATGTGTGGACGATAAAGATATACGTCAGGTGGGTTATCCGTGTCCATTAGGTGCTGAGACTGGGCCACAAACCATTGTTGTGCGTCAGGTAATCGCGGAAGCAGAAGACCAACTAGCACTTGACATTCATGTTGTAGTGCCTGATCCAAAACCGGCGATTGAGCAAATTATTGATGTTTTTGTAAAGAATCTGGAGATCAACTCGATTGATGTAATTACTGATAAAATAATCATACGTGGGGAGTTTGAGATTAAAGGTGTTTATGTAGCTCAGTTGCCTAATAATCCTGTACACGCCGTTGAAATTAAACATTACAGATGGACTGAATATATTGATTTGCCTGGTGCACGAAGATGGATGGATGGCGATGCTAGTGTAGCTATCGAATTTGTAGATTATGATGTGGATGAATATACCCGCGCCTATAAGTACAAATATGAGGATATGAGCCAAAATGATTCCGATTCTGATGACGGGTGTGATGACCAACCTGATGATCAGTGCGATAACGAATGTGACGATGGACATCATCATCATCATCATCATCACATGTGCCGGGAATTTGACGTATCAGTAGTGCTTAAGTTCGTAGGTAAAGTGATCGCCAATCGGGAAATACAAATCGGGGGAACTACGGCAACCATGCCGACCACACCTAAAGGATGAGATAGGCAAGATATTTTAGAATAGGGGGGGGAATTTAATGAGCGATGATCTAAGGCAAACTTATGGTTCAATAAGCCAAGTTACAGGAGGACTGACGACTGGCAACGTACTGACAGATAATACGCAAGCAAATTGCGGATGCCCTCAGCCCGGTCCAGAGACGATTCAAGTAGAACAAGTCCTCGGTGCAGAAATGGCACAAAGGGTTGTAGAATTTGACATGATGGTACCTGATCCCAAGCCAGATATTGAACAAGTCATTGATGTATATGTGAAAGATATAGAAATCAATAGTGTTGATGTCATTCCAGATAAAGTAATTGTGCGTGGCGATCTAGAAGTTAAAGTCATGTATGTAGCTGATTTGCCTAATGAGCCAGTTCATGCCTATGAGAAAAAACATGTACGTTTTACTCGTGATATTGTGGTTACTGGTGCACAAAAGGGTATGGATGCTGAGGCGGATGTTACGGTTGAATATGTAAACTACGATTTTCATAGACATCATGATCGCCGCAAAGTGCATATTACCATTGTCATTAAATGCTGGACGCGTGTCATGGCGACAACGGAAATGGATGTATATTCGTTAGGGCCGATTACTGAGATTGGTCCAGTACAATATAATAATACCAGTACATCAGAAAATGTTTATACGTCGGGTGACTTTGGCGGTGATTCTGCTTCTGCTTCAGCATCCCAGACAGGCGGCGGAGACGCGGAGGGCTTTGGTGAACAAAATATGTTCGTAACAGGCCCGGAAGATATGTCAGCAGGCCCAGGATATACGTCAGTAACAGGTCCGGGAATCACTCCCACCGCTGGAACGATGATGGCGGCTACTGGCAAAGGCACTATTACTGGCAGTTCAGTAAATGTTCGTACAGGGCCAGGCACTAATTTTCCGATGGTAACCAAGATCAATAAAGGTACAACTGTAACCATTAAAGAACAGGCTTTTGGCTGGTATAAAATAGTCCTTCCTGATGGTGCTACCACAGGGTGGGTTGCTAGTTGGTTGGTTGATACTGGCGCTGGCGTACCAACAACGCCCAAAGGATAATGGGGATATAAAAATACCGCACAGACTGCTTACATTAAAGTAGTTTGTGCGGTATTGCTTTCTAATTTTTAAGGTTGAGGCATATACTGTAGCGTGCCCTCGTCGGACGAAAAAGACCGATCAGAGGAGCGATGTGATCAGAGGGGGAAGAGAATGCTTACTGCCTTGGAATATCTAGGCTCAGTGGGGATTGGAGCGACGTCACCGCAGATGTTTCGTGCGAATGATGATAATATATATGTTGTTAAACTGCAAAACAATCGTATGGGTACTAAGGTGCTCGTTAATGAGTATCTGGCATGCTGGTTTGGAGTGCGTTTGCAACTGTGTTTTCCGCCAGGAGATTTTATTGAAATTGATGAACAGGTATTGAGAAAAGAACGACGGCTGAAAGCAGCAAAAATAAGTCAGGGACCTCATTTCGCCAGCCAATATATACATAGTAATCGTTATGTTGCCAAAAAAGAGCTGCAGAATGCAGTGAATAAGGAGGCAATGGCGGGTGTGATGCTCTTTGACCATATGTTTCATAATGTGGATCGTACGAAGAATCGTAAGAATCTCTTAGTGCATCGAGAAAATGCAGTAAATGTGTTGTATGCGATTGATAATTCCCATTTATTTATACGTGGCCGGTGGAATGCCCAATTACTAGAAAAATTAGCAGAACAGATTATTGTCAATCGGTGGCGTGCCTATGGGTGGTTACTTAAACACTTTTTGGTTCCGAAGGATTTTGCGCCTTACGCTGAAAAGGTGAGGGACATTAGCGAGGGCGAGTTAAGTCAACTTGTGCAAAGCATTCCCCAGGCGTGGCTTCCTGCAGAACATGAACGAGGGGCGCTACGAGAATATATGAGTAAACGGTGTAATATGATTGATGATATTGTTGGTAAGTTGTGTCAATCAATTCCGGATATACACAGGAGTACCTACTTTTACCATGGTAAATAACTCTTCAACATTGCTATTGTGCATACGGATGCAACCGTGGGATACCATGCTGCCAATAAGCCAGGGCTGATTCGTGCCATGAATGCCATAATCACCATAATTAAGACCAAGCCATCGCGTACCCAGCATACCACCAGGATTCATGAATTTGAGAGCGATGGCGTAGTCGCCTAGGGGTGTGGGCGTGGCTGATTTGCCAATTCCCACCGGATATTGACGCAGTGGTTGGTTGCCGTTAAAGAGTGTTAGTTGGCGAGAAGATTCGGTAACCAAAATGTTAGCACGGGGTAACGTAAAATCAGTCCGTTTATCCCTTCTTAGTACTGTGATTTGACGAGTTTTGCCTTGATGCAGACGACAGTATGTCACTCCATCAACGATGCCTGTAGCTGGTAGTCTCTCTTCTTCTTGGAATAAGGTTATCGCTAAGCTTGTTGTAGCATCATATTTATTACTAATAGGACCATGGTACAGATTGCGGTCGACGAGCATTTGTTGTATTTCCCCAACAAGGGGATGGGGCTTATCTTCCCATAGAGTGATGTCCGCTAAAGAATGGGGTAAATAGAGTAAACGAAGATCCATGAAAATTACCTCCTTGGAAAAAATCCTTAGTTATTCTATGTAAGGTAATTTTTATTGGTGAGTCATGTATAAAAATAAGCAATCCGTGGTACAAATAGTATGAAAGTGAAGATGCTTACTCTGTATCGATCTGCTTCGTACAAACATAACCTAGAGGGTTGTTTCATAACAGTCCATAGGATTGTATAAAAAATTTCTAGCATATGCAGGCAAACACCGCTATAATATCGAATATAACAAGATAAATGTTTTATGGAGGGAATTTGCCATATGGAACATACAAAAGCAGAGCAAGAATTACAGCTGGTGACTTTTCGGCTGGCAAATGAGGAATATGGACTTCCGATTACGAAGGTTCGGGAGATTAATCGCCTCGTGCCAGTCACCAAACTGCCCCAGACACCATCGTTTATGGAAGGCATTATTAACCTTAGAGGACGAATTATTCCTGTTATTGATTTAAGAAAAAGATTTGAAATGTCCGTAACGGCTCATGATGATGATACTCGGATCATTATTGTAGATATTAGTGGACAAATAGTGGGTGTGATTGTTGATGCTGTTATCGAAGTAGTCAGGTTAAATACTGCCAATATTGAGCCCCCACCTGCTACTGTTGCGGTGGATTTACAGTTTATTGAAGGTGTTGGTAAGATCAATGACAGATTGATTATTCT
>Ga0209123_1003244_pt1 | contig 12467 bp, 11 predicted proteins | sample BarGraIncu00431A_FD_184500 | JGI IMG/M metagenome (GOLD analysis project Ga0209123, IMG submission 184500) | Arctic peat soil microbial communities from Barrow, Alaska, USA - Barrow Graham LP Incubations 004-31A (SPAdes) (version 2) | ecosystem: Environmental > Terrestrial > Soil > Wetlands >...
CAGCCGAAGCCAGTTCCGAACCATGGCCCTGCCCTTCGTACAAGGCTTGCACCTTCTTTAACGCCCGCTCATTCATCAGTCCCAGCGCCGGATCGACATGGCTGTCGGTCTGGCACAGGACTTTGAGAAAGTAGTTCATGGATTCGTGGCTTTTGACTTTGCGCTCGGACAGGGTTTTCATGCGGTACATGAAACTGTCCCACTGCGAGACAGCAATGCCGAGCTGCTTCTTCACCGCTTGTGAATCGAAACTGGTGCTGTGCGGCACCTTGATGGCGCTGCTGGCACCGTTCAAGGCGATGGCCAGGGTGTTGTTGCAGACGACACGAACGGTGGTTGGGGTCGCGGTGGTGGCCAAGGTGCCGTCGCAGGAAGTCGCCAGCAGGATGTAGCCTTTCACCACATCGTTGCCCTTCAGTGTGGCTTCTTTGCCGGTTTTAGCCAAGGCCCAGAACTTCTTGCCTTCTTTCAGGACGCCAGCGGTTTCGAGTTCAAAGCCGGAGATTTCTGTCAGATCCCGGTAAAACTCCAGCACTGCTTTGGGTTGCACCACCTGGTAGCGGCCACTGACGACAGACAGGGCCGCCTTGGTGTCGCTGCGGTACAGCACCTTCTGGTCGTTGAACGACATGATGGAGCCCAACGAGCCGATCTGCTCGGTCAGGTAGCGAACCGGGGTTTCGCAAATGTTCCAGTCCATGCCAGCTTCTTTGGCCCAGACGTCGATGGACTGTTTGGCGGGCAGTTGATTGCCCAGTTGATGCCAGGGGGTTTCGCCGGTATAGGCCATTGAATTGATGAGGTGTGCCATTTTTACTTCCTTCTGATTAGCTTGTTTTTGAATGGATGAAGAGCATTGGCCACCATCGGCAGCCAAGGGAAATTGCAATGGATGCGTTTATCGAATTACGAATAGGCAGGTGCGCTTAATGTCTTGCGACCTCGGCTAAAGCGGTGCCCGCAGTCTTGGCATTCGTAGTTGTTCAAGACGCGCTTGTCAATGACAGAACCAATGCGTGAACCAGCAAGACTTCCTGTTGCCGCACCCAAAAGGCCACCAAGGATGGCGCCAAAAATGGAACCCAGCGCAATGCCGGGAGGCCCGGCAATCGCGCCGACAGCACCACCGATGCTCGCACCGTTGAGAGCGGTGACAGCTCCGTTGATGGTGCCGCCTACGGCACCGATAGTGCCACCAGCTTGCTTGGCTATATCGCGTTCGATAACGCGCAAGGACTCACATTGAGGACATTGAATACTCATGGGATTTTTCTCCAGTTGGAAATACAAAAGCCACACCCACCCCTGCCGTCCTCGCGTGAGGGCTGGCAGGGGTGGGTGTGGCGACTTGGGTTGACTTCAGAGAATCACGAGCAAAGCATGGTGCTGCAGTGCAGATTCATGTGCTCGATTTGTTGTCAGGCGTGTGCCTGCTGTAGTCAATTAAAGTATGTATGACTGAGATTTTTTAGGAAGGGGTACTGGCGGCGGTCTGAAAGCATAAAAATGGTGATTGAGCGCACTTTTGGTTGAAGTGGCGGGGAAATTGGATGTCGGGTATGGAGAAAAACGTAGACCCGCTTCTCAGCGGGAGCGGATCTACAGAAATTCAAATTGCCCGCCCGATACCTGACATTGGCGCCAGTAGCCCAACTGTCAGCTGTATGGCCGCCATTTCAACCAAAGGGGTACCCGGACTCGACCAGTTCCAGTCGTTCGCGGTTGTCTGCTTTCGAGACATCCACCGGGCCGCGCCAGCCCATTCAGCGAGATCAGTTCACCGTACAACACCGCAGGCCACCCAGAGTTCTTCGCGAGCGTTGGTGCCGTTGCGGTGATTCCGATGGACCGAGGTTGTCCTGATTGGCATTGGACGGCGTGCCGGACTCGTAAAATTCTGATACATGTTTGTTGCCCAGCAGATGAAAATATGGCATGACCCAAAAAGACCAGCCCCTGGCGCCCAAGCCTGACCCCTTCTTCAGCATTCCTGCCGACAGGACATGGAACGCGTGTATTGGGCCGCAGGGGGAAGAGGAGAACTACGTCGATGGATACATTGACGCGGCACTCGCGCTAGCGAATCTAATCCTTGAGAAGGAAATGTTTGTTGCCAGGGATACGCTTGTTCTCCCGATCCTTTACAACGCGCGCCATGGGGTCGAGCTTTCGTTGAAGTTCGCGATGACCCGACTGCTTGAGGTGGGAATTCTTAAAGTGAGCCACGCTGTCAACCATGACATCGCGTCGCACTGGCAGCACCTTCAGGGGGCTAGCATTGGCGATGAGGCGATTCGGCGGCACCTATGTGAGCTGCAGCCCTACATCACCAGCCTAGCGTCGATTGACAACGATGGCCAGCAACTGCGGTATGCCACAGACGTCGAAGGCAATCCGAGCCTCGAAGGCAAGCCGCTAGCCAACATCCACGTTATTCGAGATAGCTTGGTCGCTCTTAGAAAGGTGCTTGGAGACTTGAAGAATCATGTGCTGAGACTGTGCACGGAAATCGCGTTGGGATCACATACAGACGAGTGCTCTCGAACGGACCTACTGAACATCGCAAAGATGCTTCCCCCACGGACGGAGTGGAATTCGGTCGCCTTTACAACGGCCAAACAGTCTGTTCATGAACGATACGAATTGAGCGGAAAGAAGTTCACCGCCGCTGTTGATGCGATCCAGGCTAACCGAGAGATGAACGCGCAGCTGGGCGTAGAGGCAGTACTGTCGCACCTCACAGATGCGAACGCTCGCATGCTTATAGAGAAGTGGTCAACGGTTCATCCCGTCCGCCAAAGTGCAGACGACGACCTTGGCATGGACTATTTTGGGAAACGAGATTGGGAAGAGACTCGCTTGTACTTCGAACGAAAGACCGATGCGCGCAATGTGATCCTGCAGACGCTATCGCCGGAAGAAATCGCCGACGCAGATGCCATCTATTACTTGGGGCGTGACGGCAATTTTCCGGAGCAATATGACGGCCTTTTGGCCCAGGCAAAAAAAAACCATGCGGAGGCTGATGGCCTGCGCCGGAGCGTGGATAATCTACTCTCAAAAACCAACCTATTGATGTTCCTTGTAAGCGGACTTCGCAGGCTGGGTAAGACGACTCTTGCGTCCACTCTTGAGTCGATGCGGCCCGCAATGCGTTAGGTCGTAGGGACGGCCTAGTTCTTGGCCGGGGTCTATGCGTGTTCCAACTTCCGTCCTCAGGACAAGCGAGTGACCATGGCCAAGTCAGTTCCTATCACGTTGCCCAACGGCCGAAGCTGGTCCAAGAAGGGCAACGCCGTTGACCATTTCAAAGCCATGCTCGCGCGCTATGCCGACGGGGACCGAGTGCGAGACGCTTCAGACAATGCGGACCTGGAAGCGCTACTCGCGGTCTATGACTCTGTAATTTCTGCAGGGCAACCAACCAAGGCCGGCCCAGGAGTTTCGCACTTCGAGAGGCGTATGGACCGTGACCACCCAGGTCACACGTCGTGTTTCTTTGTCGTTCGAACTGACGGGTCTAGCATTGACTTCAGTACCCGGCGCGCGCTGGATGTCGCGGGCGCTCAACCTCGCTGAAGCAGTAGTTTTCCTCTCGCCGATCCAGCGAGCCTGGTTGCGACGAGGCACAAGCGCTCAGTCAGTCTCTGGAAGCCTACGAGAGGCGCTGAATGATTTTGCCTTCCCATCGGATGAGCTTGAAGTCGAGGCCGGCAGTCGCTTCGAGGAACACCGACTCATTCTCGTCAAACGAGGCGGCAACGATTGACTGCAGGCGCGTTGCGCCGCTCAGTAACTGCAGCAACGCGTGTTGGCTGCTGGAGCGCATTGAGTGTTGACCGGGTTCATCCATGAGGAGAAACCCGGGGTGATGTCCTTCAAACCCTCGCATCGTCGACGTCTGGTAAAGCGCGAGCAGGTAGCTCCAGATTAGGCGCACGAAGTCGCTGGCGCTCGAGTCCGCTGTAAGGCTGGTTTGGACCTTGGACCTGATTTCCCGCAGCTCAAGTTCAGAGAGGATGGGGGTCAGCGTGTCTAGGCTAATGCGGATGTCTGCAATCTCAGCACTCTCGTAGCCGAACGAGCTCGCATTCCCGCGAAAGTTCTTCTCGAAGAGAGCAATTCTGGAAAGGTCTTCCGGGCCGTACGCATCCTTGGGAAGACCTCTTCGAGCGGCTTGGTTAGCTGCGAGCCGTTTGGCGACCTCACCAAGAGTTTCAAGTAGGGTCGCAGCCTGGGATTCGAATGCCTCGAGATTCGACAGTTCCAGCTCAATCTGAATTTGACGCCGCACGATGGCACGTGATTCTGCCGCGCCAGTGCTCACATCGCCTCGCAACGAGTTGCGATAGTCATGCTTGGCCGCGAGGCGACCGGCTACGTCCGTCACTGCGATCTCTGATTGACGAATCTCTTCCTGCGCGCCGTTAATTTGACGCTGTAGCATGCGACGTTGGCTCTCGAGGTACTCAACGTTGGTACTCAGATCCATCTGAGGGCCAGAAACGATGCCGAATAACAGCGTGTCGTCTACGGACTGATGGCACGTCGGGCAATGATCAGACGCTACCTCCACTTCCATCTGCGCGCCAAGGACACGCAGCTTGAGCGCGGTCTTGTTGCGATCCAAGTCCTCATTGGCTTCTGCAAGCAGATTACGCAACTCGTCCAGCGACGCTCTCTGTAGCGTGAGGTTGGCGGTAGCCCGCTCATGCAGGACGTTCAGTCGTTGAAGCTCCGCAGTCGCGGACTCGAGCTGTTGGAGAGCCTCTGTGCCAGATACCTTGCCATATGCTGCCGCTTTCGCGCCGAGTTCTGCATGCTCCGCTCTTATTTGGCTGACGTGCTCAACAAATGATGTTTGCGACTTACCATTCGACTTCACGAACATGACCGTCACTGCATCGAGCAAAGCCGTCGGAGTCCCAGACAGGCCTTCGATGACCAGGCCATTGGTCGTAGCGGCTTGCCGCAGGGTGTCGTACGCTCGGCGCCAATCCGTGTCGATTGCCATGGACGCCGCATCCAGCTCGGAGCGCTTGGCCTGACGTTCAAACACGCTGAGCCCGAGCAAGAACTCGGTGACGCGAATTCGCGCATCACGTATCCCAAAGAACGGGATGTTGGCGATGTAGTCGGTCCACCCCCTCTTCTGCTCTACCGCCAGCGCCGCGAAGACTGTTTGTAGATAAAGTTTGGTCACCCCGCCGGACGTCGTAGCAACCTGTGGAAGGTGGTAGCCCATGAAATTCTCGAGGAACTGATGGAACCCTTCCTGCTTCTGCGCACTTCCTGAGTCAAAGAGGTACGTCGGCTTTGGGGTGCCAAGCACAGTCCCAGCCGTCAAGTGGGCGCCATCGAAAACTTCGACAAGCTTTGGGTTTCGGACGGTGTCGCGGATCGCTCGCCTCAGGGTGACGCATTTACCTGTGGAATTCTCGATCTCGATGAACACCTCGGACGCAACGACCTCGACGCGCACGTCGCCTTGGAAGAAGTAGTCTTTGACAGCATACGGCAGGACTTTTTCGCCTTTACCACCAATTAGTTCCTCCATCCCCAGGCCGTACATGAGGCAGTTGAACAGGGTACTCTTGCCGCTAGAGTTGTTAGCGCGAATGACTGTCAATCCGCGACTGAATTCGAATTGAAAACCGAAGTCTCCGGTTTCTGTAGCTAACCGTAGCTTGATGGCTAGTATGTTCATGCCGATTCCCATCCCCTTGCAACTGTTTCGACCATGTTCTCAGTGATATCCTTGCCAATTTCCTTCAGGAGCGCTCGTTCACCGGAGAACGCGCCAGGGTCCTTGAGTACCTCAGCAATGAGGGACAGGCCCTTTTCGGTGATTTGGTAGCCGGTGGATGTGGTCTGCAGAAGCTCTTCGGCTATGGCAAAGCGAATTGCAATGGCAACGGCCGGGTCGAAGCCCCATGCGGTGATGTGCAGCACCTTCGCCTTTGCTGCACCTACCAACTTCTGAATTCGGTCGGTGCGCTTTAGCGCCCAGTTGAACAGATGCAGCCGCGGCAGCGTGGACTTGCCGCCTCGTGACGATAGATGGAGGACGAGGAGGAGTTGGCAAATCTTGTACAGCGGACGATGCTCGACCAGTACCGGCGAGGGGCGGCGTTCAAAACGAAGGTGACCCCGTTCGGCGATGAACTCAGCCATAGTCGAGCTCGCACACGGCAATCCATCTCGCGACCATGAGCCGCGCAATATGGGCAGCCTCGGTCTCGTCGATGTGCGGCGCGAGTTCCTTCGTAATACGCTCGGCCAGGCCTTCTCGAATCTTTTCAGTGAGATGCTGAGGTGTGCCCTCCCACGTCTCACAGGTCTCTACGACGTGGCTTTCAAATCCGTTGATAAGCCTTACCAGGCGCGAGTGGACAGTTGGTGCCTGCTCGTTGATGCGCCGGAAGTGCGCATCATGATCAAGGAACTCTCGCAACGTGCGCTGGTGCAGTCCGGCGACCTTATCGGCGAGCTTCGCCGCATCAACGCGACCTACTAGCCTTGCCTTTGTCTTCCGTAAGACGTTTTCTTCGTACACCTCTGGGCCACTGCCGAGCGGAGGCAGGGCCGTCGGAAGGCCCCCAAAGTCTATGGCTTGGCCCAAGGCCAGTTGAAGGTCTTGGATTTCCTCGGCGTAGTGGTCGCCATCGTGCACGAGCACCTCGAAGTCTAGCGCCAGGATCGAGAGACCCCACTGTCTTACCTCAGCCTCCTTTGTTCGTGCATGCGCAAGTAGGTCGTTTTTCGCGACGGTCGGAGTCACGAAGTACCACCGACGTAACTTCGTCGAACCTAGGAAGCCTTTCAACGCTGTTTCGTAGGTCTTCAGCTTTTTTAGGTCACGCGTTATCTTGTCGCGCTGCTTGTCGTGGAGGTCCTTGACCGTATGGAGTTTGTCAGGGCAGTAGCACTGAAAACCACAGCCGGTGGTCGTTGTGAAACCTTCAAGGCCGAAGTCGCCGGGTGTAGCAACGATATGCTGGTATCCGTCGGCCGCAAACTTTTTCTTGAATACCTGCTGGCAGAGACGCTCCCAGCTATCGCCATCGAAGGGGCCATAGGGAGTGTTGTACACGGCGGCGTCGAAGTCCGCGATTACCGTGCAGTCAGAAGCGAGGAAGCCCACACCACCAGCTCCTTGCGAACCGGTGATTTTGTCTTTCGGCTAGTGCTGTGATAGGCGTGCAGTCCAAAGCGCATGCGTTGCTCCCGTTTTGTCACCGCTCCAGGTGCTGTACCTTTGAACCTTGCGGTGTTTGCTATTTAAACACTGTCATATAGTAACTTGTAAAAGCGATGCGCCTGCTTTGAGCGAGGCGCCAACCGGGTATTGGGTATTGGGTATTGGGTAATGGGTAATGGCCATAATTTGCCGAAGGAGAGTCATACGGAACACTGCACGAAAATGCAGCATCTTTCGCCATATACTTCTGTTTCGAGGGCACAAGCATGCAACAAGGGCTAGATACTGGGCGAACACGGGCTCGTTCACGGCGCCGGTATGCACGGTCAGCTGGCTACTCTGGCTGCTCTGACACCGGCGCAGGACCGGATGCTTCAGGCGAAATAGTGAGGTTCTTTCTCCAAAATCCAAAGCACTGCTCGGTATCCGCTTCCGGGTGGTCAGCTTGAGCTTGTCAGAGACTGATTTGGATCGGGTGCGGCTTGGGGCCAGATGCGGATATTTGTGAGCGGCAACTTCAGCTGCAATTCAGCTGACCGCCCGCTGGGTAGACGTAGGTTAGCCAATGTCGGCTTCGGGGCATCGAATTCGTACCGCTCAAATTCCGCTTTGGGCACTTATGCAGAGATGTGCATAAAGACACACAGCGGCTATAGACCAATCGAAACTGGTCGCTCGAAACCGGTCAATCAGGGGTACAGGATTTCGGTCGACAATGTGGCAATGATTCCCGTAATCGCTGCACCCACAGGTATGTATCCAGGGAGGATTAGTGTCCAGCCACATCCCACCGGCCAAGTTCGCCGAGTTGCATCGAATGCACGCTCGCAATGCAACTCAAATATCAACCACCACTCAAATCGATTAACCTTGCAAACAGGACTTCCGTATTAAGACTTTTACGCCAGCAGGGGGCAGGTCACTACCAACGAGCAAGGAACAGGAAATATGGATATAGAGGGATTCGAGGAGATATTTGGCAAGGCGCAGTGGCCGGAGGAGCCGTTTGCGGCCCACGCGTTCATCGCCGACGTGCAGCGTGTCGGCGACAGATTCATGTTGATGCTTGAACTGCTAAGCAGTGACGGAAAGAGTGTCAGCCCAGCGCTTTTTTTGGCAGACCGAGACCAAGTTCGGGCCGTTCTTGATGACGCGGAACCAGAGCGTCTTGAGGGTCAATGGCGCACGTTTCAACTTGTTCGCGGATTGGGGGATGCACCTTCAGTTTCGATCCTGGCGTCTCTGGCAGATCCAGAAGGGGTTGTCTACGGTATTCAGTCGGTGAAAACGACACCGCCCGCGGTTGTCAGCGCACACTCAAAGCCTGCGGGGTCGGCTGCTTCCACTCAAGACATCAAGCGCTTTCTGTCGAAGGCAGTGCCAGACCGAAACATGAGATTGGGCGTATTCGATGTCGGGCAAGGCGCTGCGGCGTTTCTCTACCCTGCCGGGGATCGCCTTTGCATAAAGCCCACACTTTATCTTGATATTGGGGGCGGTTGCGGCTACAACGCAAAGACTTTTCCGGCCGGTGGCGTGCAATGGTGCTTCACCACGAAACCGGGAATATTGCTCTCGCACTGGCATTGGGATCACTGGGCGGGTGCGACGTACGGAGGCGCGTCCAATATAGCTGGACCACGTGCCGCCACTTGGCTCGTGCCGTCGACGCCGCCTGGTCCGCTTGGCAAGAAGCTTGCCGCAGCCATTTCGGCGGCGGGCGGCAAAGTCATTCATTGGCCAGCTGGCACCCCCCCCATTACTGCCCACAGACTGTTGGTTGGCGAGGCGACTGGCACAGGATGGAACAATTCCGGACTCGTGCTACTTGCGGAACTCGAATCCGGACGGTTCTCACTCGCACCGGGCGATGCGGCATACACATTCCTGCCGCCGGAGCTCAAACTAAGTCGTCTCAAGACGCTTCTGATCTCGCACCATGGCGGCAACCTTGATGCGAATCCACCCGCTGCGCTGCCACTGCCCGATGGTGGGCCCAATTGCCATGCATATTGCTCCGTTGGCGACAAGAACACCTATGGGCACCCTACGATCTTCGCTTGCTACATCACTGCTGGGTGGCATGTTGTGAGAACTGACGCACGGCCAATCCATGCAAAGGCAATTCATTACGACGCTGAAACAGGCGGACTGGTGGGTGGCAAAGTTTCGCCTTGTTGTTCTGGCCACGGATGTTCGCTAGCGCTTTCGACCTAAGGAGGGTCTTTGGGCCGCGGCCGGTTTCAAAGGCACCTTGTGAGGATGGTCGATGAAGGCGGAGGCGGTGAATGGTCACGAGGGGAAAGTTCAGTCACGAGTTCAAACTTGCGGCTGTAATGCTTGTTATAGGACTCCGCGTGACTATACATTGACGGCCACGGTCCGAGCGCCTCTCGAAGTGTGCGACTCCTGCGCCGGTCTTGGTTGATTGCCCATCAGGAACAACGGAATCATAGACCGCGAGCAGCGCTTCCAGGTCCGCCTTGTCTGAAGCGTCTAGCACGCGGTCCCCGTCGGCGTAGCGCCCGAGCATGGCTTTGAAATGGTCAACGTGACTGACCCGGACCAGTAAACTACACCAAAACACTTGGAGGCTTGGATGGACCAGAAGATTCCTTTCACTAGCTACGACTTTTGGGCGTATCTAAGCGTTGGGTTTATGTTGCTATTCGCCGTGGACCAGGCGGCAGGCACTAAGCTACTGATGCGCGACGGTTGGACCGTTGTCCAGAGCGTAGTCGCGGTCTCCTCAGCATACACGGTAGGCCATCTGATCGCGGGCGTGTCCTCGTGGATGTTCGAGAAAGTCCTTGTTGGCAAGCTACTCGGTTACCCGCGCGATGTGTTGTTCGGGCATTCCAAGGCGTGGCCGTGGGTGCGTAAGCTTCTGTCCACCTACTTCGAAGCATTGCCACCCGAGACGCAGAAGGCTGCTATCGAGAAGGGCGGCAAGGTCGGCGTGGGCAAGCCCGGAGAGGCCCTGTTCTGGCCGGCACACACCTCGGGCCGGGCGACGCCCTCGGTGGCGGTTCGAATGGATAACTTTTTGAATCTATACGGCTTCTGCCGCAACGTGGCCCTCGTCGGATTGGTCGATTCGGCCATCCTGTATTGGTCGTATCTGCAGCCGAAGGGACCTGACGAACACCTTCTCTGGGCGCGACTCGCGCTGCTGGCTGGTGTGGGCATGACATTTCGCTATCTGAAGTTCTTCCGGCACTTCTCAGTGGAGATGTTCACAAGCTACGCTTTCTCCAAGGAACCGGAAAAGAAGCCGTGAAGATTGACATCATGGACGGCCTGCTCCAGTTCTTCAACGTTGATCACGGGGCCTGTGCCCTGCTGACGCTGCCTACCCCCCAGGGCAATAAACGGGTACTCTTCGATTGTGGTCACAGCACGAACTACGAGGGGGCACCATGGTATCCCGGTGTGCACTTGGTCAACCACGGCATCCAACACATCGACCTGCTCGTTGTGACGAACTTCGATGAAGACCATGTCAGTGGCCTACCAAACTTGGTCAAAATGGGAGTAAGCGTGGGTTGTATCCTCGGGAACCAAAGCGTTCCGCCGGAGGCAATCGAGCACCTCAAAAGCGAAGACGGCATGGGCAACGGTATCAGGGTCGTAGTCAACACGCTTGCTGATCGACGAGCCAACGGGCAGTTGCAGACGCCGCCGACAATCCCCGGACTGGGTTTGTGGTGGTTCTGGAACCCATGGCCCCATTGGGATACAGAGAACAACCTCTCGCTTGTCGTTCATGCTGCAATCCACGGTTTCAACTTCCTGTTCACCGGGGACATAGAAAAGGATGGATTCGAGAATTTGCTGAAATACAAACCGTTTGCTGACTTGATGAGCGGGGTTGATGTGCTTGTGGCGCCGCATCATGGGCGCGAGAACGGAAAGTGCGAGAAGCTATTTGATGACCATGGTTGCAACCCCGCGCTGGTGCTCATCTCAGACTACGCCAAGCAGCACCAGACCCAGGAAACAGTGCCCTACTACGCAAGCAAGGCCAGGGGCATTAGGAACTTCCGCGGTAACGGACCGCGCTACGTCCTAACAACCCGCAAAGACGACCACTTCCATTTTTCGTTCGAGGGTGGACATTGCTACGTTCGCTGATACCGACATCCGCCCTTCCTCAAACCCGCTAACACAGCCGCCAGGGAAACAGCTTGATTTCACCCCAAAGTAACGGTGGCCGACGTTGCGTTGGAACAGGTGGTAGGGATTGCACTGGAATGACTGGCCTACTTTGGACTGGAATAGGTGGCCGGGTTTGGCTGGAATATGCACTCAAGAGACAGTCAAACAGAAAGTTGATGCCTGGTCCTCGAATGTCCGCTGTCTGTTTCCCAACTCGAAAATGAATGTCAGTTCTGTCTTTCCGTGGCTGGCGGCAATGGGCACGAAGCGGATCGCAACGAACGGCAGCTACCCAGCATCCAAAATCACACAATTGACTTACCCGGAAGCTGACCGTGGCGAACGACTCTTGACGCCGCGCTGACGACGGCCAATCTGAAAACCTGATTATCGAAGTTGGATGACAGCTCCCGAGTTTCAGGCATCGGCGGTGGATGCCTGCTTCCGGCGAAGCCGAGGGTCGGCTTTCGACAATCCGTTGGATTTCTTGGGGTTTCGGCGAATGGCCGGTACGTGTCTGCTGGAGTCAGTCAACTTTCTCCGAAGCCGACCGTCAAAATTGAACGCCAGGTTTGGAGAAAGCTGTGGACCCAGATTGCAGTAAAAACCGTCTTCCAGCGGTGACCTTCAGTTTGATACGATGCTGGCAATAAATGCATCCTGCCAAAGTCCAAAGCCAACTCCGCGTCGCCGGCAATTTCAATGTCGGGCAATTGAGCGCGCCGCCAAGTTGCTGTCTGAGTGAGCGGATGAGTAGGCCATTCATCGTTGCGAGGGGTGCCTACGCGCGCTCAAATTGCTAAGCTTGGTCACATTGAAGTGGAGAAATTGCAGAGGGAACTGCTGTTGACTGTCCAACGCGGTTCAAACGCATCCAGCCAAAGCCTATGAGAAACGGCAACCGAACGGCAACCAGAACTCAAAAATGTGCCAAAAAGAAGAAAGGACTTAGAGCATTTCTGCGCTAAGTCCTTGATTCATATGGTCGGTGTGAAAGGATTCGAACCTTCGACCCCTTGCACCCCATGCAAGTGCGCTACCAGGCTGCGCCACACACCGATCTAAGCATGAATTATAACCGGTAGAAAATCGAAATTTTAGAGCGCCA
>Ga0209123_1003248_pt1 | contig 12455 bp, 12 predicted proteins | sample BarGraIncu00431A_FD_184500 | JGI IMG/M metagenome (GOLD analysis project Ga0209123, IMG submission 184500) | Arctic peat soil microbial communities from Barrow, Alaska, USA - Barrow Graham LP Incubations 004-31A (SPAdes) (version 2) | ecosystem: Environmental > Terrestrial > Soil > Wetlands >...
AAAACTGAAACTCCTGGGCCCTTCCCCCGGGCCCCCAATGGCAAGCATCCAATGCCGCTGCAAACGTCTGATTTGCAGCGGCATTTTCTTGACCGCTGGGTAGGCCAGCGCCGAGGCCCGATCAGCGAGTCCCGGGCGCAAAAAAACCCGCCGGGCGAACCTGGCGGGCCGAGTCGATCGACAGCGCGCGTGGCGCCATCATCCGGTCAGAGCTTCTTGGAGGACATGAAGCTGTCGAAGCGCCCCTCGGCAAAACGGAACCAGAGGATCTCGTCACGCTGGAAGTTGCGGTAATCGTCGTAAATTTTCTTCCAGTCCGGGTTGCTTTTTTCCAGATCGGCGTACAGATCCATGGACGCCTGGAACGACGCATCCAGCACGGACTGAGGAAACGGCAGCACCTTGGTTTTGGCGGCGACGAGCTGCTTGAGCGCGCCGGGGTTGCGCGCGTCGTAGCGGGCCTGCGTAGTGACATGTGCCTCGTAGGCCGCTGCCTGCACAATGGCCTTGTTTTCGCTCGACAGGCCATTAAGGGCTTTTTGATTCACATAGAACTCAAGGTTCAGGCTACCCTCCCACCAGCCGGGGTAATAGTAAAACGGCGCCACCTTGTTGAAACCCAGCTTCTGGTCATCGTACGGGCCGATCCATTCGGCCGCATCGATGGTGCCCTTTTCCAGCGCCTGATAGATCTCGCCGCCAGGAATGTTCTGCGGCACACCGCCCATGCGCTCGATCACCTTGCCGGCAAAGCCGCCGATACGGAATTTCAGGCCCTTGATGTCCGCAGGCGACTTGACCTCCTTGCGGAACCAGCCCCCCATTTGCGCGCCCGTGTTACCGCCCAGGAAGTTGACAATGTTGTACTTGGCATAGAACTCGCGCATCAGTTTGCCGCCGTTGCCGTCCACTACCCATGCCGTGAGTTGGCGCGAGTTCATGCCGAAGGGAATTGCACCGCCGATGGCGAAGGCCTCGTTCTTGCCGAAGAAGTAGTACGGCGCAGTGTGCGCCATTTCCACGGTGCCGTTTTGCACGCCATCGACTACGCCAAACGCCGGCATCAGTTCCCCGGCCGCATGCACCGACACTTCGAACTTGCCACCAGACATTTCCTTGACAGCCTTGGAAAACACTTCGGCCGAGCCAAAAATAGTGTCCAGTGACTTCGGAAAGCTCGAAGCCAGACGCCATCGAATGGCGGCCTGCGCGTGCACAGCCGGCGCTACACCGGCGGCCAGTACACCGGCGATGCCGGCGTGTTTTATTAGAGAACGACGATCCATAAGGTTCACTCCTGGAGTTGTAAGGGAAATATCAGCGTGCGGGTAAGCACAGCGACGACTGATTAGAGTCAGCAAAAATTGTAGGAACATGCGTGAAAAGCGGTGCGGGGGTTTTCCCTCCTTTTGCTGTCAACAAGCTGTCAACTTGGAGTTCACCGGGGCTGACCGCCAAGCGGTTCAGAGCGCCAAAAAAATGTCCGATGACGTGCAGGGCACCTCACCGGACAAAAAAAATCCGACCGGGCCGCGACGTGCGCGACCCTGCCGTCCAGATTTACAGCTTGACTGTGGTCATGTAGCTGTCGAAACGGTACTCAGAAAAACGCAGCCACAACAACTGGTCACGCTGGAAAGCACGCATGTCCTGGTGAATCTTCTTGAACTCGGCAGAGGTGGCCTCGTGCTCCGCAAACACTTCCATGGCCGACTTGAAGCCGGCATCCATGATTTCCTTTGGAAATGCCTTGAGCTGAGTCTTGTCGGCCACCAGTTTCTTCAAGGCAATCGGGTTGAACGCATCGTACTTGGCCGTCATGTCCCTGGCGGCCACCGTGGTTGCCGCGTCAACAATGGCTTGATATTCCGGCGACAGTGCCGCATAGGCTTTGGCATTGATGAAAAACTCCAGCTCCGCGCCACCTTCCCACCAACCGGGATAGTAGTAGTAAGGCGCCACTTTGTTGAAGCCCAGCTTCTGATCGTCGTAAGGACCCACAAACTCGACAGCATCCAGCGTGCCTTTTTCAAGTGCCTGGTACACATCACCGGCCGGCATGTTCTGCGGCACGACGCCCAGCTTTTGCATGGACTCGCCAAAAAGCCCACCGCCCATGCGCATTTTCAGACCCTTGAGATCTTTGACGGTCTTGATTTCCTTGCGGTACCAGCCACCCATCTGGGTGCCGGTGTTGCCCGCACTGCGGCTCTTGATGTTGTACTTGGCGTAAAACTCGTCCATCAGTTTGCGGCCATTGCCATGATCCATCCAGGCATCCATCTGGCGCGCGGTCAGGCCAAAAGGCACGGCACAGCCAAAGGCAAAAATAGGATCTTTCCCGGTGAAGTAATAGGACGCCGTCTGGGCCATCTCGACCGTTCCATTCTGGATCGCATCCACCACACCAAACGCCGGCATCAGTTCACCAGCGGCATGCACCGACACTTCAAACTTACCGCCAGACAGAGCCTTGACGGTCTTGGCAAACATTTCTGCGCTGCCAAAAATCGTATCGAGCGACTTCGGAAAGCTCGAAGCCATACGCCAGCGAACATTGGCCCCTTGCGCGTGCACTGCGGGCGCAGCACCAACGGCCAGCACGCCGGCAATGCCTGCGTGCTTGATTACGGAACGACGATCCATTTGGTTCACTCCTAAAGTTGTGGATTGAATTTATCGCGATGCGGGTATGCACAGCAATGACCCATTACAGTCATTCAGCATTGTAGAAACATGCCGGGCAAGTCATGGGGGGGTTTCCCCTTGCGTCGATGACCTCACGCTCTGGTCACTGACGTTCACCGGGGCTGTCCCGCCCCAGCAGTTCAGGCGACAGCTTTGAGCGCCAGGCGTCCGGGCATCAGTAACGCCGCAAAGCGCTTGGTGATCGAGGCTTGAATTCCGGCGGCGTCCAACCCTTGCAGCGCCAGCAATTTGGCCGGGTCACCATGTTCAATGAACTCATCACGCAGGCCCAATTGCAGCACTGGCTTGAGCACACCCGCTGCTTGCAAGGCTTCCAGCACCGCGCTGCCAGCGCCGCCCATGATGGCGCCCTCTTCCAGTGTCACCAGCGCGTCATGCCCAGCGGCCACCTGTAGCATCAGCGCCACATCCAGCGGCTTGGCCCAGCGCATGTTGACCACCGTGGCGTTGAATTTTTCAGCCACCTGCAATGCCGGGTACAGGAGCGTGCCAAAGACCAGAATGGCGACACCGCTGCCCGTGCGCCGGATTTCACCTTGGCCAAACGGCAAGGCTTCCAACCCTGCCTGGACGACTGTGCCGGCACCGGCACCACGCGGATAACGCACGGCCACCGGGTGATTCTGCGCAAAAGCGGTGCTGAGCAACTGCCGGCACTCGTTCTCATCGGCCGGGCAAGCCACGCTGACGTTGGGAATACAACGCAAAAACGGGATGTCATAAGCCCCGGCATGCGTGGCACCATCAGCGCCCACCAGACCCGCACGATCGAGCGCAAATACCACCGGCAGGTTTTGAATTGCCACGTCGTGGATCAACTGGTCGTAGCCGCGTTGCAAAAAGGTGGAATAAATCGCCACCACCGGCTTCAGGCCCTCGCAGGCCAGTCCCGCGGCAAAAGTCACCGCATGCTGCTCGGCAATGCCCACATCAAAGAAACGCTGCGGAAAGCGCTGCTCAAACTCCACCATGCCAGAACCTTCACGCATGGCCGGGGTGATGCCCACCAGCCGCGGGTCAGCGGCCGCCATGTCGCACAACCATTGGCCAAACACCTGGGTAAAGGTTTGCTTCGGGCTGGTGGCGGGCGCCTGCAGGCCAACCGCCGGGTCAAACTTGCCGGGGCCGTGGTAGGCCACCGGGTCGGCTTCGGCCAGTTTGTAGCCCTGCCCTTTTTTGGTCACCACATGCAAAAACTGCGGACCTTTGAGGTGCTTGATGTTCTCCAGCGTGGGGATCAAGGCATCCAGGTCATGGCCATCAATCGGGCCAATGTAATTGAAGCCAAATTTCTCGAACAGGGTCGCTGGCACCACCATCCCTTTGGCGCTTTCTTCCAGCCGCTTGGCGAGCTCAAACAGCGGCGGCGCGCCTTTGAGCACGGTCTTACCAACGTTTTTGGCAGCGGCGTAAAACTGGCCGCTCATGAGCTTGGCCAGGTGACGGTTAAGCGCGCCCACCGGCGGGCTGATGCTCATGTCGTTGTCATTGAGAATAACCAGCAAGTTGCAGTCGGCTACCCCCGCATTGTTGAGCGCTTCAAACGCCATGCCGGCGGTCAGTGCACCATCGCCAATCACGGCAATCGCATAACGCTCTTCGCCCTTGATTTTGGCAGCCAGCGCCATCCCCAAAGCGGCTGAAATGGAGGTACTGGAATGCGCGGTGCCAAAGTTGTCATATTCGCTCTCGCCCCGCTGTGGAAAACCACTCAAACCCCCGAGTTGGCGTAGCGTTGCCATGCGCTCGCGCCGACCGGTCAAAATTTTGTGCGGGTAGGTCTGGTGCCCCACATCCCACACCACGCGGTCATGCGGGGTGTTGAACACATAGTGCAAAGCCACTGTCAGCTCAACCGTGCCCAGGTTGGAGCTCAGGTGGCCCCCGGTTTTGGCAACACTGTGGAGCAAATAAGCCCGCAACTCGTCGGCCAGCGCGCCCAACTGCGCGCGCGGCACGAGCCGCAGGTCAGCGGGATCATTGATGGTGTGCAGCAAGGGATACGAATTATGTGGCATATGCTATATTATTAATAGCTATTAGCGCTTACTGAGTAAGGGCTAGAGGCTAATTTCTCTCCTATTTTTTCATTCAACAAGTACGATTGACCAGCCGCCTGGCCAAACCCTGCAGCGCCTGCGTATCGTGCAAGCCACTGCGGGCCAGCGCCGCCAGCGCTTCGGCCAGCAACTCCTGGGCATAGACGCCAGCGCGCTCCAGGCCCAACAGCGACACAAAGGTCGGCTTGTCCTGATCGGCGTCTTTGCCCGCCGTTTTACCCAGCGTCGCCGAGTCGGCGGTGACATCGAGCATATCGTCCACCACCTGAAACGCCAGCCCGATCGCGGCGCCATACGCCATGAGCGCGGCCTCGGCCTCGGGCGACACATTGGCGCACGCAGCACCCATCATCACGCTGGCCTGCAGCAAGGCACCCGTTTTCAGACGGTGCATCTGGCGCAACTGGCGCTCGGTGAGTGCCACGCCGACGCTGGACAGATCAATCGCCTGCCCACCGGCCATGCCGGCGCTGCCCGCCGCGCGGGCCAGCAAACGGCACAAGGCGGCCTGCTGGCGGGCCGGGATGGCGTCATCTTCAGGCGTCAGCAACTCAAACGCCATCGCCTGCAGGGCGTCTCCGGCGAGCATGGCGCTGGCCTCGCCAAATTTCACATGCACGGTGGCTTTACCCCGGCGCAACACGTCGTTGTCCATGCACGGCAGGTCGTCGTGCACCAGCGAATAAGCATGAATCAATTCCACCGCACAGGCGGCGCGCAGCGCAATTTCGGGCGTATCCACAGCCGCTGGCCGCTCGCCGCTGGCCGCTTCCGACGCCGCCAGCACCAGCAAGGGACGCAAGCGCTTGCCACCGTCCAGCACCGCGTAACGCATGGCAGCAATGAGTTCAAGCGGGGCGCCACCCTCGGCATCAGTCGCTGCATCGGCGCAGACCCAGCGCTCCAGCGCGCGCTCGACGTGCGCCAGATGCGCCGCGCTCCAGGTACTCAGGTTGAATGCAGCGCTGCCAGTCACTCGGGTGTCCATGTTTTAAGCGTCCCCTGATCGAGTACCTTGATCTGGCTTTCGACCGCTTCCAGCCGGTCACGGCAAAATTTAAGCAATTCGGCCCCGCGCTGGTACTGACTCAAAAGCTGATCCAGCGGCAAATCGCCCGACTCCAGCCGGGCCACCAGCTGCTCCAGTTCTCCCTGGGCAGCCTCAAAACTGGCCGGGGCGGCAGAAATGTTTTTGGGAGTCGAAGCCATGCGGTCTGGGAAATTCCGTAGAAAAAACCGCGATTTTAGGCTTTTGGTCACGGCGGGCACGCCCAAGGCCCACAAAACCTCTGATGCAAGACTCTAAAACCAGACGGAGCAAGCCATGCTTGAGCATCAAAAATAGCTCGACAGGTACAATTTGCGTTCCCAACCGGCCCTCGCCGGTTTCTTTTTACCGCGCTTTGGCGCATGCATCTCCCTGTGGGGAGTCTTTAGGTCATGACTGATGTCTGATTTAAGTCTTCAACTGCAGCAGGCCACCGGCCAACTACCAGTTTCACGATAGTTGTGACAAAATGGCCTAACTATTTGATTAAAAACATGTTTTTTAATCTGTAAAGTGCTAGTTTGGTCTTAAAAAAGTGTGAAAAACACCCCCTTTTATACACATTTGTGCAAAAAATGTGAAAAAGTCTGGGGGCTGGCGAGGGGTAGAAATTGGCTACAAGGGCATGGACACAAAGCGTGGCTGAGGGGTTGTCGCGTAAGCTCGGCACGCACCCGCATCCGACTGAGGCTGGGCTGTACCTGCGAACCGGTAAAACAGTGTCGGTGTGGGGATACCGCTTCAGAGGCGGCAAAGATGAAAACGGCGACAACGTATGGGAGTCGGACAAACTAGGCAGCTTCGCGGAGCTGTCAGTTGAGCAAGCACTAGACACGTACCGCGCGATACGCCGCAAGCACGCGGCAAAGGGCACCGCCCAGGGCATGACCGTGGCCGAGGCGTTTGCCACTTGGCACCGGGACAGCACTAAACGCGGTGGCCAAGCAAAGGCTGGGGTTACGCTAGCCAAGTACCAGATATGGTTCAACAGCTACATAAAGCCGACTGCGGACGACTGGCTAATGGCCGAGGCCACCACCGTGCAATGGATGGAACTGCTGGCAACGTGCAAAGTCAAAAGCGCGCATGAAGCGAGAGCGACTTTCTGGATGATGCACGGCATATATGCCTATTTTGTCGACCTTGACGTACTAGACAGAAATCCCCTCGCAAAGCAGAGACTGCGCGACAAGTTCGCCGGGGACGACGTGCGCACGGTACGCGTCACGCGAGTTGAGACGTTGGACTTGCCGAAGTTTGTCGACAACGTGCTGTCGGTGCGCGGAAAGGGCTCACGCGAAATCATCATGCTGTTGCTGATGCTGGGCTGGCGCAAAACATGCGTTCTGCGCATGAAATGGGCTCAAATCGACTTTGAATACGGCATATATTTTGTGCAGCCAGGGGACCCGGGTTGGAAGGGCTATTTTGGGCCCATCGCGCTAAATACGTACGCTTTGGATTACCTGAAGGACTGGCGCCGGAAGTACCCAGTGGGCGATTCAGTGTACGTATTTGGCCCCGCAATGCGCACCGCAACACTTCCCTACCGTCAAGACATTCGCGGAGCCATGCTTGGGGCATCTCGGGGGCTTGAACGGGTCATCATGGCGCATGACTTTCGACGGACTTTCATAACGGTGGCTGACGTAATAACAGACGGCAATTTGCGCCTCATAGGCAGAATCGTGGGGCACGCTCAAAAGTCGATACAGGGCTCTAGCGCGCGACAAGACGGCAAGCAGCAGCTAGGGTCGAAAGTCACAGGCAAGTATGTCGTGCCCGAAATGCGGTCAGAAATTGCGACCTCACAGCAAATTGCGCACGCGCTGATGGAGCTCGCGGGCATATTTCCGTTATCAGACGAAATCGAGGCGACGTTTAAGAGACGGGGAATCGACCTCAAGCACCTTTTGCTGGCTGAAGTCGAAGATGACGACGACGGCACTTAGCGCTTGCCGTTGTGCGAAGTAAGATACCAGCCACTGCAATACATGCAGTAATACGGACGTGCGGTGCTCTTCTCGGTAATGCCCCCTGGGGCCTAGCGCAATCTGCTCCATTGCTGCTTTAGTCTTTTCCAGAGTCTTGAACTTCTTCTTGTTGCAGATGGCCACGCAATTCCTTAACCATTTCTCTGTCACAAGAAAACCTCTGAAGAACTCTCCATTCTTTGAGCTCCAATTGAAAAACCCAGCACGAAGGCTGGGTCATTCAAAGTACAAGCCAGGATGAACAGAAATGCGATGGTTACCGCTTTTCTCCATCAGCCGCTGTAAACCGGCCGAAGGCTATCACCCAGAAGGTCGCTAATTAGCGGGCCTTTTTTGCTTTGGCAGCAGGTGCAACCGATGCGACAGCTGCCGCACCTTTTTCCATGACTGAGTCAAGCGTGCTTTCGGCAGTCGTTGCAGCTGCTTTCAGGTTCTTGGCTACAGGAGCAAAGGCTTCAGGCGCAGGATGGGCTTTTTCGACAGCATCAACAGTGCTGTGGAATTGTTCAAAACTCAAGGAAGTTGCTTCCTTGAAGTTCTTGGCAAACAAAGCCATGCCAGCCTCAGACGAGGCCTTCATGATTTCAAAAGCGGCCTGAGGGTCCTTGATGTCCTTGATGGACGCCACGGTTTCAGCAATGGCAGCTTGCACTTCTTTGGCCTGATTTTGAGCCAAGTCAACCCAAGCTTGCAGGTTCTCCTGCACTGGCTTGATTGCGTCTTGCATTGAAGTCGCATTGAATTTTGGTGCAGATTCCGACATGGTCTTGGCGATGGCTTCGAATGGTGTGTTCTTAAACATTGGGTGTCCTTTGATAAAATGTTGCAGTGCAGCAATTATATCTAACTGTCCAGTTAGTGCCTGTCCAAAAACAGAATTGACCACGATTAGTGACTCAAGCCTATGTCGACAAGACACCTTCCAAGGTTTCAGGAAATCACTTGTCGTCCGCAAAAGAGTTGCTACTGCCTTCGATGACACCCATCCACTGCAAACGTCCTCCCCACCTCCTGCCCAAAGCCATCGGCGAGTCACACGTTTTCAATTTTTTTGGTCGAGCGGGCCTCCTGGCTGTCATTTCGGGCCGAGGGCAGGTATTCGTTGCGCATGAAACGGTCAATGGAATTGCCTTGTGCACGCAAGGTGGTGAGACCATGGAGAAAGGCCCTGTTTATCGATTCATTGAGCAGCACCTCCATGCACTCAAAGACGGAGCCATCCCAGTTTCACTGACAAGCGGCGCGGCCCTGCTGCGCCCTTCCCCCTCCCCTACGCCGACCCCCTTCCAAAATAGCTCAGGCGTAAGTGCCGTCATTGCTATCAAAAATCACCGGCTCGGGCCGCGCCAAAATATTTTCACATCAACGGGTCCACCGCCACATCCACTGACCATTCGGATTCCGCTCCCACGACATATCACACATCCCCAGATACCGCCTGTTCATTGCACACCACCACCAGCATCCGTTGCACAACCGGCCACTGCTGACTACATTTAGTCCATGACTCTTGAAACCAAACTTGAGAAGCCACTGACTAGCGGTGTCAACGCTTTCTCAGCCAATTTGGGTTCAAGTGCACTGAAAAGGGATTGCGACATCATGAGTTTTGAATGGAAATTTCGCTTGCAACTTTGGTTTATTCAAAGCCGATTGCTCACGCCTCTGGTGTGGCTGCTCTCAAAGCGCGTGCCTGTGTCCAAAGATTTCGGCCACTTTGGCGGCAGAAAAAAAGACAAGTCCATGCTCGACTTAGCCGGGATGCTGCAGCCGCCTGACGGTCGGCACGTAAGCATTGAAGAAATGAATGCCTGGCGAACAAGCGTTGATAAGGGACATCCACTTCCGTTAGCTAGCAAATTGGATGATAAAAAATTCGAAAATGTTATGCGGCTGACGGCCCCCGGCGGCTCCGTGCCGGAAATAGAGGCGACTGCAAAGCGACGGGGCGCAGCCAAACTCGATAGTGGCAAGGGTTCTGGAATGAGAGTCGCTGAATTGATAACACTACTTCAAAAGCAAAATCCAGATGCGCGAGTTGTGCTGCGTGCGGACGTTCGATACGACGCCAAGATGAGAATACGCGCCCAAGGGCCGTATCTTAGTGTCGTGCAGTCTGTGCGACTGCAGGAGCTTGACTCGAGCATCGACAGATACGAGCCAGATGGCGGTGCGAGCTGGCTCGAGTTCGAGGACGAACACGGGGGCGACCCAGGGGTACTGCTGAGATGAGCACTAAGCGCCTCCTGACAGGTCTTAGGCACGGGATGGAAACAGTGAACACACTCACGGGTATAACCAAAAATGGCAACTGAACTGTTTAGCCTCTGGGGTTTTCAAACGGGCTGGCGCTCCCAGCATGGCGACGGCTATGCCGTCTCTGCGGACCTCGACGCCATCAGCGTCTGGTACTGGCACACCGACTGCGAAGCCGTCGAAAAAGCATTCTCACATGCCTGTCGACGCACTTTCTTCCGTCGATTTCTGCCTTGGCTCGCGCCACCACCATTTGTTCTACAAACAAACCCTACCCTGACGCCAGCCCTCATGACCATCCCATGCGAACGAACACGCGCCATCATTGAAACCAGATGTTTTTTGGAGGAGTTGATAAGCCAACGGCTAACCCCTGACGTACCGGATGCCGTCCGACAGCAGGCTCGTGCACTACTGAGGCACTACCCTTTTGGTACGGAAATTCATTTGGCGCATAGCGCCTTGCCGGAGTGGTTTGGGCCGGTTCAGGAAAGGAAATACGGACGATGACACCCGAAAAAATTGAAGCTTTCCGAGCCGCCGCTGACGGCTGGCTTAACGAGGCGCAGCGTGTTGAGCTGTCGCAGCGCATACGAGTCGATGCGGCTTTTGACGCGACGTACATGTATTGCCGCGTCGTATTGGCCGGCGCAGACGAGAAACTGGAGCATCCGCACCAAGAGGTCTTAACGGGCGCCGCCGAGAGGCTTGGCTGGAGCCCGCAGGTCATGGCAACAGCAAGGCAGTATTTGGAAGAGTGGCATGCCCCATTTCGCGGTGACAACCGGTACGACGCACTCGTGGCGCTTGCCCTGCGATTGAAAGCAGCAGTCGCTGCTGACATCAAAACTCAGCACTGAAGATGAAAATTCAAATTGCCAGCGACCTCCATCTTGAGTTCCTCCAGGACCTATTCCCTGGCGAGCGCCTGATATCCCCTGCCCACGATGCAGATATCCTCGTGCTGGCCGGCGACATCGCCAATGGCACACGTGCAATTGAACTCTTCAAAGATTGGCCCGTCCCAGTTTTGTACCTTGCCGGAAACCACGAGTTTTATGGCACAGACTTCGAAACCACCCGCGCGGCCTTGCGCGAAGCTGCAGCAGGAACACACATCACGTTCTTGGACAACGATGTCATCGACTTTGGAGGCGTTCGCTTCCTGGGAACGACGCTTTGGACAGACTACCGCCTTGAGCTCAATCGCACCCAGCGGCAACTGATGGAAAATGCCGAGCTCCGCATCAACGACCACTTCCAAATTCGCGTTGGCAACGGCAAATTCACTGCTCAGCAAGCCCTGGCCGAGCATGAACTGTCACGGGCATGGCTCGAACAAGAGCTGAACAACCGCTACGACGGCAAAACAGTCGTTGTCAGCCATCACGGCCCCCATCCCCTGTCAGTGCATCCCCGCTACATCGGCGAAGCCCTGAACGCGGCTTTTGTCAGCAATCTGAGCGAGCTTCTGCCTAAAGCTGACCTGTGGATTCACGGTCACGTCCATGACTCTTTTGACTACTGTGTCCTTGGCTGCAGAGTCATCGCAAACCCCGCCGGCTATGCGCGCAACAGACACTCGGTGTCGAACGCCAAAGAACTCGTATTTGAGAACAATGCTTTCCAGTGGGCCTGCGTGGTTGAGCTCTGAGTGCGTGTTTTTCAAAGTCAATAACCCTGCAGAAAACAGGACTCAGGCCAATTCGTCAACAACTTCTCGCCTATGACAACTCGGCAGATACCGCCTGTTCATTGCACAACACCACCAGCATCCGTTGCCCTACTGCCCGCCATTGGCTACAGTTGTCCGATGACTGTTTTTGAACTGATTGCCGCACTGAAAACCCAAAAGTCGCAAGCCAAAGTGGTGCCTCACGACCCGCGAGGTAACGGAAAGGCGAGCAGCATGAACACGGCTGAGCGCTACTTCAAATTTCTGGAAACCCCATACGCTGCAGAAGACGGCTCACGTCGCCAACCAGCGAAAGGACGCTTCGTCGAGCACTTGCGTGGGGTTTATGCTCGTCACCGTCCCCGCTACGACTTGAACGCATGCCTCGCTGGAACCCAAAAGGGCTTTTCCGGTCGAGTGTGGTTTTGGTCAGACCTGCATTTCTTTCACACGAACATCATTAAATACTGCGACCGTCCATTCGCATCGGCGGCAGAAATGAACGATACCCTGCTTGCAAATTGCCTCGCAAGTGTGAGCGCCCGCGACATCCTGGTCACAGGTGGCGATATCACAATGACGAACATAGAGGGAACGAATGCGCTCCTGCGTGCAATCCCGGCCTACAAAATCAACGTGCTTGGAAATCATGACGGAAACAAAGACAAACTTCTGAAGCTGGCCGTGGACGAGACCGTTGCTTGCCTCGAACT
>Ga0209123_1003249_pt1 | contig 12450 bp, 8 predicted proteins | sample BarGraIncu00431A_FD_184500 | JGI IMG/M metagenome (GOLD analysis project Ga0209123, IMG submission 184500) | Arctic peat soil microbial communities from Barrow, Alaska, USA - Barrow Graham LP Incubations 004-31A (SPAdes) (version 2) | ecosystem: Environmental > Terrestrial > Soil > Wetlands >...
AGGAAATATTGTGATATAAGGAAGTAGTTTTAGGTTGATGGAACGCCGTGTGAATACGAAAGTTTCGTGCACGGTGTGGAGCAGGGGAAAAAGTGGAGATCATATCAAAGCTTTACCTATTGCTATCGGTGTTGAATTAAGATATAAGGGACGTAAAGTAGAATATTATATTTGCTGGCGAATGAGCTTCCCATAAAACTGGAGGACATGATGTCTATACTGGAGGTTCGAATAAACCTATCTTAATTGATACTAGTAGGATTTTGTGAAGTTCAATCTGTCCATTGTACCTGCACAAAATAAGAATAACTAGAAGTTCAAATGAAGATGGTCAAATATGTCCTTATTTCAGAACATAAGGCAATGCTCTCAAGAAAATAATATATTTTTTATGGTATTTATGGAAGGTATTGCAAGAAAGTTGTTGAAATCTTGTTAGGAGTAACTGGACTCATTTCTTATGATGTGACGCAGTAGTAGGAAAATACGATGCTTTTTTATAGGTTCTGGAGGTATGAAGGAATGGAAAATCTTAAAAAGGTTAAACATTTGGAAAAGAATATGAGTAATTCAAGGCCCCAAAAACATATAACTTTATTTATTTTTCTACTACTAATTATATATGTTACCAGTGGCTGTTCTAATAAGTCCACTGAAAAAACCAGTAGTTCGTATGATGAAGTTAATAATTTCTTGGAAGACAATCATGCTAATGTAGATATAATCAATGATGATTACAATAATGGATTTAGTATTCTAGATAGTGATATTGACAAAAACAATATTATTTTAGCTGGTGAAGCACATGCAATAGCGAAAAACTATGAGCTTGAACTTGCATTATTGAAGCACCTTAACCAAAAGAATAAGATAAGATATCTGTTAGCTGAAATGGGATATAGTAGCTCATGTTATATTAATGAATATCTTGAAACGGGTGATGAAGCAAATCTAAAGCTTATATTCAACAAGTTAGAAGGAAAAGCCTCATGGAATAAAGAAAATTTTACTTTTTGGATTGAATTAAGAAAATATAATCTAACTGTTCCTGAAGATCAAAGAATAAAAGTTATAGGTATTGATATTGAACATAACGTCATAGCTGCCTTAGAATATCTCAATACTATACTACCGAGTACTGTCCCACCAAAGGAAATAAAATCAGCCATAGAAAAATATACAAGTAGCTATAACTTGAAAAATGAAGATACTATTATAAAAACTATTAAGAATTTACAAAGTGATATGGTGGCGAACCCAGGTATTTATAACACCTACTTAGGTAGTAAGTATTTTGACTTTAGCATCGTGGTTGACAATATAGTCAATAGTATAAATGCATATGCTTCAAAAGGAGCAAATTTAGAGGATATAAGAGAACCAAGTATGTATAGTAACTTTAAGAGAATATATTCACATTTCCCTATTGGAAAGTATTTTGGTGAGTTTGGAATGGAGCACGTTTATCAAAAGAACGGTGGTTCATATTTGCGTAATCAGCCGACATTTGCCATGTATTTAAACAGCAGCGATTCCCCCGTTAAGGGCAAGGTCATATCTATAGCCTATGGTTATGAGAATTGCACTTTTATGAACTGGTTACAGAATAATGTTGAAAGTAAAGCCGAATCAGTCATCAATAATATTGATCTACTTGATATATATAGTAAAACTGAGACAACTGTATTTAAATTAAATGGAGATAGCTCACCATTTAGTAGTAAAACATATTTCGTCAAGGGTTCTAATGAAGGAAGCACTACAGATTATTTCCAGTATATTATATTGATAAAAAATTCAAAGGGTACGATTCCCCTGGGGAAGCTGTAATATAATTCGTAGTTTTCTTATGATGCGTTGTATTGCCCGAAATGCCAACAACCGATTATCCTACGAATGTAGAGAAACAGCAATAAAAGCCAAAAAATTAAAATGATTACAGGTTTTAGATTCTAGAAGAAGTCCTGTCCGCCTCTCAAAAATGAGTTGCTACTGCCCACCTTAAACTTATTGTGCTGTCCCTCTTATGAGGACTTATAGAACATAAAATCCTCGTATCACAGAATCTATTTTTTAAAGAATTCAGAAAAGCTAAGATAAGAATATAAAATTATACTAACTTATAAAGGGGAATAATAATGTATGTAATGTATCTAACGTATCACAGAACTTTATTCCAGATATTTAGTTTCATATTAAGTGCTTTGGTTATTCATTTTATCGTCAAAAAGTTACAATTGAAGCGTTATGATTTGAAGATTGCAAATCATAAACGTTCTGCAATCATTAGTTTAATTGTTGTTTTAATTACTGTGATTATTATCTCCCCACTCGTTGGAATTTTTATGAAAGTATTTGCCAGTAATGGGCTCAAAGGTAGTGCGGCGGTAATTTTTTTTGTTATTACTGGATTATTACAAATTACACCATTAATAATTATAACGTTGTTACGCAAAGAGAGTTTATATAGTTTAGGTATTACCAAAAAAAATGTTTACACATCTGTATTGATTGGTTTCATAAGTTACATTATATACTTTGCATTTATGTTCATCATGAAACAATATAGATTTCCATTTCCCACTAATTCAGTCTTTAGCCTACTGTCTTTAGTAAATTTTTCCTTAGTAGCTTTTGCTGAGGAAATTTTAATTAGGGGATATCTTCAAACTAGATTGACGGAATGGTTAGGTAATCAAATAGGGTTGATTCTTACAGCATTCATTTTTAGCTTCTCTCATTTAATTCCAATGATATTATCAGGGAATATGAACCTTAGTCATGCTATTATTTCATGTATTTCATTATTTCCAATTGGTTTGTTCTTGGGATATTTATTCTCAAAGTGTAAAAACATCGTTCCGTCCACTATTTTTCATACTTTATATAGTTTTTTTATGAATTATATATCTATATATTAGTTGGCCTTTATTATCCCATTTAGGCATCTCAGATTGGGAATGACAGTGGCGATTACTTATAACTGAAATGAGTTGGGCTTGTAATGCAATGATTCAGACAACGATTTAAGACAAATCAACATCGCATTATCCTACTAATACCCGTTACTCATAATTGCGGAAGAACCTCCTCACGTCCTCACGAGCTTATTTTCACATATGGGCACGATTTAAGTTAAACATGAGATATGGGCTCAAAACCTCAAAACAATAGACTAAGACATAAAGCCTTAGTCTATTTCTATTTTAATTAAATTCATTCCATTTAGCATCCCTCATGTTCTTTACGTCCTCAGTTGTTAATGTGACACCACGCCCATCTTAGCGTGATCACGAACCACTCACGAATTAACAGAATCTGCGACAGACAGAGTTTTATCAAGACAATGACTGAGAATACTAGAAAATAGCAAGATCGACAGTTCCTTCAGTGCTAGGCTTAACAGATAGTTATAAACTGTACTGGCTACACATTCTCTTTATTAATACTCTCATGGTATACCTATTAGTTCTCCAGAAAGATATATTAAGATACCCAATGCTTCTGGAATCATCACAAGTTCATTATCAATAATTAAACTGGCCTGAACAGATCCTTTCAACCGATCCTCTTTTTGCCACGTTATTTATCCATCTTCCAATTAGATAATCCATCTGCAAAGCCCGAATTCATCGGTTCATTCCCGTCCTGTTTTTTTAAAAACTCACTTACTTCTTTTTTATTAACTCTCTCGCCTTTTCTCTTTTTAAATACTTCTAGTTTTTCCCTATAACCACATGTGCAGATGAAGAATTTATTTTCGCCTTCCCCTCGTAATTCCATCTTTTTATGGCATTCTGGACATCTCGCATTCGACGTTTGAGATATCGTTTTACGATAGCCGCACTCCCGATCAGGGCAAACGAGCATCTTTGCCCCTCTTTTCCCTCTAACATCTAAAAGGTATTTTCCACACTCGCATTTTTCTCTTGTTATGTTATCGTGTTTAAACACTTCAGCACTTGAAATAACAGTTCCTACCAATTTAATTGCATAATTTTTCATTTCCGATACGAAGGTACTGGCATTTACTTCCCCCTTGGCAATCAGAGAAAGCTGTTGCTCCCACTTTCCCGTTAGTTCTGGAGATTTCAAATCAGAAGGCACAATTCCAATTAACTGAATACCCTTAGATGTTGGAAATATTTCTTTTCCTCTTCTCTCTACATAAAAGGTGCTGAAGAGCTTTTCTATAATGTCTGCCCTTGTAGCAGAAGTTCCAAGACCGCTGGTACTTTCCAAAGCCTCTCTAAATGCTTTATTTTCAACCAATTTTCCAGGATGCTCCATAGCGGACAATAGTGTTGCTTCATTGTATCTTGCTAGAGGTCTCGTTTTCCCATTTGTGGATTTTAACGAAATTATTTTCCCCTTTTGTCCATTACGAACATCAGGTAAAGATTGGTCGTTATCGTTTTTTTCTTCTTCTTCTTCTTCTTCTTCTTCTTCATCTTCATCCAATTCACCAAAACCTTCATAGACAGATTTCCAACCCCATGATTTTACAATCTTCCCTTTCGCGTACATGGCCTCTCCGTTTATGTCCACTTTTATAGTGGTCTGTTCATACTCAAAAGGTGGGTTTAATACTGCAATAAATCTTTTTACAATTAAATCATAAATATTGCGTTCTTCTGAATTAAGAGCGACTAAATTGACGTAATGTTCTGTAGGAATTATAGCATGATGGTCTGTTACCTTGCTGTTATCTACAAATCGCTTGGTTACAACGATTTTACTTCTTAGAATGGTATGTACCAACTTGGCATATGGGCCAACCGCTATGCTTTTCAGACGGTCGGTCAGTGTAGATATAATATCATCAGTAATATACCTTGAATCCGTCCTTGGATACGTCACCAATTTATGTGTCTCATATAATTTTTGCATAATATTTAGGGTTTGTTTAGCAGAGTATCCATATCTACGATTTGCATCGCGTTGGAGTTCTGTTAAGTCATAAGCCAGTGGATGTGGTTCCTTCTTAGCATCTTTACGCACCTCAGTAACTTCTCCGATTTGATCTACTATCACAGAGACAATGTTATCTGCTTGTTCTTTATTAAATATTCTTGTCTGTCCTGCAACCTTAGCTCGCCACAGTAAAGTAAATCCATTAAAGTTAGCAGTTATGCTCCAGTAATCTTTAGGTATGAAATTTCTTATTAGATTTTCACGTTCTACGATCATTGCAAGAGTGGGGGTTTGAACTCTTCCCGCTGAGAGTTGGGCATTGTATTTGCATGTCAGTGCTCTTGTAACATTTAGCCCAACTAACCAATCAGCTTCAGACCTACTCTTTGCTGATAGATATAAGTTATCATAATCCTTACTTGGTTTTAGGCTTGCAAACCCATCCTTAATAGCCTTATCTGTTTGGGAAGAAATCCATAAACGTTTTATCGGTTTATTAAATCCTGCCTTTTCTATAATCCATCTTGCTACTAGCTCACCTTCCCTACCAGAATCAGTTGCGATTACTAGTTCGTCAACATCAACTCGATGCATTAAGCTTTTAACAATACCAAACTGCTTTGAGGTCTCTTTAATAACTACAAGTTCCATCTTTTTGGGCAACATAGGAAGGTCTTCTAAATTCCAAATTTTATATTTTTCATTGTAGGTTTCAGGCTCGGCAAGGGTCACAAGGTGTCCAAGTGCCCATGTCACAATGTATTCGTTTCCTAACATGCATCCATTACTATTCTGGTTGCAATTCAGGAATTTTGCAATATCCCTAGCTACAGAAGGCTTTTCGGTTAATACTAAGGTTTTTCCCATTTTAACTATCCTTTCAAACTATCTAAAAAAGCTGAAATAGCTTGATAGCTCACCATTATTAGATGACGTATTCTGGTTACAAGATGTCCCCATCTTCTTTCGAAATTATAGCTAAATCTAAGGTCTTCCTTCCTTTCATTTCAACTACATTCATTTTAATTTTCAGTTCTTCACGCTTATCGCCATAGTAACTTTCACCACAAATTTTTTCATATTCATTACGGTATTTTCGTTCATTAGTCTGTGTTTGCTTTAATTTTTCCTTGAGCATTTCAATTTCATGGTTTTTTTGCGCTAATATTTCATCCTGTTTGCGTTTAAACTCGTCAAATGCCAGACACTTAGCAGTCATTGTATTTGCTTGTTCATGCCTTGCCAAAAATATTTTAAGTAACTTGGGTTTGCTTTTTCCGTAATATTGATCAAATAATGTTTCTGGGGCTGGCATTACAACATCAGAAAGATTATCCGGATTACCCGTGATAACACATTGGTTTATGCTATCAATTAAATCCTTTACTTTCGTCCAATTCCTGCGTTCAATTTTCCGTCCGCGTTCCCCCGACATCTTCTCTAGTATACTATAATTAAGCAATTCGTCAGTCTCTAATGCAAATTCACGGACAAGAAGCCTTAACTTATCTTTACTGCACTCTTTGTCCGCTGGTCTTCCTCTACTCATTTTTTTCCTCCTCAAATAAAATATCAATCAGATAAGCATCCACATTTATTTGCCGTTCAAGATTAGCTTTAATTTGAATAGATAACGCTTTTAGGCTACGCTCACTTGTCAGCGACTGTTTTGTACGTATGTCTTTGAACATACTTTGATATAGCGATTCGAGCAAAGCAAATTGTTCATTTCGAACAGCTTTTATTTCCCCTCTCTGATCTTGTAACTCTTGGATAATCTCAGGATGGTTAACGGTGTCAGCAATATGTTTTGGGCAAAAGAATAGACAATCTAGTCCAGGACATTCAGCGTAGTCAAAGGAATCATCTGAGCTTTTCTCACAATATCCCCTGTATATATATGTCATTTTCTCCAACTCCGCTTGAGTATATGTAGATAATAATTGACTGCGCCTCAGGGCTTTCTGGCGTCCTAAACATAAATCCGGAACAGTTTGTTCTGTTGTACCCCCTTCGACCATATATTTGACATAACTTTCGGCATATGGCTTCAAGTGACCGAAATAGCTATTCTGAGAGTCTAAGTCGCCATGACCTCCCATCCCAGCTATGGTTAGAGGGTTTTTACCTTGCAATAACATATTACAAAAAGCTAGGTGTCTCGAATCTCCAGGTTTCAATGCTGTAATTTCAGGGTATTGAGGGATCACTACTTTAGTATAGAAATCTCTAAAGATGCTTGCGAATTGACTGCACTCTAGAAAATCCAAGTCGTATTTCTTACTGATTGCAGCTTTTCTATCTTTTTCCAACCTAATGATAGTCTGATTATAAGACATGTAGTTGAGAAGATAAGGTGATCGATATTCTTCTTTCACGAGTGATTTGTAATCTTCGATAAACCAATATAAATCTTCAGTAACTTCGAGAGTGTCAATTCTGCTTACATCTTCTGTATAATCTTCTTTTTCCGCCTTTTTCCTTATTACTCTAATCCAGATCTTTCCATCCTCATCAATATAACAACAATTGAATTCCAACTCCACAAACTCACAAGGCCTCATAGGGATCACGCTAGTAATCCTCCACCACAAAAATAAAGGGTAATATGCAAGTAAGATCTGATTATCCCCATCTTCTTTAGCCTTAATGACTGTTTTTTTAATACAATTATCAAAAATAAGGATGCTCTTGTAATCGGGCAATTCTCTTTTCTTATCTGGTACAAGCCCCATTCCTTGAGCATATCCAATATAGTCGTCGTAAACAGGGCCATGATAAAATTCAAGGAACTGTATTGTTGTGATCCTAAGTTTATTTCTTTGTGACCCCCCCAAGCTTGACATGTATTGTTTGAAAATTTGAATTTTTTCTGGATCAAAACAACCAGTCTTAATAATAGCCTGATGTAATGAGCTAACCTTATTACCAACACTCCTGGGTAAAGAACCCGATTTCATATTACGTACAGCAAAGGACTTCATGGCTTGATGAACTTGCCCAAACACTTCAAGGCCGAAACTAATTTTCTTTTCCCCATTCCTCCCACTCTTCACAACCCATACATTATCATCAAATTCGCCTTTTATGATTAACCTGCACTCTTTCAATTTCGCGAATATATCTTGATATTTATGAACATCTGCTATGTCAAAAGTTTCATCAGACTCATCTATTACTATTCGATTAGCAGCATTAGCATCAGATACAACTACTTTTCCAATACCCAAGCCTTCACTCTCCTTTAATTTTACTTTTTTCTCTTTATTAGCTTGTTTCTTATGAACATATAAATGGTGGTTTGAAGTTCTTACGATTAGTTGCCGTTGCGTATCAATGCTCAATTGCGGGCACACGTCTCTATAATGGTTATGCGCCAATTATCGTGTCATTAATTTTGATTTGCCCCTTCAGCCTTACTAGTCTGGCTCTTTTGCCAATTGCAGTGGGGACTGCAGTTGCGAATCGTCACCTATTAACCCATTGCTAAATTAAAGCCCTTTCCTTGTTGATTACAGCATCGAGCCTTCTTCTGATTTCCTTCCTGTCGATAAAAGCATCAATAACTTGCTCCCCAAATACCTCGAATGCGTTTTGGAGAAGATCTATATCACCTATATATAGAGTCAGGGCTTTTTGTGCCTCTGGTGAATTTGTAGAAAATCTTTCTAGCACACCCACTATGTTTTGCAAGTCTTCGTTTAAACTAATAAGGAAATATCTATTACCCCAAACGCGATGGCAACGCAAGCATACGTTGGGGTTCTGCTCGCGTTTTTCACACTTTTCAGGCATGAAACATTGAGCATCTGGTATTAACGAAGGTGATAAACCCCTAGTCATTTTTGCAACTCTATCTATCAGTTCGCCCCTGGGCATTGCCTTAAGCTCTTGTATTAAAGTCTGCCCTTTATTTTGCTGATTAATTAAAAATTTCGCAAAACTTTCAATCTGAACCACACTAAGATTATCTTGCAGAACTTCAATTTTGTTCGTCTGCTCTTGGAAGCTTAGTTTGTTGTATTCATCTCCCATGAGAAGCTTCAAAGCGTATACATCCACCCACCCGAAGCCGGCCCTTAAGACTATTTGCTTGCAGGTATCTTCGAATTTACCATCCTCATTTGTTTCATCAATATACAAACGGGTAGTATTAGATAATTTTTCGTACCCATTTATATGACCCCTCAGAGAGTTTGGCATGGTGTAAACAAGATGCTCTTTCCCTTCTTTTTCTAGCCAATGGCTCACATGGGTTAAAAAGCCCCTAGTAGCTTTTAAACTTGTGAAACCATATAATTCTGGATAATTCTTAAATAAGCAATTGTCAATATGAGTCGAAGCTGGTGGTTTTGTCATATGAAACATCAATCTCTCCACATTGAAATTCCGTCTATGTATTTCCGCAATTACAAGAGCATTGGCAAATATGGGTATAAATGTATCTGGGACATCAAACTGCAGGACGGCCTTTGTTTTATTAGCCGAAAATTGAATGTATTTACGGTACCCATTCACTATAATTTGTGCCTGAGTAGCCGACAATAAATTCGTCTCAAAATATGCCAGGTCAAAGATCCCAATTAAATCTAAATTAATATTGGGTAAATCCAAGATATCTGACGGACGCATTGCGTCAAAAAAGTGCATCATTACATAGATCCACTGTTGAACATACTTGGAGTCTATAATAGCTCTCTGGACGTTGATGTTGATTTCTTTAATAAAATTAAAGTAGGCTAAAAATTTCATCTTTCCAATTTTAGGTTGTTTTGTTTTAGGGTCCCTTTTATACTGTCTTTTGTAATTTGTAGTATATTTACAATCTGTTTTTGTCTCAGATCTACAGTAATTAGCAAATTTTGAAAGGATAAGTGTGCGTGTGCTAACAAGAGAGTGTATAAGGTCGGCAACCTCCTTATTTGTATAAAGATAAAATTCTTTTTTAATACAATTCAACGTCCTAGAAAGAGACACAAGTGGGTATACTGCATCAATTAGGTCTGCCCTCTCTGATTCATTAAGTTCTATCTCGACATATTGGTTATATAAACGTTTAGTGATCGGGTAGAATATTTCCATGCAGCGCTTATGGACTTCTTCTATGGCCACATCTGTTTCTTTGATCACTTTGGAGTTTTTCAATACGACGTTATTAATACTCTTTTGTCGCAACACTTCTTTTGCATGATTTATGGCATCCTGGGAGAAATAGAGTCCACTACTGCCAAATCTTTCGGTCACTTTCAAAATTCCATCTTTGCACCACTTTTGAATACAAGTATGTGTGACACCAAATAGATCTGCAGCTTGCTTTGTAGATACCCACCCCTCGGGTACAATGCCACCCTTCTCAGTAGGCTGGTATTTTTCAATTTCAGTTTTAGCAATGTAATGCTTAATGCCAATCTTAGTAGACACTAGTTTACCATATTTAATAGCGTCATAAATTTCCGCGTCTGGGACCCCTAAAAACTGAGCTGCTTCACCAGGAGAATAATTCTGATCTTGAAATTGTTTATGTTTTATTACATCGTCTTTTAAGATGTGAAGGTAATTATTTGATTTCACCCATGACGATGCTAAAGGCCTACCTTCCTTAAGCAGGCTTGTTGTTTCTTTCCATGTTAACCCCAAGATGTCCATTGCTTCTGCAAGTTTTATGTAGCCCTCAGGGTCGCGAATCTGTTTATAACTAACTATATCATCCCGAAAGAAGTAAATTCTGCTAGTACTTCCCTCACGAACAAGCCTTGTTTTAAGCAACCCCCTAGCTCGTTGAGGTAAACCATTAACAGTACTAATTGATATTCCTAGAAAGTCTTGTACTTCTTGCTTGCTCATCCAATTCTCAAGATCATTCTCCCTGCACATTTCAGACCTCCATTATTCTTCTCTGAAAAAGGACTTATCCATATACATATCATCCAATGCGCCAGTCCGTTCCTTGACTTTTTGAGGCGTAGACTGAATATAAACCTGTGCACTCCGACGATTTGTATCGCCCCTATCTATCATTAACATCAAAGAATTTTGCAAGATTTCCGCTTTAAGATTACTAAATATACCCCTGCCAATGTGTGTATCCCACTTTCGGCTGTCAAGCATAATCCCATATTCATTCCACTGCGTATTCTTACTGGTTTTAAGAATCTTGATAAAAGCATGTTTAAATTTTTTAAAATAATAGCTGTACATCGCGGGTGTCATTGCTTTTCCGTTTTTTAAAGCAAACAGCGCGTTGGTTCCATCCGTTGTTGCATACTTTTTTAGATGTGTTTCATAGAGATATGGTAAAAGCCCTCCACCAACAGGTTCTACCTTTTGTTGGCGAGGTACCTTCACTCCTGAGCCTGCAACATTTCTAAGGTCGGGTCGGTATATATGATCACTAATTTGTACAATCATCCCTCTCGCGCCGAAGCTGCCAATATAGCTGATACCAGCCCTATTTGCCGCAACAGCTTCAGAACGTCTGAATCCCCCGAAGACTTGAAAATATACACCCAGCGCAATCCTGGGTGTATATCTCAATGCGACATTAAAGAAGGTTTCCAGTAATTCCTTATCAATGTTTTTCAGCAAAAGAGGGTTTGCTCCACGTTTCTTTGGTCTTCTAGCATTCGTAAATAGGGATTTAAGTACTTTTTTTCTATGATTACCGATCTTTATATACGTGAAATCAGACAGTTTGAACTTATTGAGCAATTTTCTATTAGCTAAGAAATAATAAAACTTGTTGATGATTTCTTCCTCTTTGTACCAATATTTCTGAGTTACTTTTTTAGATGTTAACCAATTTAGGTAATCCGTCCCGTGCCATATATCAAGGTCGCAGAGGCTACTGAGCTGATATTTCAGGTTATTATCAAGAACATAATTAAGCAGTCTCAAAACCGTTCTGGCTCTATCTCTCATTGTTGCGTAGTCGGCTTCTTCTTTTACAAACACAAATTCAGATAGTCCGCCATGCACTTTAGTAAAACCAGTCGCATAACGAACTCCAATCAAGCACTTTTGTTCAAGCTCTTCCTCATTACCTGGGTCATGAATAAACGGAATAAGCAGAAACTTAAAATTTGTGAATTTATTAATTTGAACTACTGTTGCCATCTTAACCTCCGTACGCAATGTAAAGATAATTTTGTTTAACCTACAAGCATTACCCTGTGGTGCTGCCTTCGTTGCTTTGCAACTCCGTCAGACGCTGTTATCTTATTATCTACATTTTGATGCGCGACTCTCCTATGCTCATCCAATTTTAATCGTATCATACTAATTAATTAATGCCAATAGTAGTTTTAATTTATTCATACTAAATAAGGTGGAAAGCCCTATATAAAAGACTTTCCACCTTATTTAATGGTCAATTTATGCCAGTTGTAATTTATGCCACTAATTTACGATTAAACTCTGGGCACTTATTCCTCGTCAAATTATCATGCTTAAAGGTTTGAGCGCTGCCAATCACCGTAGATACGAGTTGAGTTGCATACCCTCTGATCCCCGTCAGAAACGTTTGACTGGGTAGACGTC
>Ga0209123_1003250_pt1 | contig 12450 bp, 7 predicted proteins | sample BarGraIncu00431A_FD_184500 | JGI IMG/M metagenome (GOLD analysis project Ga0209123, IMG submission 184500) | Arctic peat soil microbial communities from Barrow, Alaska, USA - Barrow Graham LP Incubations 004-31A (SPAdes) (version 2) | ecosystem: Environmental > Terrestrial > Soil > Wetlands >...
GAGGTAACAGTACAAGCGTAATGAAACGAAAGTTAGGGATTGCAGAAAACAGACCATTGGCTGATTTTTTACCCACCATTACCATTTCAGCCAAGCAATTAGCTACCGAGATTACCAATTTCAATGTCAATAAAAATGACTCAATGGTGAAAACAGAATCACCATTGAGCATGTAAAAAACAATGAAGATGTTAGAACTCTATTGGGAAAAAGCGGAATAGTGCCTGAACAATTACCTGTTGAAGAAGATATTCAAAAATTAAAAAGGCGTATCGAATCGGATAATAAAAAACTGCTGAGCGTCAAGCAGACATTGAAAGACAGAAAAAACGAATAATCAATATAAAACTGAGTCAACTCCGACAATCCTATTTTCTCAGAGGGGTGAGAAAATAGGGTTGTCGGAGTTGACTCAAATAGTAAAATTTTAAATATTTACTGTTAATCAATCTGAAATATCAATTAAAAGCCAAATTCCAGTTGTATAACATACATGTCCCTTCAATAGTTAAACTAGTCTTTTAATGAAATGAGCACCTGAACTTCTACAATTACTAAATACCTATTAAAGATAGTAAATTTTATCCATTTAAAACTCATTTATTAAGTAATATTTTACGGAAATTCAATTTTTTTATTTGAACAGGAAAGGAGTGGATGGATATTTTTGAGATCGGTTTATATTCGTTGAAATTATTTATGCAAACTATTTTATATTAGACAATGTTCAACCAGAACGCAATCAATTCCATCGCTTATAAAAACTAATTTTGTCAATTCAGACAATAAATAAATAGGGTTAATAAAAACATTAACAGTCAATAAAATCAAATAGAATTACTCTCAAAAAATCAAAGAAGGCACTTCGCACTTCAGATGGACACTCCAGAAATGAATAAAGACATAGTATCGCTGCAAATTCTTGATAATCAAAGTGGAAAATATCGGAATCGAACCGATGACCTTCCCGATGGACAATCGGGACGCTCTAGCCAACTAAACTAATCCATAATATAAAAAAGAGCTACAATTTTCATTGCAACTCTTTTTCAGGTGGAGAATATCGGAATCGAACCGATGACCTTTTGACTGCCAGTCAAACGCTCTAGCCAACTGAGCTAATCCCCCATTATTTTAACTTTATATCTGATGACCTTCCCGATCCCGAACGGGACGCTCTAGTCCCGAAACCTCGGGAAGCTAATCCCCCCTTTCGAGGCGACAAATATATAACTATTTTTCATCTACAACCAGTAGGCTTAGACGAAAATTGAAATTATCATACAAATAAAGCATTTATCTCCTTGTAGGTGTCTTTTCATACTTCAAAAACTTGCCGGCCCAGGGTATAAAATATTTAAAGTTCGGGGCATCGGTATGACCGCCATCATGCTGACGCCAGGCCAGCTCGCCTTCAAGTAAACCTGTATTATAGGGAGGCATTTTTTCTGTAAGGTAATCATTCGAAACGCCAAGATCATTGACTCCCAATAATTTAAACACCGTACCTGCAGCTATTGCAGCCATGTAGCTGCCTTGATGATCGAGCCACTTGACATCACCTTTTTCAGGAATGCCATAACTAATGAATGTGAGGCGTGGAGCACAAAGTGCAATCAATTCATGGGAGTCAACCGGCAGATCACAGCCTGTTTTACTGCCAAAGGCTGCTTTTGAAGCCCCGTATTTCATATAATTCCCTGCCATCCAGTAATATTCACCACCTGTTAAGCTTTCCACTGCCTCTCCAAACAGTCGGCGATGGAGTGTCGCTCCGCCTTTTCCGGAAGAACCAATTAATCCTATAGCGAATCGGGATTCAAAAGCAAGAGTGACCAATGCAGATTTAACATAACGTGAAACTCCTTCAATGCCCACTTTCTTGGCATCTACCATAGAATCCGTTTCCAGGTAATCCAATCCACGTGCAGCGCCCCAGGCCCAGGCACGAAGAGCTCCCCAGTCATCGGGTTTGCGCGTTTGGCCCTTATTAACTAATCCTATGATCCCTCTTGTGATACCTGCCCCATTGTCTGCCTGTATGCTGTTGGGGTCAATGGTAGCATAGCCCCCTCCTGCAGCCAGCAATTGTTCGGTAGGAGATGGATCGCCCTCCGGACGGGGAGCAAAGAAATTTGGACCCGCTAATCTGGTGACTGGCAAGTATGCAGGATAACGGTCAAAGAGAGCCTTCATATCCGGGTTGCTTTTAATCATCATCTCTTTAAATACTGAATTCAATTTTTCTATGTCATCAGGTGATGGCTGCGCCGGTGCAGGAAATGCAGGACGGCCAAACATCATCAATACCGGGACTGGACCCTTTACATTGGCTGGCACTACCACCATCATACTAATATCTACATTGATCAATGGATATTCGCTATTATCAACATGCCCAATCAATTGTTTGGCAATCACAGGGGTAAATCCAACAAATTCACGATCAGTAATTTTTACAGACCAGGTTACATGAGGTAGATTTTTGGGAAGTCGTCCATAAACTTCACGCTCCATATCTTCTGTAATTTCTGGTCGGCGTTTTTTCCACCATTGGTCGGCAGAGGTAACTTTTTTACCGTTGTTGCTAGTTAAGATATCAGGTAATACCGGACAAGGATTGGCCAGCGATTCATCGGTATTGGCATGGTTAGGGTCAGCATCATTGCCACTGGGACCTGGCCTGAGATATTTTATACTCAATTGCTCCATCATGTTATCATGATCCTGCTGTGCGGTAAAGGTTACGATCGGCAAATACTTACTGCCCAGCGTTTTTGACTCCTGGGCTATTACCTTAAGCGTAAAACTTGTTACCAATATAAAAAGTACTATCTTTTTCATTTGGCTGTTTAGGTTATGGTTAATAAATTACAAGGCCCCAATACGTAAATAGGCGATAGTGATCAGCAAAATAGTATTAATAACATCTTTAATGTGGTGTTAGATAGTTGAATTTGGTTCAAATGAATATTATTATCAAAGCTGAAAGTAAACGCTCTAAACAGAGTTAATCCTTACCCACCATTAACTTGTAAGGTTTCAAAAATAGTGAAATTTCACTATCTATTTCATAAAAAGTGAAATTATTTCTTCCAAGGCAATTTCAGCACCAACCTCACAGCCAGGTTCGATATGTTTGGTTGATTCGAAAGAAATTGAATATTTTCGCCTTATTATAATTTTACATTTTAAATGGGAAAAAATAGGCTATCAACTGTTTCATACCAAAATTAGTTTTTTGAAAACAAAGTGTGATTTTAAAGATTCATGTTGTTCTTTCAAAAACAAGTACTTGGAATAAATTTCAATTTTATTTTAACAAAAAGTATAATTGTGTTAATATTTTAAGTTGAATTTCAACAATACAATATGTCCACCTGACTAAAGGTATTTCATTCAGTTTTTGCTGGATTTTTCCGTATCTTTATACCCAGATTAATTTAATGATTCTCCTGGGAAATTACCATACATAACAGGATTATTTACTGGTAAATATTTTATTTATGATTGAAAATTCACCCATCACCGAAACGGCTGTTCTGGTTGGCTTGATCACCAGGAATCAGGATGAAACAAAGGCAAAGGAATACCTGGAGGAATTGGCATTTTTGGCTGATACTGCCGGCGCTGAGGTAAAAAAACACTTCCTGCAGCGACTGGAACTCCCCAATCATGCCACTTTTGTTGGAACAGGAAAACTTGAGGAGATCAATGAGTACATCAAAGCACATGATATAGGCACCGTCATTTTTGATGACGACCTCAGTCCTACCCAATTGCGGAATATTGAAAAAGTGCTGGAATGTAAAGTACTTGACCGAACTTATCTTATCCTGGATATTTTCGCCAAACGTGCACAGACAGCCAATGCCAAGACGCAGGTTGAGCTGGCACAATGTCAGTATATGTTGCCCCGGCTGACCAGAATGTGGACTCATCTTGAACGTCAGCGCGGTGGTATTGGAATGCGTGGTCCGGGAGAATCACAGATTGAAACCGACCGCCGTATCATTTTGGATAAAATAGCCTTTCTCAAAGAACAACTGATAAAAATTGACAAGCAAAAAACGACCCAACGTAAGAACCGTGGACGATTGGTACGGGTTGCATTGGTGGGATATACGAACGTTGGCAAATCGACCATGATGAACCTGCTGAGTAAATCGGAAGTTTTTGCCGAAAACAAACTGTTTGCCACCCTTGACACTACAGTACGTAAAATGGTTGTCGGAAATCTTCCATTCCTACTGGCAGATACCGTTGGGTTTATCCGTAAATTGCCTACACAATTGGTTGAATCATTTAAATCCACTCTGGATGAAGTACGCGAATCAGACATTCTGATGCACGTGGTGGATATTTCGCATCCGGGATTTGAAGATCAAATTGAAGTCGTAAACCGCACGCTCAATGAAATCAATGCAGGTGACAAACCTACCATTTATGTATTTAATAAGATTGATGCCTTTACCTTTGTTCAGAAGCATGAAGATGATTTAACTCCCAGTAATAAAAGCAATGTTTCGCTTGAAGAATGGGAAAGCAGCTGGATGGCAAAAAATAATACCCCATCGCTTTTTGTCTCTGCCCTCAAAAAACTCAACATAGAAGAGTTAAAAAAGACTTTGTATGGTGAAGTCAAGAAAATTCACATGACGCGCTTCCCGTTCAACGATTTTCTGTATGATGAAAACTGGACTGCAAATGGTGAGGTGTAGAGATATAGAGGGGTAATGAATATTTTGATTGGTTGCAGAATGAACATGTTAAATATGATTATTAATCACATAGGCACACAAGACAATTAGATTAAATTTCCAATGTGATGGCTGTGTATATGTATCTTTTATTCATGTGTTTAATTGTGGCTCAGACTTTTTTATTCATAAAAAAGCCCGGCACGCTGGCCGGGCAACAGACATCCTACAATTGTCGGAGCTGTACGTGCTCGAAGCACAAATAGATTTATTCAATACAGAAATATCCTGTTTATTAAATTGGTAAATAGTATTCTTTCCATATTGATATACAAATTTACAACTTTTATACGATAGAATAAAATTTAGTTACAGGTAGCATGTTAAAATGTTATGCTGTAGAAATGAAAATTATCAATCTTGAGCTATTTAGTTTACAAATCTGGTCTGGTTCCGCTGGTTCCGCTGATCACGCATTTTGCCTACTGATTATTATTATTCCTTTTCCCATTCTCCCTTTGCCACTAACACTGAAAGGTATGATTAACAGGAATGTACCGCAAAAAGAGGTATTGTGCAGATTTGATTCAAAATGCCAAGCAGCGGAACCAGCGGAACCAGCGGAACCGGACCAGATTTGAAACTTCAGACTTCCAAGACTATCACAAAGTATAGTGCTGCCATTTTAAAAAATGCGGAATAGATTACGATATTTTAGTATTGATATTCAGCACTTTAAAACTCGCAAGGATGCACCGTAACATTGTGAAAATTCAAATATATTGCAGTATCAATTTACGAGGAATATCAGCTAAATTATTGATTTACAGCTATAGGTCTTGGAAGTCTGAACGTAAAAAAAGATTCCCTCTATCCCTATTTACATAGAAAGAGAACCGATTCATTAATAGAGGTGAAGGATTTGCAGGAAAATTGTATGTCCAATAGTTGGACAATTGGTTCTTTATAATTGGATACTAAATTGAAATCAGCTTAATCGATTATTTTTTCTCAAAACACAAGTCTTTATATGCTTTATAAGCTTTTCCCACAACAACATGATCTGATCCCAAAAAAGCCCCTCGGTATGACAGGCTTTTTTAATCTATTATCTGATATCTATGATCTAATATCTCGTAACAAGAGCTATTTGATCTCGCCGTTTTTAATTAGCCATTCGGCAATCTGAACAGCATTCAATGCAGCTCCTTTTTTGATCTGATCGCCTACACACCAGAAGGTCAGGCCTTTCGGATTGGCGATATCTTTACGGATACGTCCAACATATACATCGTCCAGGCCAGAAATAAACAGAGGCATGGGATATTTCTTTTCAGCCGGATTGTCCAGCACAGTTAATCCATCTAGTTTTTCCATCGCTGCTTTTACCTGCTCAACCTCCAAAACCTGCTCAGTTTCAACCCAAATGGCTTCTGAGTGAGCTCGTGCTATAGGGACACGAATGCAGGTAGCGCTGACCTCAGCATCGGTGTGCATGATCTTCTTGGTCTCCCAATTCATCTTCATTTCCTCTTTGGTATAGTCGTTTTCAAGGAATACGTCAATCTGGGGGATCACATTCATCGCCAGCTGATAGGGAAACTTCTGAATAGTAGGTTCTTCACCATTGGCAACCTGTTTGATCTGGGTATCCAATTCAGCAATACCCTGTGCACCGGCACCGCTGGCAGCCTGATAGGTAGCCACATGCACACGAACAATCTTCGATAAATCGTTGATCGGTTTCAGGGCAACTACCATTTGGATGGTTGAACAATTGGGATTTGCAATGATGTTTCGTGGACGGAACCTGGCATCCTCAGCATTTACCTCCGGAACCACCAATGGGATATCATCATCGTAACGGAAAGCGCTTGAATTATCGATCATGATAGCGCCGTATTTGGTGATGGTAGCTGCAAATTCTTTAGAGATCGAAGCGCCTGCAGAAGTCAGGGCAATGTCGATATCTTTAAAATCATCGTTGTGCATCAGCTCTTTGACGACCAGTTTTTGACCCTTAAATTCATACTCCATACCAGCCGAACGGCTTGATCCAAACAGTACCAATTCATCGAGTGGAAATTTTCTTTCCGCCAATACTTTCAGGAATTCCTGGCCTACTGCGCCACTTGCACCTACTACTGCAACTTTCATATGTTTATAATTTGTTTTTTAATTGTCACATGGAACTGGCCAACAATCCTCTCTTTAAGTCCTGATTAATCGGGATGGCTCGTTTCATTTCGATAATTTATAATAAATAAAAATACTTCCTTCAATTATTCTTGGTTATGTGATTAAATCTCATTAACTTAATACCTGTTTTCAAAACCCAAATGTGAAAGAATGATCAAAAATAACCCTTTGCTTTTAATTTTACCTAAAAAGGCCGGATTAATTTTTATTCTCGCAATAATAGTTGTCTATTTATTAACAACTGTAAGCAATAAAGTCTTTGCCATCGATGCTAATTCGTTGGCAAATGAGCCATTTACTGTTATCAAGGCTGTAAATGACACCAACTATTCCATATTTGAAGATAATTTTGAAGATGGAAATCTTTCGGGATGGAAACAAACAGCTGACTGGGAAGTTTCACCCACAGAAAAAATTGCAGGAGTATTTTCTCTGAAGCATTTGTCAAAAACATCCGGTGCATTGAGTTCCGTATTCCATACCTTGGTTACCGATTTCAATCAATTCGATATTGAATGGTCATTTAAAATGAAGAATGGAAACTGGGACCCATCAGCCGCCAATCGCTTTTGGTTTTACCTGAGCGCTGACACCATCCGAACTGATCTTATCAACGGCTGGGCCGTGGGAGTCAATCTAATAGGTATCAAAGATTGGCTTGAACTATGGAGAATCAGGGATGGCAAACCCGACAGCCTGATCATTCAAACAGACCTGGACTGGAACAATTCGACCCTTGCAACAGTCAATGTAAAACGAAGCTCCAAAGGCAGTTGGGAACTTTTCTACACCAAGCAGGGTGAAGCCATTAGCAAGACATTTGCAGGAACAGACTTGACTACAGCCATTTGCAGGAATATAGGTGTCGGCTTCAACTATACCCCAACTCGTGCCGGCACTTTATGGCTCGATGATATTTCTGTGAAAGTAAGTCCGGCGGACCTATTCATTCAAAATCTAACAGTCATCAATTCTCATACTATTACCCTGACATTCAATACTCCCATTAATCCTTCATCACTCCAGATCAATAATTTTCAGCTTACGGATGAAAATAATCTTACCATTCCTGTACTACAAATTATTCCAATCGATGGTTCCAATCAGATGGTTGAAATTCAACTGGGTAAGGTCAGTGGAGTACAGCTGAGGCTGAGCGTATCGGGTGTTTGTGATCTTTCAGGGAAGGCCATAATTCCCAAAACATTCCCTTTTGCCTTTTCATTTATGCCTGAGGTTGGATCTGTTTTGATCAATGAAATATTGTTTAACCCGCTTACGGGAGGTGACGATTTTGTGGAACTTGTAAACATATCAGAGGTTCCCGTTTCCATTCATAGGTTGAAATTAGCGGCCCGCAACGACACCCTGGCTCTGAAACAGATTTATGATGTTAGTTCTACCATTGGCTATTTAATGCCTGGTCATTATCTTACTTGCACCAAAGATACGCAGGCCGTGATACCCTTTTATATTTCCAATGATCCTGAAACGTTTTGCGCTATGAATTCATTTCCAAGCTACCCTGATGATGCCGGAACGGTGGTCCTCTTAAACGATTCGCTCGAGGTGATGGATGAATTCAGCTACACGGCCAAGATGCATTCTCCTTTGGTGTCGGATGTTAATGGAGTTTCCCTGGAACGGATTTCCCTGAGTAAACCAACCTCTGATCCCAGTAACTGGTCATCAGCGGCAGCCTCAGTCGGGTTTGCAACCCCGGGGCTTCCCAACTCGCAGGTCGATATTTATTCTGAAATTACAGAAGACATTATTCCTGAACCACAGGTATTTTCACCCAACGGTGATGGATTCAACGATCAGTTGACCATTCATTTCAGCCTTGAGAAACCCGGATATACCGCCAATGTCAGAATATTTGACATGGTAGGTCGACAGGTGAAATTCCTGGTTAAGAATGAATCATTGGCTCAGGAAGGTACGTGGACATGGAAGGGTGACAGTGATACCAATCAACGGCTCAACATGGGTGTATATATCATTCTGGTAGAGCTTTACGATAGCGATGGGCATACCAAAACATTCAAAAAAACCTGCACCCTGACTGACCGTATGAAATAAATACCAATTACACGAATTGAATCGAATTACACGAAAGGGCTACGGACTGTGTTTCAATTTTAGTGGATTGTTCAACATTCAATGCATGATCGAGATTACTGCCTTTTCGCTGACACTCTTGGTGCAGAGCACCTTTAATATTTGTAGAAAGGAAGATTGAAATAGTAAAGGTAGGTGCAGCGCACCGTAATATTTCCAAGTAATAACCATATTTCCAATAAATTACGGTGCGCGGCACCTTGGGGTTACGCCATTTTAGATGTTTCGACTCAAAATATGCATTGTCTTTTATTCATTTTTAATTTTAAAGTCTCCAATAATTGGATATTCCTTTGTAATCAAATCAAGTTGATTAACCAATTCCTTAATTTGTGTCTGGTCAAACGACATCTTAAATGTCAACTCACATGGATTAATTCCAGACCTGTCGCGAGCCAAAACCTTAACTTCAAAATGGCCTAAACTGTCTCCGATTATTTTCAGATCTAAGTAACCATAACCTTCAATATCATAGAAATTCGCTATACCATTTAAATTGTCATAGAGTTTTGATAATTCTTGTTTGAAATTCTCAAAATCTACTGTCATAAATTCGCCATTGTATTGCCCTGAAAATTTTCCTCCTTTTATAGTTACTCTTGTCTTGATGAAATTTCTATCCCAATCAAATTCCGAGTTATAATTAATCAAGTCAATAGGTTCAAGTCGAACAAAGTCGCCCGAATCATATAGTTCGAAATATAGTTCTTGTCTACCAGTCATATTATTATTGTCAATAGTCTCTTATAAGCATACAGTTGAAAATTATTTTATCTCCGCAAAGTACTTGTAAAACAGCGGTATAGTTCTTATTCCATTGAAAAATTGTTCCAATGGAAAGTTTTCATCGGGTGAATGAATGGCATCCGATTCGAGGCCAAATCCCATCAAAATAGTTTTGATCCCAAGTACCTGTTCGAAGGTAGAGATAATGGGGATGCTTCCGCCGCTGCGAACCGGTACAGGCCGTTTCCCATAGGTTTCAGAGTAAGCTTTTTCTGCAGCTCGATAGGCAGGCAGATCAATGGGGCAGCCATAACCTTGGCCGCCATGCAGGGAGGTTACCTCAACCTTTACAGATTTAGGCGCACTATTTTCGAAATGGTCTTTAAAAAGTACAGCTATTTCTTCATGGTCCTGATTGGGTACCAGGCGGCAGGATATCTTGGCGTAGGCCTTCGAAGGCATGACCGTTTTGGCACCTTCGCCGGTATATCCACCCCATATTCCGCAAACGTCAAACGTTGGACGGATACCGGTTCGTTCGGTGGTGGCATAACCGATTTCACCAGCAACTTCCTCTACCCCAATGGCTTCCTTGTACTTTTCGAGATTAAATGGAGCCTGTGCCAGCAATTCACGCTCTTCGGCTGAGACTTCCAGCACCTTGTCATAGAAACCAGGAATGGTAATATGACCATGTTCGTCCACCATTTGGGCGATCATTTTGGCCAGCACGTTGATTGGGTTGGCCACTGCGCCTCCAAACAGACCAGAGTGCAAATCGCGGTTGGGACCCGTTACTTCCACCTGCCAGTAAGCCAATCCCCTCAATCCTGTAGTGATGGAAGGGATGTCAGGGGCAATCATTGAAGTATCAGATACCAGGATGATGTCGGCTTTGAGCATATCTTTGTGTTGTTCGCACCACTTGCCCAGGTTGGGTGAACCGATTTCCTCCTCACCTTCAATCATAAACTTGACGTTACAGGGAAGGGTATTTGTTTTGACCATTAATTCAAAAGCCTTGCAATGCATAAAACTCTGACCCTTGTCATCATCTGCCCCGCGAGCCCATATTTTACCATCACGAATCTCAGGTTCAAAGGGAGCTGAAGTCCATTTCTCAATCGGATCAACCGGCATCACGTCCATGTGGGCATATATCAGCACCGTTGGCTTATTTGGATCGATGATCTTTTCAGCATATGTTACAGGATTTCCCTCAGACTCATACACTTCGGCACGATCAGCCCCTGCATTGAGCAACAATTGCTTCCAGTACTCGGCAGCTCGGTACATTTCAGGCTTGTTGTCAGCCAGTGAACTAATTGAGGGAATGCGGATTAATCCAAACAATTCTTCCAAAAATCGATCTTTATTTTCTTCTATGTATGAATCAATGAGTGTCATAACTATTTATTTTAATGTTATTATTATCAATCTTTGGGTACTCCCCTGATGGATTTAATCCTCCTCAATAAAATAAAGTTGATTGCCTTCCACTAAATAGTACAAAGTAGCGAATTTAATATTTGGATAACTATGACTTATCCTCATGTCTTCATTTAAAATAAAGTCCTTTTTATCATTAATTTTTATTTTACATTGAATATAAACAAATATCCCCGCAGATTGTTTCCACTGAACATTAATAGTTAAATAGTTATCATTACTTCTTTGGTTGAAAGCTTAATAAATGAGTCCACTCCAAAAAGTCTAAATTGCCACGAAGCCACAAAGCCACTAAGTTACACTAAGAGTATATGCTGATAATAAAAACTTTGTGTAACTTAGTCGCTTGGTGTCTTGATGGCAATTTTTTTTATTGAATGGGTGAAGGAAACCCTATTTCTGATCGTATCTTTGGGAAAACATTATTGGACCTTATGAATACCCAACATTGGCAAGATTTACTGAAATTGATCGCAGGTGAAAAACCATCTGCGACTCCCATAGGATTTATCATCGACAGCCCCTGGTTGCCAGGCTGGTACGGTATTTCAACCCTTCAGTATTACACCTCTGACGAACTATGGTTTGCGGCCAACAAAAAGGCCATCGAAACATTTCCCGAAGTCATGTTTCTGCCCGGGTTCTGGTCTGAATACGGCATGTGTTCCGAACCGTCCGCTTTTGGAGCCAAACAGGTATGGAGTGAGTTCAACCTTCCACATGCCGATAAGGTAATTCACCAAATCGAAGATATTCAGCACCTGAAAAAGCCCAATCCTTCGACTGATGGCATGTTACCATTTATCATTCAGCGATTGGTGACCATGCAGCCAAAGATTCAGGAAATGGGGCATGAGATCAAATTTGCTGTTGCGCGTGGCCCTCTCAACATTGCTTCTTTTCTGATGGGGACCACCGAATTTATGACGGGGCTAATGATGAACCCCGATGAGATGCACCAACTACTTACGTTAATTACTGACTTTACGGTGGACTGGCTTCGGTTACAGAAGGAAACTTTCCCCAGTATTGAAGGAATTCTGCTGCTCGATGATATTGTTGGATTTGTGGGTGAAGATGAATGCAGGGAATTTGCAGTTCCTTATCTGCAAAAGGCTTTTTCGGCTTTCGAAACCAAAGTCCGTTTCTTTCACAACGATGCCCAAGGCCTGGTAAGTACTCCATTTTTGAAAGAAGTAGGAGTTAACTTATTCAATTTCAGCTTCGAACACTCGATCAATGAAATTGCTGAATT
>Ga0209123_1003251_pt1 | contig 12446 bp, 11 predicted proteins | sample BarGraIncu00431A_FD_184500 | JGI IMG/M metagenome (GOLD analysis project Ga0209123, IMG submission 184500) | Arctic peat soil microbial communities from Barrow, Alaska, USA - Barrow Graham LP Incubations 004-31A (SPAdes) (version 2) | ecosystem: Environmental > Terrestrial > Soil > Wetlands >...
CTGTTTTGTAAACTATTTCATTTTAATTAAAAGTCTTTACTATCATTTGTATAAAAGAGGACATAATATGAAATACATACAAAGTTTAATTGTAGGATAAACTTTAAAGTCTTATTAAAACTTTTACTGGGTGTCTTTTTATTGAAATTATAAGAGCATTTAATATATGTACATTTAAAAATGCATAGATGCAAATAAACCTATGGATTAGAATATTATTAATGTGTTAATATAAATATGAAAGAATTCATTCAACAGGAATTTTCATATAAAGGTTATTTAGATAGAGTTATTTAATTGGAGGAATACATAATGAAGGTAAAAGATATTATGACTAGGGAAATAATTTCTTTAAAGAAAACGAATACTCTTGGAGAAGTACTAGGACTTTGTATTAAGTATAAAATTGATAGTGTGCCTATATTAGAAGAGGATGGTTCTATATTCAATCTTGTTACGAAAACAGATATTATGAAGGCTTATATGCATAATATTTCGCTGGGTAAGTCTATTTCTGAATTACCTAAGAAAATTGTTTTAACAATTAATGAAAATGAAAACATTGTGAGTGCCTGGGAACAAAAAGTTGGTAGATTCCCAGTTGTTAATAATAAAGGTAGTTTAATTGGAATGCTCACTCGGACTGATGTAACTTCAAATCTTGTAAGTAAAATAACTAAAGAACTAATTGAGCTTAAGAAAAGCACAATGACTAACAAAGAATTGGAAGCTGTAATAGAATCATCTTATGACGGTATTTATATAACCGATGGTGAAGGAAATACTCTACGAATTAACAAATCTTATGAAAGAATTACAGGACTTAATAGAGATGCTATGGTAGGTAGAAATATGAAAGATCTTGTAAAAGAGGGATTTATATCACAATCAGGTACACTTATGGTCTTAAAAAGTGGTACTACCAACACCATACAACAAGAATTTAGCACAGGAAAGAAAATTATGATTACTAGTACGCCAGTTTTTAATGACAACAGTGAAATTATGTTAGTAGTGACAAATGTACGTGAAATAACTCAATTGTATGAGCTTGAGGAACAGCTCCAAAAAAATAAAGAATTAAATAAAAAGTATTTTACAGAAATAGAAGAGATGAGAATGCAACTTCTTGGTGTATCAGATTTAATAGCTGAGGACAATAATATGCTTGAAACTATAAGTTTAGCTAAAAGGATTGCAAAGGTTAATACCACGGCATTACTTCTTGGAGAAACCGGTGTTGGGAAAGAAGAAATTGCGAAATTTATACATAAGAATAGTAATAGATATAATAAATCTTTTATAAAAGTAAATTGCGGCGCAATACCCCCTAACCTTATAGAATCTCAACTATTTGGATATACACGTGGAGCATTTACTGGGGCAAATAAGGAAGGCAAAATCGGACTGTTTGAGTTAGCTTCAGGGGGATCAATATTTTTGGACGAGGTTGGAGAATTACCCTTAGATATGCAAGTTAAGTTACTACAGGTTCTACAAGAGAGGGAAATAGAAAAGGTAGGTGGAACAAAACCTATAAAGATAGATGTTAGAGTAATAGCTGCTACTAATAGAGACATTGAGGATATGGTAAAAAACAAGTTATTTAGAGAAGATTTATATTATAGGCTTAATGTAGTGCCTATATATATTCCGCCACTTAGAGAAAGACGAGAAGATATTCTACCACTTACTAAACATTTCTTAGATGAATTAAATTTAAAATATAACTTTAACAAATCATTTAGTTCAGAAACTTTAGATTACCTTTATGAATACACATGGCCTGGAAATGTACGTCAACTTAAGAATATAGTTGAAAGAGTTGTAGTTATGAGCACAAATGATAGAATAATAAGGAGTGATTTACCGAGAATGATTACAGGAAATTTGGAAAAGAGTAATATAGATATAGTTACTGAGAGTATGAAGTTAAAAGAAGTAATTGAGAGGGTAGAACTTCAAATGATAAATAAAGCTTTTGAAAAGCATGGCAACGTTCGTGGTGCGGCAAAAGAATTAGGTATAGATGCTTCAACCTTTGTTAGAAAACGCAAAAGATATAGGAATATAATAAGTAAATCTAAATAAGCTATGGTGCATAAATGCAACAAGTTGCATTTATGCACCATAGCTTGTTTTACAATATAGACTGAGAAGTGCCAAGCTGGGAAAGATATATTTTTAACAATAGCTATTAATCTTTGTTGCAAACATGCAACAAAGATTAATAGCTATTTTTTTGTTTCTTAAACCAATGAATGTATAACTCGCTTTTAGGAGTATCAAAGTCATCTCAATTGTTTTTATTTTGATAATAAAGTTGGCATCTTAATTGCTAATATAGTAATGAGAACAAAATTATGTACTAAGAAAGGAATGATAGATATGTCACTTATGAATAAGGAACAATACTTAGAAAGTCTTAGAAATTTAAACTTAAATATATGGATGTTTGGCGAAAAGGTAACAAATTGGGTAGATAATCCGATGATACGACCATCAATAAATTCCGTTGCAATGACTTATGAATTAGCACAACTTCCAGAATACGAAGATTTGATGCTTGCAACTTCAAATTTAACTGGTGAAAAGGTGAATAGATTTACGCATTTGCATCAAAGTAGTGAAGATTTAATTAAAAAGGTTAAAATGCAAAGATTACTTGGACAAAAAACTGCATCTTGTTTTCAAAGATGTGTAGGAATGGATGCATTTAATGCAACTTTTAGTACAACATTTGAATTAGATAAAGAATATGGTACAAGTTACCATGAGAATTTTAAGAAGTTTTTAACTTATGTTCAGCAAAACGATTTGACGGTAGATGGTGCAATGACAGATCCAAAAGGGGATAGAGCACTCTCACCAAGCAAACAGGCTGATCCTGATTTATATTTAAGAGTAGTTGAGAGAAGAGCTGACGGAGTAGTAGTTAGGGGTGCAAAAGCTCATCAAACGGGGATGTTAAATTCTCAAGAAATGGTAGTTATGCCAACTATGGCAATGACACCACAAGATAAAGATTGGGCTATCGCTTTTGCAATTCCAACAGATACAAAGGGACTAATTCATATTTATGGAAGACAATCTTGTGATACAAGAAAATCAGAAGAAGGCGCAGATATAGATACTGGTAATAGCCAATTTGGCGGACATGAAACACTAACCATATTCGAAGATGTATTTGTACCAAATGATAGATTATTTTTAAATGGAGAAACAGAGTTTGCTGGAATGCTTGTTGAAAGATTTGCAGGATATCACAGACAAAGTTATGGTGGATGTAAAGTTGGAGTTGGTGATGTTCTTATTGGAGCCTGTGCACTTGCAGCTGATTACAATGGAGCAAACAAAGCGACACATATAAAGGATAAACTAATAGAAATGACACATTTAAATGAAACCCTATATTGTTGTGGTATTGCCTGTTCATCACAAGGCTGGAAGACAGAGTCAGGGAATTATATGGTAGACTTATTACTTGCTAATGTATGTAAACAAAATGTAACAAGGTTTCCTTATGAAATAGCAAGACTTGCAGAAGATATAGCTGGTGGAGTCATGGTTACAATGCCTTCAGAAAAAGATTTTAAAAGCCCTGAGATTGGTCATTATATAGAAAAATATCTAAAAGGCGTAGCAAGTGTATCAACTGAAAACAGAATGAGAATATTAAGATTAATTGAAAATATAACACTTGGAACTGCAGCTGTAGGATATAGAACAGAATCAATGCATGGTGCAGGATCTCCACAAGCTCAGAGAATAATGATAGCAAGACAGGGAAACTTACCTTCTAAAAAAGCTTTAGCAAAAAAAATAGCAATGATTAAGGAGTAATTTAAAAGAAAAATTGAAATAATCAATATAGTCGGTAAGGTGGCACATCTAAAAAGAAAGGTGTGTCCCAAAGGAGAGTGAAAGCTTGGTAGATAAAGAAAAGGTGGAAGAGGTATTAGACAAAACTATAAGACCATACCTTGCAGAGCATAAAGGAAATATAGAGATTGTAAAAATTCAAGGTGGAATAATTGAAGTTAGGCTTCTTGGTACTTGTGCAAATTGTCCATCGGCAAAAGATACTATTGAAGATGTAATAGATTCATCTTTAAAAAAGATACATGATGTTAAAGAAGTAATAATAGCTGACCCTATTAGTGATGAAATGTGGAATCTAGCAAAGAAAATATTAAATAAAGAAAAAATACTATAGGAGGTGACAGCTTGAATTTGTTGGAAATATATAAAGATAAATTAATTTCAGTAGAAGAGGCAGTTAAAAAAATAAAATCTGGCGATAGAATAGTGACAGGACATGCGTGTAGTGAACCTGAGGATATTTTAGAGGCAATGATAAAAAATAAAGAAGAGTACGAGAACGTTGAAATCGTACACATGGTTCCTATGGGCAAAGCTGAGTATACTATGATTGGAATGGAGAAACATTTTAAGCACAATGCATTATTTGTAGGAGGGAGTACTAGAGAAGCTATCGCCTTTGGAAGAGCAGATTTCACACCATGTTTTTTCTCAAAGGTACCCGAGTTATTTAAAAGTGGTGATCTACCTGTAGATGTAGCAATTATTCAGGTTTCTACGCCAGATGAGTATGGATATTGTAGTTTTGGTGTTTCTGTTGACTATACAAAAACAGCAGCAGAATGTGCAAAACTTGTAATTGCCGAGGTGAATGATAAGATGCCAAGAACCATGGGAGATTCTTTTATACATGTGTCTGAAATCGATTATATTATCGAAGCAAGTCATCCAATAATAGAGCTTAAAGCTCCTATAATTGGAGAAATTGAAAAGGCCATTGGAGAATATTGTGCATCCTTAGTTGATGATGAATCAACACTTCAACTTGGAATAGGAGCTATTCCTGATGCAGTACTTTTATTTTTAAAAGACAAAAAAGATCTAGGTATACATTCAGAAATGATTTCAGATGGAGTTGTTAAACTGGTTGAAGCAGGAGTTATAACAAATAAAGCTAAAACAATACATAAAGGAAAAATAGTAGTAACTTTTCTTATGGGATCTAAAAAACTCTATGATTTTGTTAATAATAACCCAATGGTTGAGATGTATGGTGTAGATTATGTAAATGATCCGATTATAATTGCAAAAAACAATAAAATGGTTTGTATAAATTCTGCTATTCAAGTAGATTTTATGGGGCAGGTTAACGCAGAAACTATAGGTCTTACTCAGTTTAGTGGAACTGGTGGACAGGTTGATTTTATTAGGGGTGCAGCTATGGCAAAGAATGGAAAATCTATCATTGCTATGCCGTCGACTGCAAGTAAAGGAAAGGTTTCACGAATTACGCCATTGCTAGACGTTGGAGCGGCAGTAACGACTCTGAGAAACGAAATTGATTATGTTGTTACTGAATATGGTATTGCAAAGCTAAAAGGTAAAACATTACGAGATAGAGCAAGGTCACTAATAAATATTGCTCATCCAGACTTTAGAACTTCACTTGTTGATGAATGGGAAAAAAGATTTAGATCCAAATTCTAAAATTGTACAATGTAATTATAATGTAATAAAAATTAAAATTTAAAAATTTTACTAAATTTGAGGGGGAAATTATTATGCTGTTAAAAAGAGAAGAGGGCAAAGAACAACCATTTATCCCAGCAGGTCCTTTTAAAATCAGAATACCTGGAATTCATTACAAATTTGAATTTGCAGATTATATCCAAGGTCTTATTATGTGTGCTGTATGTTTAAGTGCAATTCCTATTCTTCAAGAATACATGGGAATGCCTTTTAATGTAGCATTAGCAATTGTAATTTTAAATGGATTTTTTTATTGTATACATGTATTTTTAGGAGATCCAGTTGTCCCGGGATGGGTAACCCCAGCAATACCACTTCTAATAATATATCTTAGTGCTTATCCTATTGGACCACAAAGGGTGCAAGCTTTAATAGCTTTTGAATTTTCATTAGGATTAATGGCTTTCGCGATAGGTGCTGCGGGTCTTGGTAAAAAAATAATTAATTTTATACCAAATGCTATGCAAGCAGGTATTATTCTAGGAGCTGGACTTGCAGCCGTAAATGTAATATTTAATAAAGGAGGACGTATAGAGAAATTCCCTTTTTCAATTGCTATATGTATAGGACTAGCTTTTTATCTCCTATTCTCAAATCATTTTAAAAGTATACGAAGTAAAAATAAAGTATTATCTACAATATCTAATTTAGGTATTCTTCCAATAATGCTTTTAGCAGTTGTAGTAGGACCAATATTTAAAGAAACTGTATGGCCAACTGTTCAATTTGGATTTACACACCCTGCTTTTGCTGAACTTTGGACTGATTGGACAATTTGGAGCATAGGTTTTCCTCCTTTGAAAATGTTTATAGTTGCATTACCTATGGTTTTCTCTGCATATGTAATTTTATTTGGTGAAATGATACAAGCACAAGCATTAATAGAGGATGCTGAAAAAGTACGTACAGATGAAATTATAGATTATAATCCAAACAGATCTCATATGATATTTGGTTTCCGTAATATGTTAATGTCAGTAATAGGACCGGATATTAGTATGTGTGGACCACTATGGGCTGCAATGCAAGTAGTTATTAGCGACAGATACAAACACGGTAGAAAATCAATGGATTCGCTTCATGGTGGCTTGGCTTCCTTCCGCTTTGGTACTTTAACAGGATACTTTTTGTTGCCAATAGTAACTCTTGTGACACCAATTTTAAATATTGCGTTAGCTTCTACAATGCTAATACAAGGTTATGTTTCAGTTAAAATTGGTATACAAAAGGTGCGTACAGCAAACGATTTAGGAATTGCTGGTGTCATGGCTGCGGTAGTGGTTGCAAGAGGTGCAGCTTGGGGACTTGCAGTTGGTGCTATATTATGTCTAGTAATTCAATTAGGTAACAAAAAAGAACTTGATGTAAATATTTTTGAACAGAACGCTATGTAATATATTAATAGTGTATAAATTCAATTAAAGGTGGCTGTAGATAAATTTGTGTAAATACAAATTAATCTACAGTCTTTTTAAATTAAAAATAATAATAAAATTAATCTGCTTGTATTTACTATTGACTAAATTTTTATAGTGGATTTGCTTTAATGACCATAATAATGATAACATAATAGTAATATAAGACAAAAATATATAAATGATCAAGGAGAAAAATAAAAATGGATAACAATGCATATATAAGTGAAATGATAGTTAAGGCAAAAAAGGCCCAAGCAGATATTTCAGACTTTAGTCAAGAACAGGTAGATGATTTAGTTAGAGTAATTGGTAAAGCTATATTTGATAATGCTGAAATACTTGCAAAAGAAGCAGTAACTGAAACAAAAATGGGGAATTATGAAGATAAGGTAACCAAGAACAAGGGTAAATCTACACTTATATGGAACAGTCTAAAAGGTAAGAAGTCTGTAGATATTCTTGGGCCAGAAGAAGGAAAAGAAGGAATATTATTAATAGCAAAGCCAAAGGGAGTAATATGTTCTATTACTCCAACTACAAATCCAATAGTTACACCTATGTGTAATGCTATGTTTGCGCTAAAGGGAAGAAATACAATTATTATTGCACCACACCCAAGATCTAAGAATGTAGCAACACATGCTGTTAATTTAATGAATGAAGCGTTAGAAAAATTAGGAGCACCAAAAAACTTGATTCAAGTAGTCAAAGAATCGAATAAAAACCTAGTAGCAGAATTAATGTCAGCTGTTGATGTAGTTGTAGCTACTGGTGGAATGGGAAGGGTTCTAGCTGCTTATTCAAGTGGGAAACCAGCTTACGGAGTTGGAGTTGGAAATGTACAGGCTATTATTGATAGAGAATATGATTTTGGTCAAGCGGCTAAGCATATTATAACGGGAAGAAAATTTGATAATGGTATAATATGCTCTGGAGAACAGTCTATAATTTTTCCGGTTGAAAAATATGATGAAATAATACGGACGTTTGCAATTAATGGAGCATATTACATTGGAGATGAAGAAACAGTTGAAAAGTTTAGAAGAACTATGTTTATTAATGGAAGAATAAACAGTGAAATTGTTGGTCAATCAGTCCAATTTATTGCTAACCTAGCAGGAGTTACAATTCCCCCAAATACCAAAGTGGTTATATTAAAACCTAGGGGGGCTGGTGCATTAGACATACTTTGCAAAGAAAAAATGTGTCCAATTATGGTAGCATTTGCTTATGATAAATTTGAAGAAGCAGTAGAAATAGCGAAAAAAAACCTCGCAGTCGATGGTGCAGGACATACTTCATCTATTCATTCAAATAATAAAGCTCATATTGAATATGCAGGAACAGAATTATCAGTAAGCAGACTTATTGTTAATCAAGTATCAGCCACAGGAGCAGGTGGAAGTATCAATAATGGTTTCAATCCATCTACGACTCTAGGTTGTGGATCTTGGGGAAATAATTCAATATCTGAAAACTTTACTTATTATCACTTAATTAATATATCAAGAATTGGATATTTCAATAAGGATGCTAAGGCACAAACTGCAGAAGAAATTTGGGTAAAATAATATAAAATTAATAGGTTTCAACAATTTAGGTTATTTTTATTAATAATTGTAATACTTTATATTAAAATATCGAAACAAAAAGGAAGGTGAAAACATTCTTTTTGTTTTGATAATGATTTTTTAGATATACAAGTTAAGCTACTTGGTGTATACTAAAACAAGAGAGAAGTGAAAAAGCCTAATGTAAAACTTAAAAGTAGTAAAGAACATAAATTTCATAAAAGTATAATATAATGCAGTAGTGAATTGATAACATTCATATTTCTGTAGTTTTTTTTAAAAATGATTGTTAAAATAATCACAAAAACATATTCTTAATCTATGAAAAATGTGTTAATACATATTGAAATGACAGTGATATATATAAACAAATCATATGTTTATAAAACAAACACAAATGTTGATTTATATATTGATTTATATATTCAGATAAAGTAGTATCCTAAATGTAATAGAACCAAGGCGTGGTTTAAAATGATTGTGAAGTAAAATAATGGAAATAACGAGATGGAGAAAATCATTTAATGAAAAGGCATTGGCAAATGTTATTAATATGATGAAAAAATGAATATTTGAATAAATACATCTTTCACAATAGTATTGGTAAAATACATGAAAATATATACCAATAGTGAAATTAATAATAGTATACTAAATAAAATTATAGAATAAAATAAAAATTTAATTATTAGGGAGAGTGTAGTTATGAATTTACAAGAAATTTACAAATCAAAGGTTATTATGGTAGACGAAGCTGCTGAAAAAATAAAGTCTGGAGATAGGGTAGTGACAGGACATGCCTGTGCAGAACCTGCAATTATTATAGATGCAATGTTAAAAAATAAAGATGCATATAAAGATGTTGAAATTGTGCATATGGTGCCTATGGGAAAAGATGAGTATACTAAGCCAGGAATGGAAAGTCATTTTAAACATAATGCACTATTTGTAGGTGCTAGTACAAAAGAAGCCGTTGCTGCAGGAAGAGCAGATTTTACACCCTGTTTCTTTTCTAAGATACCTGATTTATTTAAAAACAATTATCTACCTGTAGATGTTGCACTTATTCAAGTTTCATCACCTGATGAGCATGGTTGTTGTAGTTTTGGCGTATCTGTTGATTATACAAAGACAGCGGCAGAATGCGCAAAAGTGGTAATTGCAGAAGTAAATAAACAAATGCCAAGAACTATGGGTGACTCCTTTATAAATGTTGCGGACATTGATTATATAGTAGAATCAGATCATCCACTAATAGAACTAACCCCTCCTAAAATTGGAGATGTTGAGAAAGCTATTGGTAAAAATTGTGCTTCTTTAATTGAGGATGGATCTACACTTCAACTTGGAATAGGTGCTATACCAGATGCAGTTTTACTATTTTTAAAAGGAAAAAAGGATTTAGGAATTCATTCAGAGATGATTTCAGATGGAGTTGTGGAACTAGTTGAAGCGGGTGTAATTACAGGTAAGGCTAAAACCCTTCATAGGGGAAAGATTGTTGTTACATTTTTAATGGGAACTAAAAGACTATATGATTTTGTAGATAATAATCCTATAGTTGAAATGTATTCTGTAGATTATGTAAATGATCCCTGTGTAATTGCTAAAAATAACAAAATGGTGTGTGTAAACTCTGCTATTCAAGTAGATTTTATGGGACAAGTTAATGCAGAAATGATAGGACCAACTCAGTTTAGTGGAACTGGTGGACAGGTTGATTTTGTTCGCGGTGCATCTATGGCAAAAAACGGTAAAGCTATAATTGCCATGCCCTCGACTGCTTGCAAAGGAAAGGTTTCAAGAATTAAACCAAATCTTGATGAAGGAGCAGCTGTTACAACACTTAGAAATGACGTACATTATGTAGTTACTGAATATGGTATTGCAGAGCTAAAAGGTAAAACTTTAAAAGATAGAGCAAAAGCTCTTATAAAGATCGCTCATCCAGATTTTAGAGATGATTTAATAAAAGAATTTGAAAAAAAATTCAAATGTAAATTTACATCAAAATAATTAGAGGTGATTAATAAATAGTAGCAAGATAATTAAATATTTAATTATCTTGCTACTATTTATTTTATTATATTGGATTTAGATTACAAAACTGTTTGCTATATGCTATATTAAAAAGCACGGTATTGGATATAATATAAAAAAATGAAAAAATATTACATAAAAAGAAGGATTATCATATAAGTTAGCGAATATAGGATATGGATACATTATTTAGACGATATCAAAATAATATTTAAATTCCAAATGATTCGGGGGGAAGAGAATGCATTTAAATTTTGAAAATAACGAAGATAAATTGATAGTTTACATGTCTGGGGAATTAGACCATCATAGTGCTGAGGAAGTAAGGAATATTATAGATGATAGGTTAGAACGAGATAGTTACAACAAGTTAATTATGGATTTTGGAGATGTTACGTTTATGGACAGCTCTGGTATTGGTGTGGTTATTGGAAGATACAAAAAATTGCATATGAGAAGTGGAAAAGTATGTGTAACTAATATTAAATCTTCGGTAAAAAGAGTATTTGAACTGTCAGGGATGTTTAAGATTATCATGTTATATGATGACGTAGAGCAAGCTATAAACAACATTTAGTGGGGGGATTAGTATGTGTTACAATAAAATTAAAATAGAATTTTTAAGTAAATCACAGAATGAAAGTTTTGCAAGAGTAGCAATAGCAGCATTTGCTTCGCAATTAGATCCAACAATTGACGAAATTACTGATGTTAAAACAGCGGTTTCAGAAGCAGTGACGAATGCAATTATTCATGGATATGAGAGTGAAGATGAAACTATAACCATAGAAGCTATTATTAATGGAACGGAGTTAACAGTTATAGTTCATGATACTGGAAAAGGAATTGATAATTTAGAGCTAGCTATGCAACCATTATATACTTCACGTCCAGACCTCGAGAGGTCTGGAATGGGTTTTACTGTAATGGAAACTTTTATGGACAGCCTAGAAGTAAAGTCTGATAAAGGTAGGGGAACAAGTATAATAATGAAAAAAATATTTAATCCTTTAAGTTAGGTGGAATATTATGGATCAAAAAATAGTAAGGAAAAATAACTATAATTATGAAGATAATATGCAACTTATTCAAATGTCTAGAAATGGAGAACCGGGTGCACTAGATACTTTAGTAGAAATGAATTTGCCATTAGTTTCGTCAATAAGTAAAAAATTTCTAAATAGAGGATATGAGTATGATGATATCTTCCAAATAGGCTGTATTGGACTCGTAAAAGCTATTAATAATTTTGATACTAAGTATAATGTAAAATTTTCCACATATGCTGTGCCTATGATAATGGGAGAGATTAAAAGATTTCTTAGAGACGATGGAATTATAAAAGTAAGTAGAAGCGTTAAAAATACTGCACGGCAATTACATTATGATAGAGATACTTTAACCAAGAAACTGGGTAGAGATCCTACAATTGATGAATTATCGATATTTTGTAATATAGAAAAAGAAGATATAGTATATGCTTTAGAGTCTGCTAGCAATATGTTATATTTATCTGATACAATACATCAAGACGATGGTGCACCAGTATTGTTAATAGATAAACTAAGTGAAAAATATGAAGAAGATAATCAAGTTCTAGATAAAATTGCACTCAAAGAAGCACTTAGAAAACTCGATTCAAAATCAAGACAAATAATCATGCTCAGATATTTTAAAGATAATACACAAATTCAGGTAGCAAAAATGATGGGAATTAGCCAAGTACAGGTATCAAGAATAGAAAAGAAAGTTCTGAAAATAATGAAGGAAAGATTAACTTAGTAAGATAGTAACGAGATGTATTATGGACAAACAACTTCAAGTATGATTTGAAGGCGTTTTTCTA